>Ga0129314_1000045_pt1 | contig 152570 bp, 165 predicted proteins | sample O1111metagenome_FD_94431 | JGI IMG/M metagenome (GOLD analysis project Ga0129314, IMG submission 94431) | Orangutan individual fecal microbial communities from fecal samples from Wisconsin, USA - O1111 metagenome | ecosystem: Host-associated > Mammals > Digestive system > Large intestine >...
GTCAAGCAGAAGGAACAGCCGTCCATCCGGCACAAGCTGGATCAGGAGAAAGCTCAGAGCAAGGCGCAGCACAAGGAGAAGGTCAAGGTCAAAACCAAGGATCGGGGTGTGGAGCTGTGAACAAACCCGATGTGAAGAAGCTCGTTCTTCTGAACCTTCCGTATATCTTCGCCTTCTACTTTGCAGATAAGATCGCCGCCGTGTTCCGTCTCGCACCCGGCACAGAGTTCATCGACAAGCTGACAAACGGTTTTGCCGTGTTCGGCACTGCCTTTGCAAATCCGCTGCCCAGCTTTCAGCCCGTCGATCTGCTCATCGGTCTGATTGCCGGTGCGCTGCTCAAGTTGGCGGTCTACGTCAAAGGCAAGAATCGCAAGAAGTTACGGCAGGGCGAAGAATACGGATCTGCCCGCTGTGGTGCATAATCCTAAGTGTAAACAACACCTACATGGACGCAGGAGGGTATGCACATGACTGATTATAGTAAAATCACAGCCCTTTACTCCCGCCTTTCCGTAGGCGATGAGGACAGGGACGGCGGCGAGAGCAACAGTATACAGAACCAGAAGAAATTTCTGGAAAGCTACGCCAGACAGTTAAAGCTGACGAATATCCGGCACTATATCGACGATGACGAAAGCGGCAGGTTTTTTGACCGTTCCGCCTATTCCCGCATGATGGACGATGTAGAAAACGGGAAAATCGGTGTCTGCATTATGAAAAACTTAACGCGCTGGGGGCGCGACTACCTCCAAGTCGGCAACGCTATGGAGATATTCAGACGGAACAACGTGCGCTTTATCGCAGTCAACAACGGCATAGACAGCGAGAAGCCCGACACGCTGGAGTTTGCGCCCTTTATCAACATCATGTCGGAGTAGTACGCAAAGGACATCAGCAAGAAAGTAAAAACGGGCATTACAACTAAAGGCATGAGCGGAAAGCCGATTGCCACCGAAGCCCCTTACGGTTATATAAAAGACCCGGACAACAAGGATTTTTGGATAATCGACGAAGAAGCCGCCGAGGTTGTCCGTTTGATTTTCCGTCTGTTTATCGGCGGGAAAAACCGCAACCAAATCGCTGTATATCTGACACAAGAGCAAATCCCAACCCCCACTTTCTATATGAAAGACCGGGGGCGGGGAACTTGTAAAAATAAGACGCTCAACGAGGATAACCGCTGTAAGTGGAACAAAGCCACCTTGACCAATATCCTCACACGGCAGGAGTATTGCGGAGATGTAGTCAACTTCAAGACTACAAAGCATTTCCGGGATAAACATAACCACTATGTAGACCGGAGCCAGTGGCACATCACAGAACATGCACCTTATGAGTGCGATGTTCCAAAGCTTTGAAACTCCCGATGATACCGAAAGCGGAAAATCTCCCTTTGCCTTTACTCCCAACGGAAATCTGACCTTAATTGACGACTTCCTGCAGATTGAAGCCCCTGCAACCGAAGACTCCGAACAGATTGAAAAGTAGTTCATCACGGTTCAGTCCAAGAATGGCAATACCTTTTATATTGTAATCGACCGTAATGGCGAGACCGAAAACGTGTACTTTTTGAATCTTGTTGATGAAGCAGACCTGATGGCTTTTATGGAAGACGAAAACGGCGAAACGGCTGCGCCTGCCTGTTCTTGTACCGACAAATGCGTTGTCGGTGCTATCAATACGAATTGCGAAATCTGCCGCTCCAATATGAGCGAGTGTGTTGGCAAGGAAGCCGTCACCGAACCCGAACCGACCGAGCCTGCAGAAGAACCTGCCACTGAAAAGAAGTCCTCAAGCTTCCTACCCATTCTTATTCTCTTGATTGCAGGTGCAGTGGGCGGAGCTGTGTACTGGTTCAAGTTCAGAAAGCCGAAAACCAAGACCTCCGGCAGCTCTGACCTCGATGATTATGACTTCGGAGAGGACGACGAGGAAACCGAGCTTGACGATGCCGATTTGTTGGCAGAAACAGAAAGTGAGGACGACGAGTAATGAGAGTTTTTGATAGCTGCACCCAGCGTGTTACGCTGGCGGATGTCGCAGAAGATATTGCAAACGACCTCGCTTTTGAAAAGTATTTGAAGAAGCTCCACGAGGAGCGTGAACGTGCGAGAGCATACGCCGCACAGAAAGACAAGGAGAAAAACGCCTATGACAAAAAGACTTGTGATTGCTGAAAAGCCCTCTGTGGGAATGAGTATCGCCGCCGTTCTCGGCGTAAAGGACCGCAAGGACGGCTATATTGAAGGGCGTGATTATATCGTGTCCTAGGGCTTCGGTCATTTGGCGGAACTCGCCAATGCCGACACCTATGATGAAAAGTACGCCAAGTGGCGCTACGACGACCTTCCCATTATTCCTGTCAACTGGAAGTATAAAATCCCAAGGGATAAATACAACCAGTTTGAAGCGCTGAAAAAACTGATGAACCGTGCTGATGTATCCGATGTTATCAACGCCTGCGATGCCGGGCGTGAGGGCGAGCTTATCTTCCGCAACATCTACAAGATGACCGGATGCAAGAAGCCCATTTGCCGACTTTGGATTTCTTCTATGGAGGACAACGCCATTGAACAAGGTTTCCGTGAATTGAAAGACGGCATGGAGTACGACAATCTCTTTGCCGCCGCCCGTTGCCGTGAGTGGGCAGACTGGCTCGTCGGAATCAATGCGACCCGTCTGTTCTCCGTGCTGTACCACCGCACCTTGAATGTCGGGCGTGTGGTTTCTCCCACTCTCGCTCTGCTCGTTCAGCGAGAAGCGGAAATCGGAGCATTCAAGCCCGAACCTTTTTACACCGCAGAACTGGACTTTGGCACTTTCATCGCCGTGAGTGAGAAATTCAAGAGGAAGTCCGAAGCAGAAGCGGTTATCCCCAGGGACAATGAGCCTGTTATGGTAAAGTCCGTTACGAGTAAAGAGAAAACAGAAAAGGCTCCTGCCCTCTATGACTTGACTACACTCCAGAGAGATGCCAACAGACAGCTCGGCTACACCGCACAGCAGACCCTCGATTATGTGCAGAGCCTTTATGAAAAGAAGCTCTGCACCTATCCCCGAACCGACAGTCGTTACCTCACCGATGATATGGCAGACGGCGTAAACGCTATTGTTATCTGCTCTGCCGGTATCTGTGATGAAGCTGCACCGTCTGTAGTTCTGCCAAAGCAGATCTGCAACAGCAAAAAGGTATCCGACCACCACGCAATCATCCCCACATTGGTTGCCGGCGAGACCGACATCGGCACTCTGCCCATCGGCGAGCGTGAAATCATCAGGCTGATTGCAAAGCAAGTGCTTCGTTCCGTTTCCGAAAGCTATCGTTTCCGTGAGACGGTTGCCGTCCTTTCCTGCGGAGACAACTCCTTTACTGCCAAGGGTAAAATCGTCCAAAATGTCGGATGGAAAGCCTACAGCGAAAAGGAGCAGACTGATAAGACTCTTCCCGAACTTGCAGACGGCGATGAGCTGAAAGTCGCAAGCTCTGAAATCAAAGAAGGAACAACCAAACCGCCCTCCCATTTCACCGAAGATTCTTTGCTCTCTGCTATGGAAACGGCGGGTGCAAAGGAAATGCCAGACGATGCAGAGCGTAAGGGTTTAGGCACTCCCGCTACCCGTGCCGGTATCATCGAAAAGCTGATTGCTACAGGCTTTGTGGAACGCAGGAAAGCAAAGAAATCGGTAAATCTCATCCCTGCGAACACAGGTATTTCTTTGATTACTGTCCTGCCCGAACAGCTTCAATCCCCTCTACTTACCGCCGAGTGGGAACACAAGCTGAAAATGGTGGAACATGGCGAGCTGGGTGTCGATGCGTTCATAGCTGAAATCAGTCTTATGGTGAATGAACTTGTTAAAACCTATTCCGTTATCAAAGGTGCGGAAGTCCTGTTTCCGTCCGGTCGTGATGTAGTCGGCAAATGCCCTCGCAGTGGCGGCAATGTTACCGAAAGCAAAAGGGCTTTTTCTGCGAGACAAATGACTGCCGCTTCGGTCTGTGGCGTGATAACAAATTTCTCACCGGAAAGAAAATCACGATGTCAAAGAAGATGGCTGCGGCTTTGCTGAAAGACGGTGAAATTACCGTTAAGGGTATTTTCTCCGAGAAAACCGGAAAGTCCTATGATGCCACACTCGTGTTGAACGATGACGGAGCAAAAAGCGTTTACAGTCTGGACTTCGGCAAGAAGTAAGAACCGTACAGACCTATGAGGGCAAAAACCTCATAGTTCTGTATTTCTAAGCTCAACTAAAACAAAAACCTGCCCGATAAGGACAGGTCGGACAGGCTTAGTCCAGTAATTCGGTTATATCGCACTTCAAGGCTTTGGCAAGACGCAGCACAATATCAAATTGTGCTTTGTTAATGTCTTTGCCTTTCCGCTCATAAGCACGGATGGTATTGAGGGAAACACCGGATTCGTGGGAAAGCTCCTCCTGTGTCAATCCGCAATGCTTTCTTGCTGTTTTCAGCTTACTTTCGCTTTTTTCAAAGTGAGCATCGAGGACTTCGTAGCTTTTTTCGATGTCCGCTTCGTGAAGCGTTCCGTAAAGTCCGAGAAGCTCATTGTACGGAACCGTGTCGAGGATACTCTTGAATGTGCGACCGGAATACCATTGGTAATGGGTCAGCATCCATCCTACCCAATAAACAGGGCTTCTTTCGTAGCTTTCAATAAAATTTGTATCGTAGGCTTTGCCGGTGGTCTTTTCCATGACCTCTAAAAAAAGCTCCAATCCGCTTTTGCCTGCAATGTATTTGGGATTGCCACTTTCTATTTCCTCTGCAACGTCGGATTGAATAAAGCGTTTCAAGAAGTCTTCGCCGTCCATTCCGAACTCGACTACTGCGTCATGGAGCATATTGCCGACAGCACGGGAAGCCTTACTCAGATATAACGGACTGTAGGCGTGGGTCGTCATTTTTCATATCCTCCCTTATAATATCCAGAACAAAAATATCGTCCATGAGCTGGTGCAGGTCTTTTTTGTGGTTTGCGTAAGTTGTTCGTGCGCTTTGGTCCCGTTCGGCTCGCTTGAAATAATATTCCCGATAATCGGCAACCTCGTATCCGATAAATTTAATGCGCTCAAAGGAGCGTTCTGAAAGCAGCACAACCTGTTCTCCCAGAGTACCGAGCTTCATTGCCATATTTAAGTCTCGCAGAGAGATTGTGTTGTTCACAAAATCTTCTGCAAAGGAGAAATAAGAATCATCAGCACGATAGCCAATCATCACATCGACATCGGCTGTCTCCGGCATAAAGCGATTCAGAATAAACTCCCGTGCGTTATTGCCGATTGGAGAGGTAATATCGAACTTCCTGTGAGCAAGCAAAACGGCAAGCCAGTTCAGAATGTTGAACTTTCCCTTTGTCAAGTGCATGACATTCAGCCCGGCAAGGGACAAATGATATTTGCTTGAATAGCCATCATTTTTAATAGGGCACGCCCACTCTTTTGCAAGCTCGCTGTTCTCAGTACAGTAAAAGCCCTGTCCGTAGTCATTATATTTTTTCCCGACACCGAACTGCGGCACCTCAACGATTTGCTGAGAGCCGTGGTAGATAACTATATCCTGTTTCATAGCCACCTCCAGAAGTAATGCTGTGGTATTAGTTTATTCTAATAATAATACCGTGGTATTAGTTTGTCAAGGGGTACGCCGAAAAATACACCGAAAATATACAAATCGAAAGGAGAAGTCTATGACTGGAAATGAAAAGCAGACCAATGAACAAGGAGCTGCGGGAGCTGCAAAAGCAGTTCATGCCGGAGGACACCAAGGCAGGGCTGATTCAGTCTTTCCTTGATAATTTCAATGGCACACAGGTCTGCTCCAAGCAGATTTATGCGGAAGCTCTGAACCATTCCTTTGACGAGCCGAAGCAATGGGAAATCCGTGAAATCAATGAAATCATGAACAACAGTATCGAGGGCTGGACACCGTTCTCCAATCCCCGAAACTTTGGAAAGTATGGCAGACAGCGAGGTTGGGAACGAGCCGATTCCGGCAACGAGCGATCGGCAACCGGCTCTGATTTGCCGAGCGGTTTTCGTGAGCTGACCGAGGAAGAAGCCCAACAGATAAAGCTTCCATTCTAAAAAATCGACCCCGTTGCCGGGCTGGTTGCTATCCCGTTGCCGACCCCGTTGCCGGACGAATCCCTTCAATCTCTTTTATTTACAAGGGTTTTAAGAAGCCTGACAACGAAAGCAACGGAGAAATCAAAGAAAAGAATAAAAATAGGGTAAGAGCCAGATAGGACTATGTTCGAGGTTTTTTGAAGCCCGTTGCTGGACTTCGTTGCCGACACACACCCTGTCTGGCTTTCACACAATGGAGGTAGTCTATGGTAGATGAGTGGAGCGGTTTTGCAGATCTGCTGGCTAATCTGATTGGAAAATACGCTTCAGTATTAGAGATTGAGCATCTGACTGATCACGCAGGAGGCAGAAAGCACGCAAAGTTCGCCCGGATACAGGCGGAACAGCGTTACCTCCCGCCCCTCCTCGGAGAGAAGATAGGTGCGGATCTCGCCGGAAAGGACGAACATCATTCCGAGACATGAGTTGCGGCACAAATGCAGGATTTTTGAGAAGCAAAATCCGACTATCAGAAAAAACAGGATATTCAAGAGAGGAAAAACCGCTGATAAACTGCACGCATTGCCGTTTCAAAAGATTCTTCCTGCACGCCGATGACCACATTTAGCTGGCTGCTGCCCATATCGATCATTCGGACATTCACATTAATTTCTCCGACAGCGGAGAAGAGCATTCCTGCGATACCAGGCTTGTCGATCATGCCGCAGCCAACTACAGCGATCATCGCAAGGCCATCTATGATCTGAATGGAATCCGGATGGATTGTCTGACGGATTTCTGCTTCCAAGTACTCTCGGCAACCCTCAAGGGATGCGGTGGGCACCACCAAAGAGAAGGAACCCAGACCGGTTGCCATGTGTTCAAATGCAACATGATGATGCTCAAGACAAGACAGTGCTTTTCTCACATAACCCACCAGTGCGTTCATCTTCTCCTTCTCGATTTGAATGACAGAGAAGCCCTTTCGGCCTGCGATGCCCGTAATGGGTCGATCGGAAATGGTGTTGTCGGAACGAATCCAGGTGCCGACATTTTCCGGATGGAAGGTATTGCAGATATGAATCGGAATCTGTGCATCCCATACCGGGCGCACCGCGTCCTCATGGAGCACAGTCGCTCCCTGATAAGCCAGTTCCTCCAGTTCTCCGTAGGTAATTGCAGGAATGGTCGTCGCAGTGGGAACAATGCGGGGATCTGCCGTGAGCATTCCATCCACATCCGTCCAATTCTCATAGACATCCGCATTCAAGGCAGATGCCACCAGTGCACCGGAAATATCGCTGCCACCTCTGCTGAAGGTGTGTACCTGCCCATCCGGCATAGCCCCATAGTATCCGGGGAGTACCGCGTGTTCCAGATTGCCCAGCTGCTCCCGCAGGGTCGCTTCTGTCCGCTCTTTATCCAGCTGTTCTTGCTCATCAAAGAAAATGCAGAATTCCGTATCCACAAAAGACCATCCAAGATATTCTGCCATAATTCGCGCAGACAGATATTCTCCGCAGGATGCCATATAGTCAGCATTGTGGGCCTCATGCTTCATTTCGCTGTATTCCGCAGAAAGGTCAAGTGTGATACCCAACTCCTGAATGATCTCCTGAAAGCGCTCCTCTATGGGGAGAAAATCCTTCGGATCTCCGGACGCCTGAAAGCGATACAGCTGATCTGTTATTTTTGTATCCTCTGGAAATCGTTTGCCCGGTGCAGAAACCACGACAAATCTTCGTTCAGGATTGGAACGGATGATATCCGCAACATGGCGGATTCGCTGTGCGTCTGCCAGAGACGAGCCGCCAAATTTGGCTACTATCATTGCTTTCCTCCTCTTTCTGATTGTCCCAGCCGCATTTTGAAGTCTTGGTAGCCAAAATGGCAGATGGGTTCCAGTGAACCGTCTTCACGCAGCACCCAGATATCCGGCAGAGGCATACCATTAAATGTGTTATTTTTACAGGTGGTATAAATTGCCATATCTCCAAACACCAGCCGAGTGCCTTCGGTCAGGGGTGCTTCAAAGCTGTAGTCGCCGATGACATCGCCGGACAGGCAGGTTGGGCCACCCAGACGATAGAGATAAGTCTTCTCTCCTGCGTCCCCCGCTCCGAACAACGGCGGGCGATAGGGCATTTCCAGCACATCTGGAGTATGGCAGGCGGCACTCATGTCAAGAATTGCCAGATTGGTTTCCCCATTCACCGGCAAATCCAGAACGGAGCTCACCAGATACCCGGCATTCAGCGCACAGGCCTCTCCCGGTTCCAGATAAACTTCCACATTCCAGCGTTTTTGTGTTCTGCAAATGCAGCGTTCCAGTCTGGGAATATCATAGCCGGGACGGGTGATATGGTGTCCGCCGCCAAAGTTCAGCCACTGCATCTTCGGCAGGAATTCACCAAATTTTTCTTCCACGGCATCCAATGTCGTTTCCAACGCGTCGGAATCCTGTTCGCACAGGGTGTGAAAATGCAGTCCGTCCAGAAGGGAAAACAAGTCTTCCGTCATGTGGGCATCCCATTGTGCCCGGGTGGTGCCCAGACGGCTTCCGGGAGCGCAGGGATCATAGATTTCATGTCCCTCTTGGGTCGAGCACTCCGGGTTAATTCGCAGGCCCACGCTCTTTCCAGCGGATTTCGCCCGGGGGCCGAACAGTTTTAGCTGCCGGGGCGAGTTGAAAACAATGTGGTCGGCGTATTGCAGCAGCTGCACAAAGTCCTGCTCCCGATAAGCGCCACAGAACACATGGACTTCCTTCCCGGGCATTTCCTCCGCCCCCAGTCGGGCTTCATACAGCCCGCTGGCTTCTGTACCGGCAAGGTAGGGCGCCAGCACGGGATAGAGATTAAAGTTGGAAAAGGCCTTCTGGGCAAGCAAAATCTTTGTGCCGGTGTGCTCTGCCACAGATGCCAAAATCTTGCCGTTGCGCTTCAGTTGGGCCTCATCCAGAATGTAGGAAGGGGTGGGAACCGAAGCGGACAGCGCTCCCGGGTCCCTCCCTTCCAAACCCCGGAAGGGAGGGCGATTATCGATGACTGCCATCAGTCAACCAGCACCGGGCTGTGGGACTCGCTGCGGGGCAGGCCGTACTTGTCGAGGGCTTCCAGGAAGGGATCGGGATCGAATTCCTCCACGGTGTGTACGCCCGCGGTATTCCACTTGCCGGTGAGCAGCATCATGGCACCGCACATAGCGGGCACGCCGGTGGTGTAGCTGATGGCCTGAGAGCCAACCTCGCGGTAGCATTCCTGGTGGTCGCAGACATTGTAGATGTAGTAAGTCTTGTCCTGACCATCCTTCTTACCGGTGAAGATGCAGCCGATGTTGGTCTTGCCGTGGGTCCGAGGGCCGAGGCTGGCAGGATCGGGCAGGAGGGCCTTCAGGAACTGGACGGGAACGATCTCATGACCCTCAAAGCTGATGGGGGTGGTAGACAGCATACCCACATTCTCCAGACACTTCATGTGGGTCAGATAGCTCTGACCGAAGGTCATGAAGAAGCGGATGCGCTGGACTTCGGGGATATTCTGAGCGATGGACTCGATCTCCTCGTGATGCAGGAGGTACATATCCTTCTGGCCCACCTGATCGAAGTTGTACTCCCGCTTGATGGACATGGCAGGAATCTCCACCCAGTGGCCGTTTTCCCAATAGGAGCCGGGAGCAGAAACCTCCCGGAGGTTGATCTCAGGATTAAAATTGGTGGCGAAGGCATAGCCGTGGTCGCCGCCGTTGCAGTCCAGAATGTCGATCGTGTCAATGGTGTCGAACTCGTGCTTCTTGGCGTAGGCGCAGTAAGCCTGGGTCACGCCGGGGTCAAAGCCGCAGCCCAGCAGGGCAACAAGGCCCGCGTCCTCGAACTTCTTGCGGTAGGCCCACTGCCAGCTGTAGTCGAAGTAGGCAGAGAAGCCAGCCTCCTTGCAGCGTTTTTCGTAGATGGCACGCCATTCGGGATCATCGGTGTTCTCCGGCTCGTAGTTGGCGGTGTCCATGTAGTTGACGCGGCAGGCAAGGCAGGCATCCATAATGGTCAAGTCCTGATAGGGCAGGGCGATGTTCATGACCAGATCGGGCTTGTAGCTGTTGATCAGGGCAACCAGTTCGTCCACGTTGTCTGCGTTCACCTGTGCAGTGGTGATTTTTGTAGCAGTCTTGGGAGCCAGTTTGGCAGCCAGCTCATCACACTTGGACTTGGTGCGGCTGGCGATGCACAGCTCCGTAAAAACTTCACTGACCTGACAGCACTTGGAAATGGCGACGGAGGCCACACCGCCGCAGCCGATGACTAATACTCTGCTCATATTTCTTTCCTCCAAAATTTATTTCTTTAAAATTGCAATCAGCAGTTCCCGCAACACTTTGCAGGAGGTTGCTGTGGATACACCGGTGGTGTCCAGCATGGGAGCCAGCTCATTCACATCCGCGCCGACGATGCGGCACCGGGAGACTTCCTGCATGGCTTCCAGAAGCTGTAGAAAGGTAATGCCACCAGCCTCCGGAGTCCCCGTTCCCGGGAACACAGAAGGGTCGAGGCAATCAAGGTCGATGGTGAAGTACACAGGGGTATGGGATGCTTTCAGAACGGCAACACAATCGGAAAGGCCGTCCAGTGTCAGGGGGTGCATATCCGTGTGCTCTTTCGCAAATTGAAATTCCTTCCGCTCCCCGCTGCGGATGCAGAACTGGTGGATTCGCCCGTCACCAATGAGGTCGTGGCACCGGCGCAGCACACAGGCGTGGCTCAGCTTTGCACCCAAGTAGTCGTCCCGTAGATCCGCATGGGCATCGAAATGGATGATGTGGACATCAGGATACCGATTCAGGACCGCTCGGAACGCGCCCAGCGTCACCAGATGCTCACCGCCCAGCAGCACAGGAAGCTTCCCATCCGCAAGAATGGTTTCCGTGCGCTCTTCGATGTCCGATAGAGCTGCTTCTGCGCTGCCGAAGCACAGCTCCAGATCGCCGCTGTCAAACACCGCGTAGTCTGTCAGGTCGGCATCCTGATAGGGGCTATAGGTTTCCAGTCCGAAGCTCTCATGTCGCATGGCGGCGGGGCCGAACCGTGCCCCGGGACGGAAGGAGGTAGTGGAATCAAAGGGCGCACCAAAGAGGACAATTTTTGCATCCTCGTAGGAAGCGTCGCAGCCGATAAAGGTTTCGATATTGGGCATCAGCATTATTTCTCCACCTCCACAAGCATTTCTTCCAAAAATGCCGGCAGTGCGAAGGCACCGATGTGCAGCCGGGGGGTATAGTACCGGGTGCGCAGGTTCAGTTTGTTCCAGCTGTCCATATCCACATCATTGGTGGGGTGGTATTTTTTGCTGGCAAAGCCGAAGAGCCAGTAGCCCGCGGCATAGGTGGGAATATGGGCCTGATAGACCTTGCTGATGGGGAAGGTGTCCACAATTCGCTTGTGGCTGCGCTTCATTGCTTCCGCATCGTGAGTGTAGAAGGGGCTGCCCTGCTGGTTGACCATGATTCCGTCCTCTTTCAGGGCGTTGAAGCAGTTACCGTAGAATTCCTTGGTGAACAGTCCCTCCGAAGGACCAAAGGGGTCGGTGGAGTCCACAATGATCAGGTCATACTCCGCCTCGCACCGACGGATGAACCGCAGAGCATTTTCAAAAAAGATATGTACTCTCCGGTCATCCATACGGCAGGCATTTCCGGGCAGGAATTCCCGACATGCCTCCACCACCTGGGGATCCATTTCCACCAGATCGATGCGCTCCACACGATCATACCGGGTCAGCTCCCGGACAACGCCGCCGTCTCCCGCGCCGATCACCAGGATATCGGTGATGCCGGGGTGGACAGCCATAGGCACGTGGGTAATCATTTCGTCATAGATAAATTCATCCCGTTCCGTCAGCTGTACGTTGCCATCCAGGGTCAACACCCGTCCGTATTCCGGGGTCTCAAAAATGTCGATCTGCTGATAGCTGCTTTTTTTCGCGTACAGATGCCGGGTCACCCGAATGGAATGCTTCACATCCGGGGTATGGAATTCACTGAACCACATTTCCATGGATGTTTCCTCCTTACTTTAGAACGTTCAGCCGCAGAATATCCGAGTCTTCCGGACCGGTCATGCTACAGCCCTTGGCCTTGGCATACGTGATGTAGTCGAGAATCTCCCGGGTGATTCGCTCGCCGGGAGCCAGAATCGGGATTCCGGGTGGATAGCACATGACGAACTCACTGCACACATGGCCCTCGCTGTCCTCCAGGGGCAGGCTCACCTTCTCGGCGTAGAATGCCTCTTGCGGGGAAGCCACCACAATGGGGTCAATGTACTCCTGCTTGAGAAGGTTCGCACCATCCCGATGGTTTCTGCGCTTGATTTCCGCCAGGGCGCTGACCAGCCGCTCCAGCTCCTGAGAGCGGTCACCGATGGAAAGGTAGGCCAAGATATTGCCGATGTCACCAAACTCAATCTGAATGTCGTATTCATCCCGGAGAATGTCGTAGACCTCGATACCCGCAAGGCCGATGCCTCGGGTGTTGATGCTGAGCTTGGTGGCGTCAAAATCGAAGATAGAGTTTCCGTTGCGCAGCTCTTTACCGAAGGCGTAGTAGCCGCCGATGGCGTTGATCTCCTCCCGGGCATACTCCGCCATGTCCTCCACTTTGTGAAACACCTCACGTCCCCGCAGTGCCAGATTCCGGCGGGAGATGTCCAGACTGCTCATGAGCAGATAGCTGCCGGAGGTGGTCTGGGTAAGGTTGATGATCTGGCGCACATAGCCGGGGTGCACGTTGGGCCCGATCAGCAGCAGACTGGACTGGGTGAGGCTGCCGCCGCTTTTGTGCATGGAAACCGCCGCCATATCCGCCCCGGCTTCCATAGCAGAGACCGGCAGTCCGTTTCCAAAGTAGAAGTGAGTGCCGTGGGCCTCATCAGCAAGGCACAGCATTCCGGCTTCGTGAGCCATGCGGACGATGGCACGAAGATCGGAGCAGATGCCGTAGTAGGTGGGATTGTTCACCAGCACCGCCACGGCCTTGGGGTGCTCGCGGATGGCCTTCTGAACCGACTCTCGGGTCATGCCCAGAGAGATGCCCAACCGCTGATCCACCTCCGGGTTTACATAAACAGGAATTGCACCGCAGAGCACCAGCGCATTGATGACGCTGCGGTGGACATTCCGGGGCAGAATGATCTCATCGCCCCGCTTGCAGGTGGTAAGCACCATACTTTGAACACTGCTGGTGGTGCCGCCTACCATCAGGAAGGCGTGGGCTGCGCCAAAGGCATCGGCTGCCAGCTCCTCCGCCTCCCGGATAACGGAAACGGGATGGCACAGATTGTCCAAAGGCTTCATGCTGTTGACATCCACATCCATGCACTGCTGTCCGAGGAAGTTCGTCAACTCCGGGTTGCCTCTGCCGTGCTTATGGCCGGGAACATCAAAGGGAACCACGCGCATTTTCCGAAACCGCTCCAGCGCTTCGTAGATGGGCGCTATGCTCTGGTCCAGACGCATCTTCTTCACGCAAATCTCCTTCTTTCTCTGGGAAATAAAAAAACGCAGGTACGCGCATCAGCACATACCTGCGTAGTTCTATCACAGAAAAAGGATACAGCCCCCCGATTGGATGCAAAATCCCCCTAAAAAAGGTGCATTTAGCCCATAAGCGGGTGCAGTAACCCCTGACAGACGAACGGATTGAGAGAGTCTATATAGCAATCATACTTTTACTACTCTAGTTGACCGTTTCACAAGTGTGTGCTCTTAACACGGATCCTCTTTAGAATCCACTTGGGAAATTGCGCTTTTAACGCAATCAAAAAGATACAGCGAAAGCTGCGTTGCGAGTTTATACCCCGCATCGGCTATTGACCCGGCTGTCCGTTCGGCCTCACTTCCCGAAAGAGGAAGGGTCTGTTTCTTGTGTAAAACGAAATTTCTTCGTTTCACATTCTTTACGAGGGGAATTATAGCAATTGTTTTTTGATTTGTCAAGAATATTTTTTTAAGAATGAAGGGCTCCACCTGCGGTACTCTATGACAGCATGATTTTGGTATCGGAGGCACATCCGATAGATTACAAAAGGGGAATAGTATAAACTTTTTTGGTTAGATTTTTGCAATAAAAAACTTTTATCTAATAAAGATAGATTTATTATTATATTTTATTTGATTTACCTAAATATGTCGGTTTTATGAAAAACGTTTCGAAAAATATTAATTATCTATTGAATTTCCTTTAAAAGAATGCTATTATGTGGGTAGTAAATATCATAAAATAAATACGAAATAATAACGCATAATGTCGAATTAAGTCACCTTATTAAATGTAGAAATATGACTTAAAATAAAAATCAAAATATGACCAAAATCGACTGGATTTTTAAAGATAGCTCGACAAAACCCAAAAAATTTTATCGGTTCACAATTCTGCGAAAGGAGGAGCGCAACAGATTCTATGAAACATACAGTGAAAACGGTATGGAATATCATCACCAACATCTTGGTGGGGCTGGTAGTCCTTCTGGCGATTGCTCTGGTGGGAGTTCGGCTGGTCGGGATTCAGGTTTTCACCGTCCTGTCCGGGTCGATGGAACCGGCGTACCATGTCGGCTCGCTCATCTATGTGAAGGAGGTTGATTACAAGCAGCTGCAACCCGGCGATGTCATCACCTTCATGCTGGATGAGAATACGGTAGCAACCCACCGAATCGTGGAGGTCGTGCCCGACGGGGAGGACCCGGAAACGTTACGCTACCGCACCAAGGGCGATGCTAACAACGCCGCAGACGGCGGGCTGGTCCACTACAAAAATGTCATCGGCACCCCAATCTTCACCATCCCGAAGCTGGGCTACTTTGCCGATTACATCCAAAACCCACCGGGTACTTATGTGGCAATCTCCGCCGGAGCGATTTTGCTGCTGCTGGTCTTTTTGCCGGATTTGTTTTCCTCCGATGCGCAGGAAAAGAAGGAAAAGAAATCCAAACGAGAGGGGATCTATTCCCCAAAACATGGAGGGTAATGCCGCAAGGCTCCCTATATTAAAAAAATTTAAAAGGAGGTTTTCTCAAATGAAGAAAACAAGAAAAGCGTTGCTTCTGGGTGTTTGCGCGGTATTGCTGGTAACTGCCTCCGTACTGGGAACCATGGCATACCTGACTTCCACAGATGCAGTCACCAACACCTTCACAGTCGGTAATGTTACTATTACGCTGGACGAAGCAAAAGTAAATCCAAACGGTACACCGGTTGCAGGTGCTGCCCGTGTCAAAGAAAATGCCTACAAACTGATGCCGGGTAGTACATACACCAAAGATCCAACCGTTCATGTAGCTGCTGGAAGCGAAGATTGCTATGTATTCGTAAAGGTAGAAAACGGTATTGCTAATCTTGAGGCTACTGGCAACACTACAATTGCTAAACAGATGGAAACACAGGGCTGGAGTTTGGTTACAGGCGAAACCAACATTTATGCATATAAGAATACTGTTGCAGCTGGCACTGATGTAAAAGTATTTGAATCCTTCAAGATTGCTGATGATGCGAATACTAAAACAGAATGGAATAGCATTACAAATGCTCAAGTAAAAATCACTGCTTACGCTATTCAGAAGGACGGTTTCAATGACGCTAACGCAGCATGGGCAGCAGGTAACTTCTAACTAACCTCAACCCCAAACATAAACCATAGCGAATGAAGGAGACAGCAAGACTATGAAAAAGAAACTTGTGACTTTGTGTGCAGCTCTGGCTCTGTGTGCGACTGCAATCATCGGTGGCACTCTGGCTTACTTCACCGATACCAAAACCGCTGAAAATACCTTCGTGGTAGGTAAGGTTGCAATCACTCTGGACGAGGCAAAAGTAAACGAGATGGGTGAAGCACAGCAAGGCGATCGTGTTACCGGAAACGAATACAAACTGATTCCGGGTCATACATACAAAAAAGACCCAACCATCCATGTAGCTAATGACAGTGAAAAGAGCTACTTGTTCGTAAAGGTGGTAAATGGCATTGAAGCTCTTGAAGCCGCTGGCGAAGGAACAATCGCTAAACAGATGGAAGCGAAGGGCTGGAAACCATTGGCTAATGTAGCTAATGTTTATTACCTCGAAGGCACAGATGGAAAACCCGCTGTTGTTTCTGCTAACGACAATAAAGTTATTTTTGAAAACTTTACCATCAATGGTGAATTAACAGAACTTAACAATGTCAGCCCTATCACCATTACTGCTTACGCTGTTCAGGCAGACGGATTTGCAGACAAGACCGCTGCTGAGATTTGGACCGCAGCTAAGCTTGCTTAAACTAACCCGTAGTGAAAAACCTGATGGCTCTCTCCCCGATGGGGGAGAGGCCATATAAGAGTACCCGAAGCTCGTCGGCTTCGGATATTGTTATATGGCTGGCACAGCAGGACTGCTACAGCCAAAAAATTACCATGACCCCCAAAAATAGTGTGGTTATATGTTAGGAGGAAACGCGCATGAAGAAAAAAATTTTGCTTGCGGCAGCAGTTGTAATCTGTCTTACGATTGCTGTGTCGGGTACCCTTGCGTACTTCACATTTGAGGACACCGCGCACAATGTCATTACCTCCGGCGGTGTCAGCATCGAAGTGGTGGAAAAGACAAAGAGTACTGATGGCGCCGAGTTGGAGGATTTCCCGAAAGAGGGAATCACGGGTGTTATGCCCGGTACGGAGGTCAGCAAGATTGTCAGCGTGAGAAATAACGGAAACAGCGAAGCATGGGTTCGTGTCAAGGTAGACGCAACGATAACACCGGCAGAAGGCGAAGAAAAATTGCCTTCGAATGTTATGACCTATACAGTGAGTGGCGATTGGACTCATGGAACAGACGGTTACTACTACTATAATAATAAAGTGCCGGCGGGCGAATCCACCAGCATCCTGTTTGACACGGTAAAATTTGCCCCGGAAATGGGCAACGAATATCAGAACTGCAGAGCAAATATTGTGATTTCTGCCCAGGCAGTCCAGACCGCCAATAACGGCACAACCGTGATGGATGCACAAGGTTGGCCTGCTGGAGAATAAGGAGGGGTAACAGATGACCAAAAGATTATTGACATTGGGCGTGAGCCTTGCAATGCTGGTTACCGTATGCGTTCCCGGCGCGCTGATTACCAAAGCGGATACCCCGTTGGTTTGCACGATTGAGGAGCATACCCACACCGAAGCTTGCTATCAAGACAATGAGCTGGTCTGCGACCTTGAGGAGCATACCCACGGCGAAGGCTGCTATGCAGTAGAATCCGTAGAACCGGAGAATCCAGAGCCGGAGAATCCAAATCCAGAGAACCCAAATCCGGAGAATCCAAATCCAGAGAACCCAAATCCGGAGAATCCAAATCCGGAGAACCCAAATCCAGAGAACCCAAATCCAGAGAACCCAAATCCGGACGCGGGAAAAGAATGTACCTGCGACCCGAAACCGGCAGAGGGTCAGCCGCACCAGAAGGATTGCCCACTGTATGTAGAGCCTGCCTGCACCTGTGACCCGAAGCCAGCAGAGGGCGAGCTGCATCAGAAGGATTGCCCGCTGTATCAGGCGCACATCGAGGGCTGCTCTGAAGGCTGTACCGTGGAAGGCTGCAAATGCCCATGCCACAACAAAAACGACCTGTTTGAACGGCTGATGGCTTGTCAGACTCTGGAAGAACTGTACGCTCTTGCACAAGCAACACCGAAAGAAGAATTGGACGCTTTGACAGAGGAGCAGAACGCTCAAATCAAAGCTAAAATTACTGCGCTGGAACCAGCTCCGCTGCCGCCAATCGGTGAAAATGAAGCGGCTGTAGTTGCGGTAGAAGCTGAAACGGCAGACAGCGAGATTATTTATCCGATCGTAGACTTTGATAACGTAGCACCATTCGGCGCTCCGGTTGAAGGATAAGGGAGAGGAGACAGAACATGAAAAAAACAAAAGCATTATCGCTGCTCCTTTCAATGTCACTGGCGGCTTCACTGGCATTTCCAAGTGGGTTGGCAATGCCGTCCTACGCGGATTATGAACCAAGTACCATCAGTGACAATGATGACGGCACCAGCGCGATGGAGCTCAGCAAAACTGCAGTGGCAAATGGGGACGGCACCTATACCATTCAGCTGGAGGCTTATGCCACAGGCAGTAAGGTGACAACCTCAATCAACAAAGACATTCCGACGGACATTGTTTTGGTTCTGGACCAGTCCGGCTCGATGGCAGAAGAAATGTCCCAATATGAATTTGCACCGTATACCGACAAAACCAATGGACAGTACTATGAGCTTCGTCACAATGGGGCAACAAACCCGAATCTGTGGCACAAGCTTGCAGATGGCAGCTATACAAGTGTTTCTGTGACAATCACAGGAGAAGATACCTACAAATATGAAGAATGTCCGGGAAACTGGAAAAATGCCGAGTATAGTTGGAACAGTTTGAAGGACTGCTACTGGAAATATCGAAATAACCTTTATGTAAAAGACGGAGACGAATACAAAAAGGTTACATTGGATAGAAGTGACGATTTGTGGTATAGTACTTATACCTATACCTTCCCTGATGGCACACATGTTCAGAGCGATGGAGATGACGCAACTCCTAATTTCGGCGGTAATGGTCCTGTTTACTATCGTGTGCCGGATGATGGAGCCAAGACCTATACCTACACCTACAAAGACAAAGAGGGTGAAACTCATACCATCGGTACTTCTAAAGGTAAAGACACAAAGCCAACGGATTTCACTCTTTATGAGAGGTACGAATCCAATATCACAATAACTCGCCTTCAGGCTCTGAAAGATGCCGTCGCTAACTTTATAGAGAGCGTAGAAACAAAGGCGGCAGGTGAAGACGGTACGCTTGGAACAAATGACGATATCAACCACCGCATTGCAGTCGTTGGTTTCGCGAGCAAGAGCGGGAATGGAAACAATACAGAGCTGCTTTCTATCAGAGGAAACAATAGCCATTCTGTAGGTGTGGCTTATAATAATATCAATAATCAAAATCTGAAGGATGTTCTTCAGAGCATGGACACAACAGCCGGAAGAGAAATGGTTGGTGATGCGCTTGATGCTTTGGCTACACAGGGTGCAACCAGAACAGACTTGGGCATGGATATGGCACAGCGAATCCTGAATGCTAATCCGGTTCTAAATGCTGAAAAACGCAACCGTGTTGTCATCGTCTTTACCGATGGCTCTCCGACGAGCTCTAACGGATTTGAATTGGATGTTGCTAATGCAGCAATCAATAAAGCAGATGCCATTAAAAACAGCGGAGCTACGGTATACTCCATTGGTATCTTTGAAGGCGCAGATGCCAGCAGCGCTGGTACAAAACCATCGGGAGACTTAGGAAACAATAGTTCTCAGCTTCCGGCAGCCTGTAACTGGTTTATGCAGAAGCTGTCTTCCAACAATGGTACACCAGAAATCCCAGGCTACTACCTCTCTGCTTCGGACGCAAACACCCTGAACAATATTTTTAAGCAGATTTCCGATCAGATTGAAACAGGAACTGCTTCTACAGTATTGGATGAAAAGGCAGTCGTGAAGGACATCATCTCCCCGTACTTCCAGCTGCCTGAGAATGCGACGGCGAATGATATCACACTGGAAACCTACGCCTACGGCACAGGAGGTAGTTGGACAAATAACAATAATACGATGGGAGCTCATGCTACAGTAAATGGAACCGGCGAGGTAGAGGTTACCGGCTTTCACTTCTCCGAAAACTGGTGCGGTACTAAAACTGAAAACGGAGTTGAAACCCCACATGGAAACAAACTGGTGATTTCGTTTAAGGTAAAACCGAAGGAAGGCTTCCTCGGCGGCAACGGTGTACCGACCAACGAGAGAGCAGATGTAACTCAAACCATCGATGGTGTATTCCATGAGTTTATATTCCCAATCCCAGAGGTCAATGTTCCAATCCCAGATATTACTGTAACCGCAGAGGATAAGAACGTATACCTGATGGGTAACATAAGCGCCGCGCAGATGAAAGAAGGCGTGACTGCTATGGCTGGCGGGGTCAACTTGTTTAATCAGGAAGAATATACAGGTGTGAATGCGTGGAAAGATGACTTCGTTACCATCACTACGACAGTAACAGACAAAGACGGCACCGAATTTCCGAAGGATGGATTAAACAACCTGACCAAAGATGGCGACTACTTCTTACATGTTAAGCTTGAGCCGAACAAGGAGCCAGCACAGGACACAGCAGTGGTAGGCGCTCCAGCTGTGGAAAAAATAGGCAATGGCGAAATGAAGATTAAAGTCTTCCAGCCAGAGCTGACCTTCAAAGATTTCGAGGGTTACTACGGTGATAGCGTGCCTGCTTTCCGTGAAAATCCTACTCAGATAAAGTGGAAGCACGGGGAAGAGGTAGCTGTTCCAGCACAGATGACTGGTACTGAACCATCGTTGGATATTATCTACACCCCAGATGCAACCAAGATTGAAAACGGTAAAATCAATAGCAAGCAGGATATTCCTGTCAAGGCTGAGGTCAAGATTAACGACACAGATGTAACTGATAAGACGACCTTCCAGCATCAGGCTTGTAGTCCAGCTTGTGGTTGGACAGACCCGAATCCTAACAACGGCGACCCGGCATTCCTGCTGCACGTCAAGACCTGCCAGCTTACCATCACCAAGACCGGCGGCGATGCGAATGAGCCTTATGTATTCACCGTTTATAAGGATAATCAACAGTACACCGAGGTCACCATCGTAGGCAACGGCGATGTGACCATCAAGGAACTGCCGGTTGGTACCTACACCATCGAGGAGGACACCGGCTGGAGCTGGCGGTATACCGCAACTATCAGCGGTGATGCAACACTGAGTGCAAATTCTCCTAATGGCACCATCATCTGCACCAACACAAAGAACAACGACCAGTGGCTCAATGGCTTCAGTGCGGTTGCCCGGAATATCTATGGACAGCCGAATAGCACTGGTCGCCGTGCTAAGTAAGGAAGGAGGGAAAATCGATGAAACATGGAAACAATGAATCGCAGCGTCCACAGCGCAACACCAAGCACAATCTCTATAAAATCCAGCTTCTGATCTTCTCTCTCCTGCTTGTCGCAACGATGGCGATTGGAGGCTCGATGGCGTTCCTGACCACCAAGACCCCTGAAGTCGTGAACACCTTCACACCGGCTCATGTGGAGCCTGATGTAAAGGAAGATTTCAACGGTACAGTTAAGAGTAGTATTACAGTGCAGAACACCGGCGATATCGATGCCTACATCCGAGTCAAGCTGGTGACCTACCGTGTGAACAATGACGGAGATCACATTGGTGGTACAGCAACAATACCAAGCTTTACACTCGGTAAGGACTGGGTAAAACATGGTGAGTATTACTACTACACCAAACCGGTAGCACCCAATGACTCGACAGGTGACTTGCTCGGAACCAGCATCACCCTGCAAGAATACACTGATGCTGACGGCGGCAAACAGGCCATTGATGTTATGGCAGAGGCAATCCAGAGCACACCGGCATCGGCTGTAACAAGTGCATGGAATGTTCAAGTCGTAAACGGCACAATTCAGTAAGGAGGTGCGGGAAAGTGAAAAAGAAAAATATGATTAACAAAGCGTTCTCGCTCCTGCTGGCCTTGATGATGGTGATGGGCTTTGCCACCACAGCGTTTGCGGCAGGTGCATCGGTCACCTTCAAGAACGGAAAGCTCGTCGTTTTCCAGCCGGGCAGCGATTACACACAGACCGATTTGTTCGGCAACTTTAAAAACATTATGCCGGGTGATACCCTCACCGAGGAAATCACCGTTGAGAACCAGTCCGGCGACAGCGACTACATCAAGGTTTATCTGCGGGCGGTTCCTCATGATGAAACCGGCAACCCGATTAGCGAGAAGGTACTGGCTGAGCTGAGCAGAGACGAGCGCCGCGGGGAGAAAACCGAGCTTGACTATATGTACGACTTCCTTGCACAGCTCCAACTGACCGTCAAAAACGGCGCAGAGATGATTTATCAGGCTTCTCCTGATGAAACAGGCGGCCTCACAAACAATGTGTACTTGGGCAGTCTGCGCAAGGGCCAGTCCCTCAAGCTGGATGTGGAGCTGAAGGTACCGATTGAGATGGGGAACGACTATGCGAACCGCATCGGCGAGGTCGATTGGGTGTTCGCGGCAGAGGCATTCAACGATGTGACCCCTCCGCCGGAAGGCCCGGACACTCCTCCGTACTATCCTCCGGAGAAACCTTCGGATAATCCTTCCCTGTTCACCGTTCGCAAGGTCTGGGTGGATGACGGCAAATCCCGTCCAAAGAATATCACCGTACAGCTTCTGCGGGACGGCGAGGTTTACAGCGAGGTCAAGCTGAGAAAGACCAACAACTGGGTTCACACCTGGGACCGTCTGGACAAGAACCATCGCTGGAGCGTGGTGGAGGCGGACGTTGCCGACGGCTACAAGGACACCTACAAAGCCAGAGGCAATACCGTGATTATCACCAATACCCAGGAGGATTATGTTGCTCCTCAAACTGCAAAACCGGTGGATTTGACCGTTGTGAAAAAATGGGATGACAAGGGCAGAAACAGACCGGATTCGGTCAAGGCTACCCTGTACGACGGTGATACTGCGGTAGAAACCGTTCTGCTGGGCGACTGGAACGACTGGTCCTACTCCTGGAAGAAGCTGGATGGCAAAGGAAATTGGCAGATTGTCGAAACCAATATCCCGAAGGGATATGTTCCATCCTACTCCTATGAGAATGGCGTGGTAACCATCACCAATACAGCCACCCTGATTCAAACAGGTCAGCTGAACTGGCCAATCCCGGTGATGTGTGGTCTCGGCCTTGCACTCATCATTTACGGGGTCATCGTACTCCGAAAGAAACGGAAGAATGAACGTGCCTAAAAAGGGCATTGGATTCGTACTCGCAGGGACGGTGCTGATGCTTTCGGCACTGTCCCTTTTCCTGTATAACCAGTATGAGGATGCGCGCGCCGGGCAGGAAGCCGAGAACCTGCAGGCCATCATTCTGCAATCCATTCCGGAAACTCAGCCGGCGGAAAAAGCCAAGGCCCTGACCCCGCAGATGCCTGTCAAGGAGATCGACGGGTACGGCTATGTGGGCTATCTTTCCATCCCGGATATGGAGCTGGAGCTGCCGGTCATGTCGGAGTGGGACTATACCAGATTGAAAATTGCTCCCTGCCGCCAGTTCGGCTCCTCCCGAACGGACGATTTGGTGATTGCCGCCCACAATTACAAAAACCATTTCGCCGGTCTGGAACAGCTGGAGGTCGGTGCTCCCGTCTCCTTTACGGATATGGAGGGAATCGAAAACCAATATAAGGTCGCGCTGGTGGCTCTGCTTGCCCCAACCGAGGTTGAAGCGGTGCAGAACAGCGAGCATGACCTGGTGCTGTACACCTGTACCTACAACGGAAAAACCAGAATCGTGGTGTTCTGCGACCGCTCGGAATAGCGGAACTGGTCTGACAGCACGGAGCTTGATGAGAAAAACAAAAGATACCGCAAGGCAATCGGACAAAAACCGAAGGTCTTGCGGTATTTGTTTTCTAAACGAGATGGGGAAAGTGCGGCATTTTTGGAAGAAACTGTAAACAGTTCCGGACATTTTTGAAATCGCGTTGAAAAGGCAAACCCCGCATGATATGATGAAAACAGAGCGGACGAAAAACAATACCGACACAGCACAGGGAGGTGCAGCCATGAAGCTCTTGTATGCCGAGGATGAACCAGCTCTTTCCGAGGCGGTGGTGGATTATCTGACCTATCACAAATATATCGTGGATGCCGTTTATAATGGAGAGGATGCCTATGATTATGCCATTTCCGGCGGATACGACGGCATCATTCTGGATATTATGATGCCAAAGCGGGACGGTTTGGAGGTGCTTTCTGCGCTTCGCCGAAACGGTTGCAGAACCCCGGTGCTTCTGCTGACCGCAAAAACGCAGGTCGAGGACCGGATTCAGGGGCTGGATACCGGAGCGGACGACTATCTTCCTAAGCCCTTTGATATGGGGGAGCTGATTGCCAGAATCCGTGCCATGCTCAGACGCAGGGAGGAGTATCACCCGGATTTGATTCGGTTCGGGGACTTGACGCTCGATTTGCAGTCCGGGGCAATCAGCGTGGGGGAGATGTCCTTTCAGCTGCCAAAGCAGGAGTACCGTGTGATGGAGCAGCTCATGCTCAACCACACCCTCTATCTGTCCTCGGAGCAGCTGCTGGTCAAGGCTTGGGGATACGATGCAGAAACCGACATCAACATCGTGTGGCTGTATATCTCCTATCTTCGCAAGCGGCTGTCCGCGATGGAATCTCGAGTGGAGATTGTCTCCAAGAGGAATGTCGGTTATAAATTGGAGTATCGGCTATGACAAAAACTTTAAAACGACGCTTTATCATCTTTACCATGACGGCAGTGACGGGCCTGCTGGTGTTCCTCGTGCTTGCAATCAATGCACTGAACTGGATGATGCTGGAGCATCAGTCGGATTCTGTGCTGGAAATGCTGGTGGCTTCGGACGGTGTGTTTCACAGGATGGATTTTGAGCGTCCGCCCCGCTCGGTACCTCCGATGAATCTGGAGCGGATGCGCTCGTCCCGATTCTTGATCGTCAAGGGAGATGCCGACGGCAATATCATCGAGGTCAACGCTGACCAGATTCCGGCTGTCGATGACCAGACAGCGCAGGAATATGCACAGACCGTTTGGGAATCCGGCAAACAATCCGGCCAGCTGGATGGGTACAAGTTTGCAGTCAAGCAGAGCGGGAGAACCCGACTTACATTTTTTGTGGATGTGTCGGAGCTGAGAGGAAATTTTTACAGGGTGCTGTTCGCCTCCGGCCTGATTGCGATGCTTTGCTGGCTGATTCTTCTGGTGATTGTGGTCTGCCTTTCGGGCCGGGTGATTCGTCCGGTGCTGGCGGGGATGGAAAAACAGAAGCAGTTCATCACCAATGCCGGGCATGAGATGAAAACCCCGCTTGCCATCATTCAATCCAACAACGACACGATGGCGCTGATTCACGGAGAGAACAAGTACAATGCCCATATCCGCGCACAGACCAAGCGGCTCAATGTGTTGATGTCCAACCTGCTGACCCTGGCAAAGCTGGACGAGGAAATTCCGCTGCCGACCCAAACGGTGCAGGTCAGCGAGACGGTCGAGGAATTGCTGTTGCCTTATCAGGATGCGGCGCTGACCCGCAGGATTTCCTTCCAAGCGCAGGTGGAGCCGGAAATTGTGAAGCAAATCAATCAGGAGAGCTTTCGGCAGATGATGACCCTTCTGTTGGACAATGCGGTTAAGTACACTCCGGAGGAGGGAACGATTACACTGACGGTTAAAACGCATGGCAGGCATCTTCAAATCATGGAGGAAAACACCTGCCTGCCCTCCCATGAGGCAGACCCGGAAAGGCTGTTTGAACGGTTTTACCGAGGGGATTCCGCACGAACACAGGACAAGTCCTCCTGCGGTTATGGGATTGGGCTTTCGGCTGCCCGTGCCATCTGTGAAAAGTTTGGCGGAAAGCTGACAGCGGAATATCCTTGCGCCGACCGTATTCGCTTCACGGCTATCTTATAAAATCAGGAAATCATTTGTTTACAAAACCTTCCCATATTTTTCGAAATGGGAAGGTTTTTTCTTATGTAATTCTTAGGTTCGTTTTTTACAATCAAAGCATAGAAAGGAGATGAAGGCGAATGCAATTTCGGAATGAAGTGAAGCATGAAATCAGCAGCGGCGACCTGCTGATTCTTCGGCAGAGATTGCGGATGGTGATGAAGCCGGATGAACACGCGGTCGATGGACGGTACGAGATACGCAGTCTGTACTTTGATAATCTGGATGACAAGGCCTTGAGGGAAAAATTGGATGGGGTGAACATCCGCGAAAAGTATCGGATCCGCCTGTACAACCACGACCACTCCATCATCCATCTGGAGCGCAAGTTTAAACACGGTGGGTTTGGATATAAGGATTCTGCCAATCTGACGCCGGAGCAGGCACAGGCGATTGCGGACGGTGAGGTCGATTGGATGTCCCACAGCGAGGATGAGGTGATTTTGGGGTTTTATACCCGAATCCGCAACGAGGGGTTAAGGGCAAAGGTCATCGTGGACTACACGAGGGAGCCATTTGTCTTTGCACCGGGTAATGTTCGGGTCACTCTGGATTACGGGATTCGCACCGGGATGAGCTGTACCGACCTTTTGAATCCGGACTGCGTGACTGTCCCGGTCAGCGGCTCGCCCTGCATCCTAGAGGTGAAGTGGGACAACTATCTTCCGGATGTGATTCGGGATGCGGTGCAGCTTGGCGACCGGCACAATGCGGCCTTTTCCAAATATGCCGCCTGCCGAATGTACGACTAACAAAACAGAACAACAAAAAAAGGAGTAATCTTTACTATGACTTTTCAAGATATTTTTAAATCCAGCTTTCTGGAAAATGTAACCTCCATCAGCGTCTTGGATATGCTGCTGACCATCGTGCTGTCCTTCGGCGTCGGTCTGTTTATCTTTCTCATCTACAAAAAGACCTACCGCGGCGTGATGTATTCCTCCGGCTTCGGCACGACGCTGGTGGCCCTGACAATGATTACCTCCATCGTCATCCTGGCAGTCACCTCCAATGTGGTTCTTTCCCTTGGTATGGTCGGCGCACTGTCCATCGTGCGTTTTCGTACCGCAATCAAGGACCCGCTGGATATTGCCTTTTTGTTCTGGGCAATTGGTGCAGGCATCATCCTTGCAGCAGGCATGATTCCGCTGGCGGTGATTGGCAGCGTCTGCATCGGGCTGATTCTGCTGGTGTTTGTCAATCAGAAATCGCACAGCCATCCGTATATGGTGGTGCTCAACTGCACCGACCACGATGCGGAGATCAGAGCCAGAGAGTTTTTGACCAAGAATGTGACCCGCACCTCGGTCAAGAGCAAATCTGCCGTCAGGGGTGCAATCGAAATGAACATCGAGGTTCGCCTGAAAGAGGACGATACCGATTTTATCAACATTCTTTCCGAGATGCCCGGGGTCAACAGTGCGGTGATCGTCTCTTATAACGGCGATTACATGGGGTAAGGAGTATGTCTGCAAGTAAAAAACTGGATCAAATCGCATGGGCAGTCACAGCGTTTATTCTGAGCTTGACCGTTTTATTCATGAATGGAGGGGCTGTCGGGTTACAGGAGATGGCGCGTTCGATGGGCTACGAAACCCGGCTGTTTGACAATACCCGGGTGCATACGGTGGACATCGTCATGGATGACTGGGACGAGCTGATTGCAAATGCCACCAACGAGGAATACTACGCCGCCTCTGTTGTGATTGACGGAGAGGCCTATCAAAATGTCGGGATTCGGGCAAAGGGAAATACCTCACTGTCCACCGTCGCTTCCATGGACAGCGAGCGGTACAGCTTCAAAATCGAGTTCGACCACTACGACAGCTCGAAAAGCTATCATGGTCTGGACAAGCTGTGCCTGAACAATCTGATTCAGGATTCCACCATGATGAAGGACTACCTGACCTATACCCTGATGAACGAATTTGGCGTGGATTCGCCGCTGTGCAGCTATGTCTATATCACTGTCAACGGGGAGGATTGGGGGCTGTACCTTGCGGTCGAGGGAGTGGAGGACAGCTTTTTGGAGCGAAACTACGGCTCTGACCATGGAGAGCTGTACAAGCCGGATAGTTCGAGCCTTGGTGGAGGTCGCGGCAACGGCAAGGAATTCGACGGGAATAAATTTGAGAAGGGCGAAAATGCGGCGGGCAGCTTCAATCAGTCCAACACCAAAACCGACACAACCGAAGGCTCGGATTCAACCAAGGCTCCGGACGGCTCAACACCGCCGGAGATGCCCAGCGGCAATCAGGGAGTTGGCATGAATCCATTTGAAAAGGGCGAAAATGCGGCGAGTAGTTCTAATCAGTCCAACACCAAAACCGACACAACCGAAGGCTCGGATTCAACCAAAGCTCCGGACGGCTCTGCACCACCAGAGATGAACGGCAGAGGCAAGGGCGGCGGCTTTGGCGGCGACGCGGGGATGGGCTCTGCGGATGTTAAGCTGCAATACATCGATGACGAGTTGGACAGCTATTCCAACATCTGGAACAACGCAAAAACTAAGGTAAGCGAGGCAGACCAGAAGCGGCTGGTCGAATCGCTGAAAAAGCTGTCGAACACAGAGGAGCTGGAATCGGTTGTGGATGTAGAGGAGGTCATCCGTTATTTTGTGGTCCACAACTATGTGTGCAACGGCGACAGCTATACCGGCACGATGGTTCATAACTACTATCTGTACGAGGAGGACGGTCAGATGTCGATGATTCCGTGGGACTACAATCTGGCATTCGGAACCTTCCAAGGTGGAAATGCACAGAGCGCCGTCAATACACCAATCGATTCTCCTGTCTCCGGCGGCTCCGGAGATGACCGCCCGATGTGGAATTGGATTCTGTCCGACGAGAGCTACACCGAGCTGTATCATCAGTATTTCGCCGAGTTTTTGGATACGGTGGATCTTCAGAGCATCATCGACAACGCATACCAGCTGATTGCGCCTTATGTAGAACAAGACCCAACCGCATTTTATACCAAAGAAGAGTTTGAGCAGGGCGTGCAGACGCTCAAGGAGTTTTGCAGTCTGCGCAGCGAGAGCATTTCCATGCAGCTGGAGGAGGGCGAAACCACTGAGGAGATGGATTATGTGGATGCTTCGGGAATTACCCTGAGCGACATGGGCTCGATGAACGGCGGCATGGGCCGAGAGGGAGGAGGACAGAACCGGATGCCGGGAAATCTGCCATCCCGTCAGGAGCAAACGCAGGGAAGCGGAGCGGACGAAAGCACCGGCGAATCGTCGGGGCCTGAGGCTTCGGGAGAGCCCAATAGCGGGCAGTCCAATCAAACCCGAAGGGAATTTCCTTTCCAAAATCCGGGACAGCTGCCGGAAGGTGCAGCAGATGAGTCTGCCTCCGACTCGTTCGGCTGGCTTTGGATTGCCGGTTCGGCACTGCTCCTCGGCGCAGGATTGCTAGCCGCAAAATTATATCGATAACAACAGGCGAGAGCGCTGTCACTTTGATTCCCCAAGCGGATGAGAAGGACGGCGCTTGTCTGTTTTAAACAGGATGGGTGGAAAATCCTCATTTGCACATTGCACGATGGCAAAGCTGACGCTATAATGGTAGTACAGCAGACTTTGGATTCGAGGAAAGGACGGGGAAATGAGAATGAATTTTGTGACCAAAGAGCCAATCAACAAAGGCTGGTCGAGCGACCGAAAGTACTGTGTGACCGCTGAGGATGGAACGCGGTACTGCTTGCGAATCTCCGACCTTGCACAGCTTGACAGGAGACAGCGCGAATTTAACGGGATGAAGCAGGCGGCTTCACTGGGGATTCCGATGTGTCAGCCCATCGAATTTGGTGTTTGTGAGGAGGGCGTCTACTCCCTCCAAAGCTGGATTGACGGAGAGGATGCCGAGCAGGTCATCTTGCAATACTCGGACGCACAGCAGTATCAGTACGGCAGGGAGGCAGGAGAGCTGCTGCGGAAGCTTCATACGATTCCGGCGCCCGCCGAGCAGGAGGATTGGGAAATCCGCTTTCGTCGAAAGATTGATAGTAGAATCAAGGCATATCGGGAATGTCCGCTTCAGTATGAGGGCGGAGAAGCGTTGATTCACTATGTTGAGCAGAACTGCCACCTACTCAAAAACAGGCCGCAGGTGTATCAGCACGGAGATTACCACATCGGAAATATGATGATTGACCGAGAGGGCAGACTGCAAATCATCGACTTTGACCGAAGCGATTACGGGGACCCGTGGGAGGAATTTAATCGCATCGTCTGGTGTGTCCAGAAATCGCCACTGTTTGCCTGCGGCCTGGTGGACGGATATTTTGAACAGGCGGTCCCGCGATGGAGTTTTGGGGGCTGCTTGCCCTTTATATCGCCAACAACACGCTGGGCTCCCTACCGTGGGCCATTCCCTTTGGACAGGGTGAGGTGGATGTAATGCGCCGTCAGGCACAGCAGGTGCGGTCTTGGTACGACGGGATGCGCACCGTCATTCCGAGCTGGTACCAAAAGCCACAGGGGCTTTAACGGAAAATCGATGGCGCAGGATTTACAATATTTCCCTTTCTTTTTTTAACGCGATTGTGTATGATAGAGGGAAAATGCAGGCGGCTTCTGCCGCTTTGCCCCAAAGGGACAGATGAGGAAAATCAGGACAGAACAGGAGAGGTATCGTGATGAGCGAAGAAGATAGACAGGACAAAAAGCCGGCCGTGTGCGTCGGTGTGCTGGCACACGTCGATGCCGGCAAAACGACCTTTTCGGAACAGCTGCTCTACCACACCGGCAGCATCCGAAAGCTGGGAAGGGTGGACCATCAGGACGCATTTATGGACAGCGACCAGCTGGAGCGGGAACGCGGCATCACCATCTTTTCCAGCCATGCAGCCTTTGAAACACCGCATCGCTGCTGCTACCTGCTGGACACGCCGGGACACGCGGATTTCGGCGCAGAGATGGAGCGAGCGATTCAGGCGATGGATTATGCCATTCTGGTGGTCAGCTGCGTGGAGGGCATCCAAGCACACACCGAGCAGGTCTGGAAGCTGTTGGAGCAGTATCAGGTTCCGACCTTTTTCTTCTTGAATAAGACCGACCGCGCGGGCGCCCAGCCGGAGCGTCTGCTTGCCGACCTGAGAAAACGGATGAGTGCGAATATCTGCGATTGCAGTGGTTCCTTTTCGGGGACGGGATGGAGCACGGAATTGATTGAGCAGGTGGCTGAGCAGGACGAGGAGCTGTTGGAGCAGTATCTGGATGGGGGCTATGACCCGCAGTGTTGGCAGGAGCATCTGGCACAGCAGATTGCCCATCGAAAGATGTTTGCCTGCTTCCGGGGCTCTGCGCTCCAAGATGAGGGAATCGAGGAGTTCCTTTCGGCGCTGGATACATTGACCTTGCCCAGAGAAAGCTCTGGCGATTTTCAGGCGATTGCATGGCAGGTGCGCCACGATGCTCGCGGCGAGCGGCTGGTCTTTTTAAAGGTTCAGTCCGGGGTGCTCAAGGCAAGGGACGAGGTTCCTGTCATGCTGGCGGATGGCAGCCGAACCACCCAGAAAATCAACGAGCTGAGAATCTATCACGGAACCAAATTTTCCACCGTCCAGCAGGTGTCGGCAGGACAGCTGTGTGCGGCGACCGGCTTGGACGGGGTGCGTCCCGGCGATGAAATTGGGGCGAACTGCTCGCATCGGCAGGCACATCTGACCCCGATTCTGGGAGCAAAGGTTGTGCTGCCCGAGCAGGTGCCGGTTCGTACCGCCTTGCAGGCACTGCGCCAGTTGGAGGACGAGGACCCGATGCTGGGAATCCGCTTTGAAGAGGCCTTGCAGGAAATCCAGATTCGGGTGATGGGCCAAATCCAGCTGGAGGTACTGCGTCAGCTGTGCCGTCAGCGCTTTGGCTTGGAGGTGGAGTTTGCCGATTGCCGCATTTTGTACCGCGAAACCATTTCGGAACCGGTGGTGGGCTACGGACATTACGAGCCGCTGCGCCACTATGCGGAGGTTCATCTGCGGTTGTCTCCGGCGGAGCGCGGTAGCGGTATCACCTTCGACAGCGAGTGTTCGCTGGATGTGCTGGGTCAAAACTGGCAGAATCTGGTCCGCACCCATGTTTTTGAAAAGCGGCACAAGGGTGTGCTGACCGGCTCGGAGCTGACCGATGTGAAGATTACCCTGCTGACCGGACGCTCTCATGTCAAGCACACCGAGGGCGGAGATTTTCGGGAATCGACCTACCGCGCCATCCGACAGGGATTGGAGCAGTCGCTGGCAGCCGGTCAGGTCGTGCTGCTGGAACCGTATTACGCCTTTGAGATTTCGGTTATGGCGGAGCAGGTGGGTCGGCTGATGAGCGACCTGCAACGGATGGAATCGACCTTCGGCTCCCCGGTCATGGAGGAGGAGCGCGCTACCCTTTGCGGCAGAGGCCCGGCGGCGGCGCTGTCCGCCTACGGACGGGAATTTTTGTCCTACACCCGAGGCAAAGGGGTGCTCAGCCTGCGGTTTGACGGCTATGAGCCGTGCAGCCATCAGGAGCAGGTTGCACAGGAAATCGGCTATGACCGCCAGCGGGATCTGGAAAATCCTTCCTGCTCGGTCTTTTGCTCACACGGAGCTGGCTTCCCGGTTCCGTGGGACGAGGTGCCAAACTACATCCATTGTAAATAAGCGCATAAAAAATCGGAACCAAGCTGGTTCCGATTTTTGTTTTGCAAGAAAAGCTAGTCGTGCAGCTGCATGGGCAGACCAACCAGTTCTTCCCAGCTCTGACGCAGTGGCTCCGAAAGGGCATGGCCGATTTTGGAGATAAAAATCAGGCGGGAGGAGGAGTGCGGCACGCAGGGAGAAAGTGTGATTTTGGAGCCGACGACATCGATTTGATTCCAGCCGTCCTCCAACAGGCAGAAGCCCTTGATGCGGTAGGTTCTGTCCAGAAAACGGGAGATAAATTCCACAACCTTCTGACGCTCCATCCGGCAGGGACAGTTGAGCACGATGGAGTCCGGGTTGAGCGCAGAGCCGGTGGAATCGAGCGGCTGGGTTGTGTGGGACATCAAATCGTGGTCGAGCAGCTCCAGACCGAAGCCGCCGTAGGAGCAGCTGGAAATCTCGCAGTCCGGATTGATGCGGCGAATCTGTGACTTGAGCACGGTCAGCAGCTCGGGAGCTACCAGGTCTGCCTTGTTGATGACTGCCAGATGACAGTGGGAAAGCTGGTGCTTCACCATCTCCACGTCGCCAATCTGCTCCATGAAGTTGTCAGCATCGACCAGACAGATGATGCCCTTTTTGTCATAGGCAGCCATGCACGCGGAATTCTGTTCGCGGTCGAGCATCTGCTCGATGCGCAGCGGGTCGGACAGTCCGGAAATCTCAACCAAAACCAGCTCGGGCTGACAATCGCTCATGAATTGCAGCGCCTGCGGCAGGGCTTCTTCTTCGCAGATGCACTGGAGGGAGCCGTTGTCCAGACACTCAATCGAGATATCGTCGCTTTCTTTGATATAGGCGGCAGGCTCGGTGAAGATGACGCCAATCTTTTTTTCAGGATATTTTTTCAGGATGCCCAGCAGTGCGGTTGTTTTGCCCGAACCGACAAAGCCGGACAGTGCATACAGAGGGATGGGAGCATGGGACATAGGAATACCTCCTCCAGTTTGAAGTTGCCTTGGAAAATGCAGGGGAAAATCCGCTCCCAAGTGAGCGGCAGGAAAAAGATTCTATAGATTCAGTTTACTGTTCTTTGTGCCGGATGTCAATGACAAAAACAGGGACGGGAGATTTTTTAGAAAATATTTTACAAAGTATGTGATTTTTTGCTCGCTTCGTTTCGGATTGGCAGATTGCTACATCGCTAGAAAAAGCAGAGCGAGCAGAAGGGAGGGGTCGGCCCCGTCGCTGTAGAGCAGGAAGAACAGCCCCAGAATCAGCAAACGCTCCCGGTCGAGGTCAAGCGCAGAAAACAGCGATTCCAGCCCATTTTCCTTGGGAGTAGCAGGCTCGGATTTGGCAGCCTTTCCGTGAGGCTTGGGAGGAGGAAGAGGTTTGACATCACAGGAGGGTGAAGGAGGTAGTGGGACAGGGGTCGACTGCGGTTCCTCGATAAAAAAAGAAGGCGGTCTTTTCGTGTGATGCAGCATCTGCTCGGAACGGCGCTGCATCTGGCGCACCCGTTCCAGTGCGTTCTGCTGCATATCTTCCAGCTCCTGCCGGGAATATTGATGGGTGTTTTCCCACTTCATGATACTCCACCTCCCGACCGGAACAGTCCGATTTCCTTTAAGGCAGGAAGCGCCTGAATCAGCTGCATCATCCGAACGGCATCATCCACCTTTCTGGCGCGCGCTTCGGAAAGCAGAGGACGCAGCGCGCGCAAAAGCTCCACACCGGGATTGGTTTGAGAAAAGCGCTGCATGACGCTTTGAAGCGAAATCAGCAGATTAGGGTCAGGAACAGGAGGTTGGGATGCAGCCGGCTGATGAAGGCCCAGCGCCCCGATGAGGGAGGAGAGGTTTGTACTGTTTTGCGGCATAGAGGGCGGGTTGGAGGGGCAGGCGGTGTCCGAGGACTGGGCGGCGCCCAGTCCCAGCGACGAAGCCATCTGCTGAAGCTGCTGGACCTTCTGCGGGTCGGACAGCAGCTGCGAAATCATGGAGCCCAGCTCGTTGGAATTTTCATTCTGGGACAAGGCGGTTCACTCCTTTTTTGAAATCCTGGCAGAAAGACAGCTACCGAAGGGTTTGCAGAAATTTTTGAAGGTCGGGCTGGCTGAGCAGTTGTTGGACCTTCTGCGAGTCGGACAGCAGGCGGTCCAGCTGTTGGCCTGCCTGACCGCTAAGACCGGTGCTGACCGCACGCAGGTCTCCGCTTTCCAGCTGGCGGCGCAGCTCCTGAGGGTCGATGTGAAGCTGTTTTCCCGCCATTTTCAGGAGCAGCTCCAGCTGGGCAGGGCTGATTTGAGGAAGATTCGACATGATAATCCGCTCCATTTCTCAGTAAAGGGATGTTTTGTCTGCCGGAAGGATTTCCAGCTTGGGTAATCTATATGAGGGCAGAAGGAAAAAGTTGCCTAAATTTAATCGGGAGAACAGTATCGTCAAACGGGAGCCGGAGGGACAGCCGATAAAAAATATGAAAAGCAGTTGAAAAACCGCAGATTTTGCAGGATAATAGAGATAGCAGAAAAGAGGGTGAAGGATGAGAATTGTTGTGATGTCGGACTCCCATGGACGGGCAGACCGAGTAAAGAAGGTAATTGAGGAACAGCCGGAGGCAGAGCTGTTTATCTTTTTGGGCGATGGAACCAGAGATTTCCATACCGCCATGCACGGAGTTCCCAAAGAGGATTGGTGCGTTTGTGGAAACTGCGACTTCGGTTCTAACGATGACTATAATTTGGTTTCCTATGTTCGGGACATTAAATTCTACTGTACCCACGGGCATCAGTGGAATGTCAAATATAATCCAACCGAGCTGATTGAGCAGGCAAAACAGAAGGAAGTCCGGGTGCTGCTGTACGGACATACCCATCAGGCGTTTTGTAAATATCAGGATGGGTTGTATATCATGAATCCGGGCAGTCTGGGAAGTCCGCGCGGGTCGCTCTATCCGACCTATGGGGTCATCGATATTCAGGGCAAACAGATTGTCTGTTCCATTCGGAACTTAAAGGATTAGCCCGATGGCAGGAACAGGCAGATGGATTCATCTGCATACCGTGGACTCGACCAACGAATATCTCAAACGAAACGGGGAAGAGCTGCCGGATTGGACGCTCGTGACAGCCTCCCACCAGACCGCCGGAAAGGGCAGACAGGGAAAGGTCTGGCAGGACTGCGAAGCCCAGAGCTTTTTGGGCTCGTGGCTGCTCAAGGGTCTTAGCGAGGAGCAGCTCAAGCTGCTGCCGATGGCAGCGGGTTTGGCCGTCAGTCAGGCGCTGGAACAGCAGGGAATGAAGCCGGTTTGGCTCAAGTGGCCGAACGATGTGGTCACGCGCTCTCCAAACGGCTTTGTCAAGCTGGCGGGCATCCTGTGTGAAAGTCGGTTTTCCGACGGCAGATTTTGGGCTGTGTGTGGGATTGGACTCAATCTGACCCAGACCCGGGAACAGCTGATGCAGGATGGTTTGGAGCAGGCAGGCTCACTGCAAAGCATCTGGGGAAAAGCACCGGATGCAGAGCAGGTTCGGCAGGCTTTGGACGAGCGGCTGTTTGCCCTGCTGGGAAATCCCGAAATTGGCGCTGAGCAGATTTTGGAGCAGTACAGCCAGGTGTGCATCACGCTGGGGCAGGAGGTCCTGATTGAACAGAACGGACAAAAGATACCGGCAACTGCCCAACAGGTGGAGCTGGACGGAACACTGCTTTGCCGAACCCAGACACAAACGCTGCGGGTTCATGCAGGTGAGGTATCGGTGCGCGGACACCGCGGATATGTGGATTGACAGAATCAAAAGCTTCGCTGTTCGACACAATTCGTTCTGCTTTGCTCTTGATTTTTAGGAACAATCGTGGTATAATATCCTTTGTCATCTGGGTGTGGCGCAGCTGGTAGCGTGCTACCTTGGGGTGGTAGAGGCCGTGGGTTCAAGTCCCGCCACTCAGACCAAAAGACCTTGAAGCCGTATGGTTTCAAGGTCTTTTTTTTGTTGCTATTGGATAGTTTTTAAAAGTTTAAAAACTATAAAATTTAAATTTTCAACTTTTCTCTTTCTTTTTTTGCGTTTTTATACTATGATATCATCAAAGGCAGAATGAACTCGACCACTCAATATGATTCCAAAAACAGGGGGGACCCAATATGAAGATACCTCGTATCTATGTTCGGACACTGAGCGCACTTCTGAGCCTTGGGATTTGTGTGTCGATGACAGCGTGCGGTCAAGAGACCATGACTGCACAGACAACCGCAACCACACAGGAAAAGGCGGAGGAGGGCACTGCGGATGCCCTGAAGCCCACAAAGAGCAAGGCGGGCAAAAACAGCCTTGTCGCCGTACCGGCCCCAAAAGCTACAACCGAGACCACCAAAGAGCAGACATCCGCGCCCGCACAACAGGATGCAACCTACAACGACAGCCTGATCACCGAGGTGTGCAGTACGGACGGTTCCGATGTCGATGAATATGGAGCTGCGTATCTCTACCATATTCCACAAATTGTGGACGACACGGAGGCGGCTAAAGCCATCAATGCAGAAATTCTGAGAGACTTCGATCATGAAATAAAGGCGGTACAGAAGAAAGACTGGAGCGGGATATACTGGCACAGTGTTACCTGGCAGAGCCGGTGGAACGGCAGTCTGCTGAGCCTGTACATATTTGGCGATTCTAACATCGACGGAATCGACTACCATGGTGTGTATCACTATGATTTTGAAAGCGGGAAACAGCTGACGAACACACAGATACTCGAACGCTTTGGTGTCGGTGCAGAGGAGTTTATGACAGCTCTGCGGAAACAAGCAGCGTGGCAAATCGATTCTGAGTATGCACCGCAGGCGGGAGCCGATGTCCTTCCAAAAGACTGGCTTGAATATTACCCAAAGATTTATCTGGCATATATGCGTGCATTCACGATTTCTAATAATAATCTGGAGCTCGACAAGCTTGCCGTTTACCCAAACAGTGACGGCACTTTCACGGCCTACCCGTTCATTCGGGCTACAGAAGCTGGCTACTATCAGGAGGTAACGGTGAAGCTGGAGCCGAACGAATGGGCAGCTGGCAATGCGCCGCAGTCTGAATATGCTTTTATCCAAGCAAAACTCACCGGAGACGGAGCATCGGTTCGATTCAAAAAGAGCAATGACGGCATCTTCGACAGCGAGGAGAGCCGCCAGCACCTCGGATTTGAGTACGACACAGATTATCCGATTGCTGCTTGCTGCGCAGATTATCAGGATATTTTTGTCGGGGTGTTCGGACAGGGGATGTCCCCTTATGTGATGCTGCTCACCAAGGAAGGCACAGTAGAATATGTGAATATTTTCAGCGGATTGGAGTACAACTGTCTCTGCTCCGGTGGCCCTGTCTTTGGCTTGCACGACATTGTCGGTTTTGAAAACGATGTCGTAAAGGATGAATACGGAGGAGGCTATCAAACCATCTACGCAGTCGACAAGCTCGGGGAAAAATATGACCTTGCCGAACTGATTGTAGAGATGGAAAATTCCGTTCCGTCGGCTTGGGACGGCCAACGGCGTGCAGACATCGAACACAAGGTAGCAAGTGGCGGCAGCTATCAGGATACGAACTATATTACCTTCCATACAGACGGGCTGATCGAGCTTTATAGTGTCTGGGAGGATTCCTTATCCATTGGACACGGCGGATACTGCACCTATCTCGGTATGACGGAGGACGGTATGATCTACCGATTCAGACTCTACAGCGATAACCCGGAGGATGATGAGGCATGGATTGGTGCATTTGCTTTATGCAATAACAGCGACCTTGACTTGGAAATCAAGCACATCTCCGGTGTCAACCTGTTTGATTCCGGAGAGGGCGGCAGCACCGTCTTTAAAATTGTGAACATTGCCGACCAGTATGTTCCGCCGGTAAACTAAAGGCAGGGAACGAAGCTCCTGAATGGATTGTAAAAAGAATCCCCGTAGGATTTCACAGCGATGTAAAATTCTACGGGGATTTGTTTTGTACAGGTATTAGCAGACGCTGTCCCAGTATTCCTGAGCGGACAAAAAGCGCTGCCAGCGGTCGGTGTTCTGCTGACGGTCCTGTTCCGGACAGCCCTGATAGAGCGCAATTTCTCGCAGGATGCGGTTGAGCTCTCGCCAGTCCTCCTCCGGAAAATCTTCCGCGCTCGGGTCTGCCATCTCATAGGAAGGGATGACCAGTCCGGTGTTTTCCTCTAAAAGGATGGTGAACAGAACCGCAGTGCCCTGTTCGGCACGATACTCAAAGGTGTAGTAGAAATAGTGCGATTGGGCAGTTTCCCGGTCAAATTGCTCCACCAGCCGGTCAAACAGCTCGGATACCTCCTCCGGACAGTCCGGAGTGAAGCCGGTTTGCTCGGTGATTCGCTCGATTTCCTGCGGATAATACAGGTTCAAAAGCTGCTGGCGGCCATTGTACAGGATATAGTCCGGAGCCGGGGCGAGCTGTGCGCCGTACTTGCGTTCCAGCAGCTCAGCCAGTTCTCCGACACTGTGGAGTGAAGCCTCCATGGGGGATTCTCCTTTTTTCCATCTGCTCACAACAGACGCTCCAGTTCGTTTAAAAAGCTCTGCTCGCTGATGGTGTTGATTTTAAAAAAGACAGCCTGACTGCCTCCGGCAGTAATGGCACACAGAGAAACGGGCCCGCCTGCTTCCTGAAACAGGGTGAGGGTCAGGCTGAGGCGGTTGCCTCCAAAGGCGCTGTACCGTTCAAAGACGCGGACACTGCATCGGGCATGGTCCCCAATCCAATCGCAGCGCTCCTCCAACGAGGCAGAAAGGCTGGAGGAGAGGATTCCGCTTTCCAAGCGGGAAAGAAGCTCGGAAAAATCGGTGTTTAAGGTTCGTACCAGTTTTGCCATCGGAAATCTTCCTCTCCATAGGTGCTGCTAAAATTTACAGCTGATGGGTGTCCAGCCAGCCCTTGATGTCGGCAACGGTGGATTTCAGGCCGCCGTCCTCCAATGGGCACTGCAAGCCGGAAGCCTTGAGGATATCGACGAAGGTTTTGGTTCCGCCCATTTTTGCAAATGCCAGATATTTCTCCCATGCTTCCTTGTGGTCGTGCATCGACAGGCTCCAGAACTGGAGAGAAATCATCTGTGCAAGGCTGTAGTCGATGTAGTAGAATGGGCACTCGTAGATGTGCAGCTGTCTCTGCCAGCCTGCGCCGCGGTTGTAGAAGTTGACCTCGGTGTTGTTCAGGTATGGACGATACAGTTTTTCCAGACGGTTCCACTCCTCGTTGCGCTGAGCCGGAGTCCATTCCGGATGACGGTAAACGCTCTCCTGGAAGTGGTCAACCTGACAGCCGTATGGAATGAAGGTCATCGCGCTCTCTGCGTGGAAGAGCTCGTATTTGTCGGTGTCCTCTTTAAAGAACAGATGGTGCCATGGAGCGGTCAGGAATTCCATCGACATCGAGTGGCTTTCGCAAACCTCCATAGTTGGGTCGCGCAGGTCAATGTGTTCGATGTATTTGTCTGCGATATAGTCAGCGAAGGCATGACCTGCCTCGTGGGTTAGAACATCGACGTCACCGGCTGTTCCGTTCCAGTTAGCAAAGATAAATGGCATATGGTACAGAGGCAGACCGGTGCAGTAGCCGCCCATTGCCTTGCCCTCTTTGGAGAGAACATCAAACAGATCATGGTCGAACATCAGCTTGATGAAGTCTGCGCTTTCCGGAGACATCTCGGTGTACATCCGGCGGCCTGCTTTCATCAGTTCATCCGGGGTGCCGTGCGGCAGAGGGTTGCCGTCCGAGAAGTAGTAGGTGTTGTCGTAAACCTGGAAGTCCTTGATGCCGATGCGGTTGGCCTGACGAGTCTTGATTTCGTTGTTGACCGGGACAATGTCCTCCACCACCTGACGGCGGAAGTTTGCAACAGCCTCCGGAGCGTAGCAGTTGCGGCGGCGCAGCAGATAAGCCATTTCGACATAGCTTGGCAGACCCAGCTTGTGTGCCTGCTCGGTGCGGTTTTTCACCAGCTTGTCGTAGATTTCGTCGCACTCGGCCTGATGCTCGTCAAAGAAGTTGCCGTAAGCCTGCAAAGCAGCTTTTCTAACGGCACGGTCCGGGCTCTGCTGGTAAGGTCCTAGCTGAGCGAGGTTGCAGATTTTGCCATCAAACTCGATTTTAGCGCTGGCGCACAGAGTCTGATACTGCTGAACCAGACGGTTTTCTTCCTGCATGAGCGGAATCAGTTCTGGGGAGAAGCTCTTGAGCTCCAGCTCGATGTTCTTGAACATCAGTGGGCTGTATTCCTTTTCAATCTCTGCACGGAAAGGAGAATGGAACAGCACAGTATTGAATTCCTGTAACTTTTCCTGAAGAACCGGGGACATCGATTCGTTGTACTCGTACTCTTCGCTGTAGAATTTATCGCGGGTATCCACAGTGTAGCGGATGCTGCAAATGGTCTGGGCGGTCATCACCCGGATGCGCAGCTGTTCGAGCTCCTTCATCACAGCCAGCTGTTCAGCAGCGGACGAAGCGTTGCGGAACTTCTCTGTGAGGGCGGAGATTTCGGACATCACCTGTTCATAGTTGGGGCGCTCATAGGGAAATTCAGAAAATTTCATGATATTCACTCCATTTCATTGATGTTGATTTCCACTTGGTAAGGCTATTTTACCACGATGGTTGGAGGTTTTCAACCAAATTGACAATTTGGTTTCGAAAAAAAGTGACAGATCAGTGCACAACGGCGGTATTTCGGCATTTTTGCCGGATTGCAAAACATAGCCTGACAAGAATCTGGGAGCAAAAATGCAGGCCGATGAAAAAGATTGCGATTGATATGAAAACCTTTGCAAAAAGACAAAAAGTATTGTACAATACAAAACAGGGAACTTATCAACTGAGGAGGGTGTGAACCATGGGGAAAACAAGTGTTCTCCAAAAGAAACAGGGCGGCTTTGACAAGAGCCTGCTTGGACTGATTATGCCATTGGCGTGGCCGACGATTTTGCAGGAAGCGCTGCAAACGGTTGTGCAGTTTATCGACTCGGCGATGGTCGGCCGATTGAGTGCGACAGCATCGGCTTCTGTCGGCTTGACACAGACGGTCACATGGCTGCTGGGCGGATTGTTTTCCGCAGCCGGAGTTGGATTTTTAGCAGTGATTTCCAGAGCAATCGGCTCCGGAGATTATGAGCGTGCAAAGAAAGCATCCGGTCAGTCGGTTCTGGTCACCATTGCGATGGGAATTGTCATCGGGATTCTGGGAATCGGTCTGAGCTTCGTTCTGCCAACTTGGCTGGGCGGTGCGCCGGAAATCCGCCGCGATGCGACCATCTACTTTTTGATTATCAACATCCCGATGATCTTCCGTTCGGCGATTACGTTGTTTGGTGCGGTTCTGCGTGCCACCGGCGATATGCGCCATCCAATGCTGGTCAATGCGCTGATGAACGGAATCAACATTGTGCTCAACTTCCTGTTGATTTATCCGACCAGACAGATTACGCTGTTTGGATTTGATTTCATGATGTACGGCGCAGGAATGGGCGTTGCCGGTGCAGCGACTGCGAGCGCAATCTCGTATGTCGTCGGCGGTGTACTGATGACCCTCCTGCTGATTAAGAGCGACCGCGGCATTTCTCCAAGACGGGAGCATCTGAAACCGGACCGCGAAATTCTCCACAAGTGTATCCAAATCAGCCTGCCGAATGCGGGCGAGAGAACTGTTGTCTGCCTGGGAAGCACCGTCTTTACTGCGATGGTCGCAAGCCTTGGAACCGTTTCTCTGGCAGCACACTCGATTGCGATTACAGCAGAGAGCGCCTTCTATATCCCGGGCTATGGCTTCCAGGCAGCGGCTACAACTCTGGCAGGCTTGACTCTGGGCGAAGGGGACGAGGATAAGCTGGACCGCATCAGCGCAACGATGGTGGGCATCACCGTGTTCTGTATGCTGGTTTCCGGATTCCTGCTCTTCCTGTTCCCGGGTGCGATGATGCATCTGTTTACCAACGACCCCGAGGTTATCCGTCAGGGAGCTGCCGCACTGAGAATCGTTTCGGTCAGCGAGCCGTTCTTTGCGGTCACCCTGTCGCTGGAGGGCATCTTCAACGGCGTGGGCGATACCAAGGTTCCGTTTATCATCTCGCTGTGCAGTATGTGGGGCGTCAGAATCCTGTTCACCTTTATCTGTGTCAAGCTGCTGGGAATGGGCTTGTCCGCAGTATGGATGTGCATGATTGCGGATGTCATTGTCCGTGCAGTCTGTATGTATACCCGGTACCGCACCGAAAAGTGGAAGCACGCTGCTTTTGAGGAGGCAGAGACTCAGGCATAAAGCGGGTTTGAAAAGGAGAATGATGGCATGAGAACAATCATCTGGTTTCTTTATTTCTGGCTGTATCTGATTGCGGTGCTGCCGGAATATCGAAAGGTTAAGAAGCTGGAGCAGGAAGGTCGCATCGCAGAGCATGACGAGCGGGTGCGCCGCGCGGTAGGCAGATGGGCAAACAGCCTGCTGCGTCTGGCAGGAGCCAAAATCACAACAGAAGGCAAAGAAAATATTCCACAGGGGCCGGTGGTGTTTGTGGGAAACCATCAGGGCTATTTTGACATCCCGCTGATGATTACACAGCTGGATAAGCCCAACCCCCTGATTGCCAAAAAGGAAATCCAGAAAATCCCGATGATTCGTTCCTGGATGGAGCAGCTGCGCTGCATCTTTCTGGACCGCGAGGACCCCAGACAGTCGATGGACAGCCTGAAGCAGGCGCAGGAGCTGCTCAAACAGGGCTACTCGGTGGTGATTTTCCCAGAGGGAACCCGCAACAACGGAAAGGAACTGGGCGAGTTTAAAGCCGGCGCCATCCGGATTGCGACCCGTACCGGCGTGCCAATCGTGCCGGTCTGCATCGAGGGAAGCTGCCGCCTGATGGGCAAGGGCAGTCTCTGGATTCATCCGGCAAAGGTTACAATTAAAATCCTGCCGGCAGTCCAGACAGAAGGATTGTCCCGAGAGCAGATTAAGGCTCTGCCGGAGCAGCTGCGGGAGCAGATTGATACCCAGCTGCGTACAATGCGAAACGAATAGCAGGACGCTTGCCTGCGAAACAAAGAATGGAGGACAAGAAAATATGAAGTGGATGATTGCTTCGGACCTGCATGGGTCCGCATACTGGTGTGAAAAGCTGCTGGAGCGCTACCGCGAGGAAAAGGCAGGAAAGCTGTTGATGCTGGGAGATATTCTGTATCACGGCCCACGCAACGACCTGCCAAAGGACTACGCTCCGAAAAAGGTCATCGAAATGCTTAATGGGATGAAGGAGGAGCTGCTGTGCATCCGCGGAAACTGCGACTGCGAGGTAGACCAGATGGTATTGCAGTTCCCGATTCTGGCGGACTATGCGGCCTTCTGGCTGGATGAGCGGATGGTGTGGGCAACCCACGGCCATGTGTTCAACACATCCAACTGCCCGAAGATGAAAAAGGGAGACATCCTGCTGCACGGCCACACCCATATCCCGGCGGCTGAGGAGTTTGGGGACGGCTATTATTACATCAATCCGGGCTCCCTCTCGATTCCAAAGGAAAACAGCCAGAACAGCTATCTGATTCTGGAGGATGGAACCTTTACTTGGAAAAATGTTGAGACCGGGGAGAGCATCCGCTCCTTCACCGTCCGCTAGGAAAACGGCAAAAATACAAAAGCTCTGGTTTTCACGAGCTGAAAAAAAGGCGTACCGCATTTTTGCGGTACGCCTTTTTATGAAAGGAGCAATAAATTGTAATTGGTCGAAATTACTTTTTGATGAGTTCGCCAACCGATGCAGGAGTGCAGCCGGCAGCGTTGGATTCATCGGTGTCAACGTGCATGGTAGCATCGCAGCCTTCGCCGATTCTAACCTCTACATCATCAAAGATGAGGCTTCTGTCAGGAGAAGCAACCTTAACCATGATAACTTCGCCGTTTGCAACGTTTGCTTTTTCTGCTTCAGCAGCGCTGATGTGCAGATGACGTTTTGCAACGATGACGCCTTCGCTCAGCTCTACCTCACCAGCAGGGCCAACCAGTTTGCATGGAGCGCTGCCAGCTAGATCGCCGGACAGTCTAACAGGAGCGTTCAGACCCAGGCTTCTTGCGTCGGTAGCGGAAAGCTCTACCTGAGATTTGGAACGGAATGGGCCAAGGATGCTGACATTTGCCTGAGATTTTTTAGGACCAACAACGGTAACCTTCTCGTTGCTTGCAAACTGACCTTTGATGGACAGCTCTTTTTTCAGAGTCAACTGAGCATCTGCACCAAACAGAACAGCGAAGTCCTCAGCGGTCAGATGTACGTGTCTTGCAGAAGTTTCTACTGGAAAAGTATAGCTCATTTTTTTCTTCCTCCTATGATTGATTCGATGCCAAACGGCACGGAATGATTCCCAAATATAGTTCTATGATAGTATGGAATGGGATTTTTTTCAAGTATTGTCAAGAAAATAACGAACTTATTTTCAAAAAGAAGCCCTGCTCCTCTGCTCAAATTGGGCGGAATATGATATAATGGTTCCAAATAAAAACCGTAGGGGAGCTAAAAAAATGGAACAGACCTTTGAACAGTTGAAGCAGGAATGTCTGGGATGCCAGAAATGTGTGCTGGCCCAGACCCGAACCAATGTGGTGTTTGGAGTCGGCTTAGAAAATGCCGAGGTGGTTTTTGTCGGAGAGGGCCCCGGAGAAAACGAGGACCTGCAGGGGATGCCCTTTGTCGGACGGGGAGGCGCTCTGCTGGACAAATATCTGGAGGCGGTTGACCTTTCCAGAACCAAAAATATTTATATCACCAATATGGTCAAGTGCCGTCCGCCGCAAAACCGCGACCCAAGACCGGACGAGACAGCCTGCTGCATTGGCTACCTGACCCGCCAGCTTCAGCTGATGCACCCCAAAATCATCGTTTGTCTGGGCAGGATTGCCGCCTGCGCGCTGATTGACAAGGACTTTAAAGTAACCAAGCAGCATGGCCAGTGGTTTGAAAAGGACGGTGTGTTGATGATGGGAACCTTCCACCCGGCGGCTTTGCTGCGAAATCCGCACAACAAGCCTGATGCCTTCGAGGATTTTCTGGGGCTCCAGAAAAAAATCCGAGAGCTGTGCGACCATACCTACGACGGCACCGAGTTGTAAATAACAGAACCAAAGCATCGTGTATCAAAAAAAGAGGAACCGCCCCGATTTGTGGTCTGCCATTTCGGGGTTGGTTCCTTTTCTTGAGCCTTTTTCGGTATCTTCTTAATTTTCGCAGATGCACAGGCGCTGGATGGACTGCGCTTTTCCGGTGGAGGAGTCGACACTGATGAGAACTGCGTTCAGCTCGATGTCCTCGTGGTCATATTCAAAGCGGACGGGGAGGTTGGTCAGGAAGCGGTGCAGGATGATATCCTTGCGAACCCCAAGCACCGAGTTCTTTCCACCGCACATACCGGCATCGGTGATGTAGGCGGTTCCCTGCGGCAGGATGCGTTCGTCCGCTGTCTGGACATGGGTGTGGGTTCCCACAACGGCGGAAACCCGACCGTCCAGATAATAGCCCATCGCCTTTTTCTCCGAGGTCATTTCAGCGTGAAAATCCACCAGAATGTTGCGGGTGTGGATTTCCTTAAGCAGGGCGTCCACCTTCTCGAACGGATTGGAGCAAGGCTCCATGCCGACCTGTCCCTGAAGATTAATGACGCACAGTTGCCAGCGCAGACGGTCCAACACAAACACACCGCTGCCCGGTGCGCTGACATGATAGTTGGCAGGACGGATGATGCCGTTTTCCTCGTCGAGCACCGGGTAGATTTCCCGACGGCGCAGGACATGGTTGCCGGTGGTGATGACATCGGCTCCGGCACGGAACAGCATCTGGGCGCTGTCCGGTGTGATGCCGTTGCCCTCTGCGGAGTTTTCACCGTTGATGATGCAGGCATCAACCTGATAGGTCGATTTGAGGGCAGGAAGATGGCGTGTGGCAAATTCACAGCCGGAGCGTCCCACAACATCCCCTAAAAATAAAATATTCAAAACAGTTCGCTTCCCTTCGTGGGGATGGAGGATGGACCATGCCCCGAATTCTAGGTTTTATTCTACCTGAATCTATGGCAAAAATCAAGCAGAAGCGCACAGCCGCAAGGCTGACTGGAGGAATTTTCCAATGAGAAAAAAGGGAAGCGTTTGCCGCCGGAATGTGCTATAATAGAGCAGGGTTTCCAATATGACAGGATAAATGGAGAAAATAAAATGAATCAACAAAAAAGTATCGGGGCGCTTGTTTGCCTGTGTCTGCTGTTAGGCGGATGCGGTCGGCCGACAATCGGCGAGCAGCAGGCGTTCAATCCAAATTTAACGGTGGGAGAATCCGAGACCAGAGAGCTGGAACAGAGCACGGTGGAGCTGCTCAAGCTCCCTTGCGATTACAACAGCTTGACAGCCTCCCCGTGGAACTGCACCGATTGGAACAGCAGAAAAGCTGCGACCCTGCTCTATGATTCGCCGGTGCGGCTGTCTGACAGCTTTCAGGCGCAGCCTGCCCTGACAACCGTCAGCGGCTCCGGAACCCAGTGGGTTTTGACCGTCCGCGCGGGAGCGGTATTTTCCGACGGCTCCGAGTTGACCGCTAAGGATGTCAACGACAGCTTGACCTTGGCGATGGCGGAAGGCTCGTTCTATCGCTATGCGCTCAGCGGAATCAGCGAGCATCGGGTCAACGCAGAGGGACAGGTGGAAATTACCCTGAAGGCTGCGGATGCACTCTTTGCAAATCTGCTGACCTTCCCGGTGGCAAAGCAGCAGGAGGGAAGATACATCGGAAGCGGACGCTACCGCTATGCCGCCGAAAGCGAGGACGGAATTGTGCTGGAGCGCAATCCGGACCACTGGGGACCGGCATCCAGCATCCCGAAGATTGAGCTGGTGGAGCTGGACAAAAAGGGAGTTGCGACCTACAGCCTCAAGCTCCGGGACATCGACTGCCTGTACACAGAAGGAGCCTCGGGGGACATCCGCAATCTGTCCACCGGGGATTATCCGGTGGTCAGCAATCAGCTGATTTTCCTGGGAGCGAACAACAATCGAACCAATCCGGCAAATCCGACTCTGCGCCGCGCAATCAGCCGCGCAATCGACCGGGAATATGTGGTGCAGACCGCACTGTCCACCTCTGCGTCGGTGTCGGAGCTTCCGCTGCATCCGAACTTTGCACCGCTTGCTGGGAGAAAGGTGGAAAAGGCGGATTTGGACGAGGCACTGACAATCCTCCGTGACCAAGGAGTTTTAGCGGAGGGTGACACAATGGAGCTCAGCCTCCTGTATTGCACCGATGGAGCCGACCGCGCCCAGACCGCACACCAGATTTCTGCCCGGCTTGCGGATATGGGGATTGAGGTGACGCTGGACGGAAGAGACCGAGAAAGCTATTTCAATGCCTTGAATTCCGGCTCCTATGACCTCTATCTGGGTGAACTTTTGCTGGGCGACGATATGGATTTGAGCCATCTGTTCACGCGGGGAGAGCGTTACGGCTACGGCGTCCTTCCTTCGGAGGCCCTGATGACCGCCTATCAGACCGCCTTTACCACAGGGGAGGGATGGGAGAGCTTTGCAGAGCGGTTTGTTCAGGAATATCCGGTCATTCCGCTGGCATTCCGAAATGGGACCTTCTCCTTTTCCAGAGAGTTTTCTCTACAGGTCAACGCAGTTCGCAGCGACCTGTTTTGGAACATCGACCAGTGGCAGAAACCGGCAGAATCAGCCAATCGGTAGGGCAGATGCCGGAGCAAGGATTGTAACAGTTGTTAAACTTGACACTTTCCGGGAAAGCCTCCTGCCTGCTATTTGTAAATAAAGCATGAAATGGAGAAAAAAACCTGAGAAAGCCTGTTCAAAGCCACGGAAATAAGGTATAATAAAGTATCATCGATAGTTATGCCCTTAAAAAGCGCCGACAGGCGCGATAGAAAGGAACGTGTGATATATGATCAAATTTGAAAATCATCTTGGTTCGATCGATATTTCCCAGGATTATTTTGCGAACCTGGTAGGTCATGCAGCTTCCGAATGCTTCGGTGTTGCCGGAATGGTAGAGAGCACGGCCTCGCGGGGATTGAGATATCTTCTGAAAAATGATGACGCACAGGACAAGGGCGTCAAGGTCCGCACCATCGCCGGCGGTCTGGTCATCGATCTTCATATCGCAGTGACCTATGGGGTCAATATCGCTGCCATCGTCAAAAGCATCGTCAATAAAGTCCGCTATACCGTCGAGGAGGCAACCGGTCTCCAGGTGGCGAAGGTCAATGTTTTTGTGGATGATATGAAACAGTAGCCGGTGTTTGCCGGAACGCGGCGGCAGAGGATTTTTGCGCCGTCGCAGAGGACGACAGTTGGATGAAGGAGTGTATTGATTGTGATAAATGGAACCCAGCTCCGGGACGCGTTCATCTCGGGAGCAAACAGTATTTCAAATTGCAGACAGCAGGTGGACGCGCTCAACGTATTCCCGGTCCCGGACGGTGATACCGGAACTAATATGTCGATGACCATCAACGCTGCCAAGCGCGAGCTGGAGACACTCAAGGATGATGTTACCGTTGAGCAGGTCTCCAAAAAAGCGGCCTCCGCTCTGCTGCGCGGCGCCAGAGGAAACTCCGGCGTTATCCTTTCCCTGCTGTTCCGCGGATTTTCCAAGGGACTGGAGGGCAAACAGACCGCTGATGCAAGAGATATTGCACAGGCCTTGAGCCTCGGTGTAGCTGCTGCATACAAGGCTGTTATGAAGCCAACCGAAGGAACCATCCTGACCGTTGCCAGACTGGCTTCGGAGCACGCACAGCAGGTTGCACAGCAGGAGGGCGAGCTCCATGCGGCTGATATGTGGAAGGAAATCCTGATCAGCGCAGAGGATGCTCTGGCACAGACTCCGGAGATGCTGCCGGTCCTGAAAAAAGCAGGCGTTGTGGATGCCGGCGGACAGGGCTTTGTAGAAATCTGGAAAGGAATGCTGTCGGTCATCGCAGAGGGTCAGATTATCCCTTCCGAGGAGGAAGCACAGGCTGCTCCAAAGGAAAAGAAGGCTCATGGTGTTGCAGCAGAGTTCAATGAAGAGGATATCCACTTTTGCTACTGCACCGAGTTTATTGTCAATAAAGAAAATCCGAACGCAGACCCGCTGTCCCTGCGCGCTTATCTGGAATCCATCGGTGACTGTGTTGTAGTGGTGGACGATGAGGAAATCATCAAATGCCATGTACATACCAACGAGCCGGGTAATGCGATTCAGGCTGCCCTGAAGCTGGGCTACCTGACCAACATGAAAATCGACAACATGAAGGAACAGCACGGCGACAACAACAAGCTGGTCGATCTGGAAGCAGAGGGCCAAGAGGCGTTCCCATATCAGGCAGTGGACCCGGACAAGGAGTTTGGCTTTGTAGCGGTTGCAGCAGGCGACGGCATCAAGCAGCTCTTCCTCGATTTGGGTGTTGATAATGTGGTCAGCGGCGGTCAGACCATGAACCCGTCCACCGACGATATTCTGTCGGCAATCCATGCAACCGCAGCAAAACGAGTTTTCGTTCTGCCAAACAACAAGAATATCATCATGGCGGCAGAGCAGGCAGCCAATCTGGCAGACCGCAAGGTTTATGTTCTCCAGACCCGGACCGTTCCGCAGGGACTGTCCGCGATGCTTGCCTTCGACCCGGAACAGGACCGCAAGCAGAACATGATGAACATGGTCAAAGCCTACGAAAAGGTTGGCACCGGTTCGGTCACCTTTGCAGCACGCGACAGTGACTACGAAGGCCACAACATCAAGAAGGGCGAGCTGTTGGCTCTGGAAAACGGCAAGATGTCCTTTGTTGATACCGACCTGAAAAAGACCGTGGTAAAGCTGACCCACAATCTGCTCCGCAAATCCCCGAATAAGGATGCGGGCTTTGTCACCCTGATTTACGGTGAGGATGTGACCGAGGAACAGGCAGAGGAAATCCGGGAAGCAGTAGCGGAAAAGGTTGGCAGCAATGCAGAGGTTGTTCTGATTGCAGGCAAACAGCCGGTTTACTACTTCATCATTTCCGTAGAATAATAGCAGAATGATAAAAGGAGCGTATCTCTTGAGATAGAGAGATGCGCTCCTTTTTGTTTTTTCTGGATCGGAAAGACCGGGTGAAGCTAGGGCAGAACCCAGTCGCAGACATCCGAAAGGTAGATATACATCGGGGAATAGGAATTGACGATGTATTCCACAGGATTGTCGCAGAAGGTCAGCTCGTGGCTGTCCCGATTTTCCAAGGTTTGGGATAGGGTGAAGGTGACAGCGGTTCCCTGACCCTCCGAGGAGAGGACGGATATTTCGCCCTGATGGTGATGGACAATCATCTGGCTCAGCGTCAGACCAAGCCCAAGGTGGGAAAAATGCAGGTCGCTGCGTCCGCGGGTAAAGTAAGGCTCAAAGATATGCGGCAGAATCTCCGGAGAGATACCGACCCCATTGTCCGATACCACAAAGCGGACATGGCTTTTGCTGAGGGTGACCTTGATTTGGATGAGCCGCTCGCTCTCCGGACGGTCCTCCATAAAGGCGGCGCTGTTGGAAATCAGGCTGGTCAGGACAATCACCAGCTTGTCAGGGTCCAGATTGAGGATGATGTTTTCCTCTGGCAGGGTGTAGCTCAGCCGGATGCCGCTCTTTCGGAGCATCATCTGAAGGTGCGAAAGCAGGTCCTCCAGATAGCTGTTCAAGCTGGTTAGCTTGAGATTCAAAACTGCCAGCCCGTTTGCGTATGCAGAGTATTCCGACAGGCTGTTGCAGGACTTGAGCATGTGGTAACAGTTCTGCTGTAGGTGCTGGAGCAGTCCCTCGCAGGATACGGTGTCGTCGATTTCCAGCCTGCGTGCCATGGTGGAGATGCCCGAGAAGATGGAGCTCAACGGGTCTCGCAGAGAGGTGTTGAAATTTTTCATCATTTCCTGGACATGGTTGGCATCGCTGGGAAAGGTCTCGGTGGAGCTGATGGAGAAGTGTACCGTTGCCCCCAGCAGAAATTGGTTTTGGTCATAAAGCGGGGAGAAGGTGAGCACAGTGTCCACCAGAGGAAGACGGGACGGACAGGAAAAAGAGGACTGCTGAGTCCGCAGCGTGAGCATCAAAGCGTCCAAATCGTATCCCTCCAGCAGAGAGCGAACGGTGTTCGAACCCTGCAAAAAGGGATAGTTTTCCTTTAAGTGTCGATTTTCCCAAATCTGGCTACAGGTTGTGTCCACGATTGCGATGGGAAGCGGGACGATATCGGACGCTTCGAGAAGCGTGGAGTGGTATTTTTGGATTGTGGAGAGAACATCCTGATTCATAAGGTGCCTCCTGTTTGGTGTTTTACACGATTTTCTTGCTTAGTCTTTCCGCGGTTGATGGAAAATATGTCCGCAAAATTCGATAAAATCTGACAAGAAACGACATGGTTTCTCTAATTATAACGAAAAAAAATCGAAAAATCAAATCGGGATTTTCTTTGGGAATTTGATGCAAAAGCCGAAGTCTCCTTCCGTTTGTAAGGGTATTGTTAAAAAATTGCCGGAATTGTGAGGGAAAGGAAAATTATTTTATGTAAATTGCCGAAAAAAGCTAGGTATTCTGACCCAAAACCGCACTAAAATCATGAATATAGTTAAATTTATAACAAAGGGATTGTATCTTGACTCAAAATAGAGTAATATATAATTACATAAATTTTTAGGAGGTTGATTCTCATGGCAATTAAAATTGGCATTAACGGTTTTGGACGTATCGGCAGACTGGTTTTCCGTGCAGCAATGGCTCAGCCGGAAGTTTTTGAAGTAGTAGGCATCAATGACCCATTCATCGGTCTGGACTACATGGTCTATATGACCAAATACGATTCCATGCACGGCCAGTTCAACGGCACCCTTGAAGTAAAGGATGGCAAATTCGTAGTAAACGGCCATGCTATCAACGTATATGACTGCAAAGATCCAAGCGAGATTCCATGGGGTGAGTGCGGCGCTGAGTATGTTGTAGAATCCACCGGCGTATTCACCACCACCGAGAAAGCTTCTGCACATATCAAAGCCGGTGCAAAGAAGGTTGTTATCTCTGCACCTGCAAAGGATAAAGAGACCCCTACCTTCGTTATGGGCGTAAACCACGACAAATACACCAAGGATATGGTCGTTGTTTCCAACGCATCCTGCACCACCAACTGTCTGGCTCCGTTGGTTAAGGTAATCAACGACAACTTCGGCGTCGTAGAAGGCCTGATGAGCACCGTACACGCAACCACCGCAACCCAGAAGACCGTTGACGGTCCTTCCAACAAGGACTGGAGAGGCGGACGTGCTGCTGCCGGCAACATCATCCCATCCTCTACCGGTGCTGCAAAAGCCTGCGCTCTGGTTATCCCAGAAGTAAAAGGCAAGCTGACAGGTATGTCCTTCCGCGTTCCAACTCTGGACGTATCGGTTGTTGACCTGACCGTAAAACTGGCTACCCCAACCACCTATGAAGACATTTGTGCAAAAGTAAAAGAAGCTTCTGAGACCAGCATGAAGGGAATCCTGGGCTACACCGAAGATATGGTTGTATCCTCCGACTTCCTGGGCGATCCAAGAACTTCCATCTTTGACGCAAAAGCAGGCATCATGCTCAACGACACCTTTGTAAAACTCGTTTCCTGGTACGACAACGAGTGGGGTTACTCCAACAAGGTTCTCGAGCTGATCAAACATATGTCTGCTGTTGACGCTCAGTAATCCTGATACGACAATGATTTCCCAAAAAGGAGCAGCAAGCTTGCTGCTCCTTTTTTTGCTGTGTGCAGAGACGAGAAAAAGTTTCGTTTGTAAAATGTAAGGAACAGGTTTCGAGCAATTTTCAAAAAGAGAATATGGTATGATGAAAACGGATGTTTTGTAGGATTGGACGATAAATCGGAGGAAAAAGATTCAAGATGATTGAGATTCTGTCTTTTTAACTAAAAAAAAGATGGAAAAATGACGATTGTGTTAAATTTATTAGCCGGGAGCCTTCGGAAAATCGGAAAGACTTTGTTAATATGCCACAAAGTTTGCGTAAAGTATAATTGGTATTTTATGATTTTGTACAATAAATGCTTGAAAAACCCAGCGTTTTCTGCTATGATTAATCTAAACACGAGGGGGTTGATAGTATGTATAAAGCAAATAAAAAAGATGAAGTACCAATCTACCTGTTCCATCAGGGAACAAACTATAAAGCATACGAGTTTTTGGGCTCCCACTCGTCCAGAAGAAAGGGCGTTTCGGGTGTGGTTTTCCGTGTGTGGGCTCCACATGCCCTGAGTGTTTCGGTTGTGGGCGATTTCAATCGCTGGGACAGAGCCGAACATCCGATGGAAAAAATCAGTGAGAACGGATTGTGGGAGGGATTTGTCCCACAAATCAAACAATACGATTTGTATAAATACAGCATAGAAACACCGAACGGAGAAATCCTGCTGAAAACAGACCCGTATGCCTATCATATGCAGACCAGACCTGAGTCGGCATCCCGCTTTTATGAGCTGAGCCGATATGTTTGGAAAGATCAGGCTTGGATGGAAAAGAGAAAGCTGCAAAATCATGTCGGGGAACCGATTAACATCTATGAGGTCAACCTCGGCTCATGGCGGCAGTATGAGGATGGAGCGTTCTTTGATTACCGCAAGCTGGCAGACGAGCTGGCGGTCTATGTCCGGGAGATGGGTTATACCCACATCGAGCTGATGCCGGTTACCGAATACCCGTATGACCCATCTTGGGGCTATCAGGTAACGGGATACTTTGCAGCGACCTCCCGCTATGGCACACCGAAGGATTTGATGTATTTTGTCAACAAGATGCACGAGAATAATATCGGTGTCATCATGGACTGGGTTCCGGCGCATTTTCCAAAGGATGAGCAGGGACTGTATGAGTTTGACGGCTCGCAGTGCTATGAGTATCAGGACCCGCAGAAGCGGGAGCATCCGCATTGGGGAACCCGCGTCTTTGATTTCGGGCGCCCGGAGGTGCAGAGCTTTTTGATTTCCAGCGCGATGTTCTGGGTCGAAAAGTTCCACATGGACGGAATCCGCGTGGATGCTGTCGCCTCGATGCTGTATCTGGATTATGGCCGAGAGTCTTGGGAGTGGACGCCGAATGTCCACGGAACCAACGAAAATCTGGAAGCGGTGGATTTCCTCAAAAAGCTCAATACAGCGGTTCTGGGCGAGCACCCGGATGTGCTGATGATTGCGGAGGAATCCTCGGCATGGCCGCTTGTCACCAAGCCGCCGTATGTGGGAGGACTGGGCTTTAACTTCAAGTGGAATATGGGTTGGATGAACGACATCCTCAGCTATGTTTCGCTCGACCCAATCTACCGCTCCTACAACCACGATAAATTGACCTTCAGCATGATGTATGCTTTTTCGGAAAACTATGTGTTGCCGCTGTCGCACGACGAGGTGGTACACGGAAAATGCTCCCTCATCAACAAGATGCCCGGGGAGTACAGCCAGAAGTTCGCCGGACTGCGTACCCTGTTTGGATATATGATGGCGCACCCCGGCAAAAAACTGCTGTTCATGGGACAGGAGTTCGGCCAATTCATCGAGTGGAACTTTGAAAAGGAGCTGGACTGGCAGTTGCTTTCCTATGAGAGCCACCGCAAGCTGCAAAGCTTCGTCCGGGATTTGAACCGGTTCTACCTCGACAATTCCCCGATGTGGGAAATCGATGACAGCTGGGATGGATTCCAGTGGCTGGTTCATGACGACAATACACAAAATATCGTGATTTTCCGCCGCACCAATGATGACGGGGATGATGTGATTGCAATCTGCAACTTCGCACCGGTAGAACGAGATAACTACCGCTTCGGCATCCCGGAGGAGAAGAACTACGAAATCGTGCTCAATTCCGATGACATCCGCTATGGCGGCAGCGGCATCCCGGAGAAGGCGGTCATCCGTTCCGAAAAGATTGCGATGCACGGCAAGGCAAATTCGATAGCCTTGGATTTGCCACCGATGTCGGTGCTGTATCTGAAGCCGGTTGCATCGCTGCCGGAGGAAGAGGAGCAGATTTTGATTATCGATGTGGAGACGGCTCCCGCAGAAGCTCCCAAAACCACCAGAAAACGCTCGACTGCTTCCTCTAAGACGGCAGCAGCCGAAAAGCCAAAGACAACCCGAAAGAAAGCGGAACCGACCAAGAAGGCGGCAACCAAAGCGGCCGCCGCAGAAAAGCCAAAGCGCACCCGGAAAAAGGCAGAGACAACAGAACCATCTGAGAAAGAATAAATTACATAAAAAGTCCGGCACTCTGCCGGAATCAAGAGGTTTGACAGCCAGAGGGGGATAAGTAAATGATTTTGAAAAAAGAATGGATTGCAATGCTTCTGGCAGGCGGACAAGGAAGCCGTCTGTATGCATTGACCAGAGATATTGCGAAACCGGCGGTTCCGTTTGGCGGCAAATATCGCATCATCGATTTTCCACTTTCCAACTGCGTCAACTCGGGCATCGATACCGTCGGTGTCCTGACCCAGTATCAGCCGCTTCAGCTCAATGAGTACATCGGCAACGGCCAGCCGTGGGATTTGGACAGAATCCACGGAGGCGTTTATACCCTGCCGCCGTATCAGAAGAGCTCCAACTCGGACTGGTACACCGGAACAGCCAACGCCATTTACCAGAACATCAACTTTATCAAACGGTATGACCCGGAATATGTGGTAATTTTGTCCGGCGACCATATCTACAAAATGGACTATTCCAAGATGCTGGAATTCCATAAGGAAAAACAGGCAGACTGTACCATCGCGGTCATGGAGGTTCCGTGGGAGGAAGCATCCCGCTTCGGCATCATGGCTTGTGATGAGGAGCAGAAGATTTTTGAATTTGCAGAAAAGCCAAAGGAGCCAAAGAGCAATCTGGCTTCGATGGGAATTTATATCTTCTCTTGGGATAAGCTGAGAAAGTATCTGGAAGAGGATGAGGAAAATCCGGAGTCGGAGAACGACTTCGGAAAGAACATCATCCCGAATATGCTCGGTAACGGCGAGCGGATGTACGCGTATGCCTTCCAGGGCTACTGGAAGGATGTCGGTACCATCGACTCTCTGTGGGAGGCAAACATGGATTTGCTCAACCCGAAGGTTCCGCTGGACCTGTACGACGACAGCTGGAAAATCTATGCGAGAAACCCGGTTATGCCGCCGCAGTATGTTGCAGATGGCGCAGTGACCCGCGACGCGATGATCAGCGAGGGATGCTTTGTCGAGGGTGAGGTTGATTTTTCCATCCTGTTTGCCGGAGTTGTTGTGGAGAAGGGCGCAATCGTACACGACAGCATCGTGATGCCGGGCTCGGTCATTAAGGCAGGAGCGGTTGTGGAGTATTCGATTGTGGCAGAAAATGTTGTGGTCGGAGAAAATGCGAAGATCGGCTGCCGTCCGGAAAATGTAGAGGATAAGGATAACTGGGGTGTTACCGTCATCGCCAAGGGAATCCAGATTGGCAAGAATGTGACGGTTCCGGCAAAAGCGATGATTGAGAAGGATATTCCGGAGGTGGGCAGCGATGATGAATAAAACATTGGGAATTGTGTTTTCTAATATGCACGATTCGACACTGGGACAGCTGACAGAAAACCGCACCATGGCGTCTGTCCCGTTTGGCGGCAGATATCGTCTGATTGATTTCGTGCTTTCCAACCTGATTAACTCGGGCATCAAGGATGTTGGTGTCATTACCAAGAGCAATTTCCAGTCGCTGATGGACCATCTGGGAAACGGCAAGGAGTGGGATTTGTCCAGAAAGAACGGCGGTCTGACCATCCTGCCTCCTTACGGCAGACAGGAGGCTGTTTACTATCGGGGCAGGCTGGAGGCTCTGGCAAACATTTATGCCTATATCCGCGACTCCAAGGCTGACTTGGTCGTCATGACCGACTGCGACAGCATCGCTTCGGTGGACTACGCAGATGCCATCCGCTATCACAAGGAGTGCGGAGCGGACATCACAGTATTCTATCAGCATAAAAAGCTGCCGAAAAAATCGCACCGCGATGTCACCACCATCAGCATGGACGAAAACAGACGGGTTACGGCAGCCTTTATCAATCCGGAGCACGAGTCCGGAAATGTGCTGCTGAATATGACCATCATCAGCAAGCGTCTGTTGGAGCGGATTATTGCAGACTCCACCAGCTCGAGCTACTACAGCTTTACACAGGGTGTCCTCCAGCAGGGCTGCCAGTTCCTGAAAATCTACGGCTATGAATTTAAAGGATATGTTGCGGACATCAAGTCCCTCCAGTCCTACTATGACTGCACCATGGACCTGCTCAATCCGCAGGTCAGAGCACAGCTCTTCCCGCAGGACCGTCCGGTTTATACCAAGGTTCGCGACGAGGTTCCGGTCAAGTACAGAATCAACGCCTCTGCGAAAAATTCGATGATTGCAGACGGCTGCATCATCGAGGGAACAGTAGAAAATTCGGTAATCTTCCGTGGCGTTAAGATTGGCCGAGGAGCGGTGGTCCGGGATTCCATCATCATGCAGGGAACGGTTGTCGGGGAAAACAGCGTTCTGGATTGCGTGGTCACCGATAAGGATGTTATGATTCGCGATTCCAGAAAGCTGATTGGCTGCAAGGATTATCCGTTCTTTGTAGAAAAGGGTACCGCAGTATAATCAGGAAAGATGAAAACAGCAATCCAAAAGCCGGGGCAAATCTCCTCCCTTTCGCTCAAAGGGGAGGGATTTCCCGCCTTTATGAGAGGTTCATAAATCGGCTCTGATAGAGAGAGGAGCGTTCAAATCGATGAAAATTTTGTTTGTTGCAAGTGAGGCAAGACCTTTTATCGCATCGGGTGGACTGGCAGATGTAGCGGGCTCTCTGCCGAAGGCTTTGTGTGATTCCGGCAACGAGTGCCGGGTTGTCATTCCGCTGTGTAAAAACATCCCCCAGCAGTTCCGGGAGAAGATGGAGTTCGTCCGCAATTTCAATGTTCCGCTGGCTTGGCGGAATCAGTATTGCGGTGTCTTTAAAATGTGTCATCAAGGTGTAGTATATTACTTCCTGGATAATGAGTACTATTTTAAACGCGACAATCTGTACGGATATTATGATGATGCAGAGCGGTTTGCATTCTTCTCCAAGGCATCGATGGAGATGCTCAACTACATTGACTATGACCCGGACATCGTACATACCAATGATTGGCACACTGCGTTGGTTCCGGTTTATCTGAATACATTCTACCGCAGTATTCCAAAATATCACGATATTAAGACGGTGTTCACCATCCACAATATCCAGTATCAGGGACAGTACGGCATGGAGATTGCGTGGGATGTTCTGGGTATCCCGGAATACCAGCACCCGATTCTGGAATATAACGGCTGCCTGAACATGATGAAGGCAGCAATCGTGCAGGTCAACGTTGTGAATACGGTCAGCCCAAGCTATGCTGTGGAGATTCATGACCCGTGGTTCTCCCACGGTCTGGACCCGATTCTGAACATGAAGGGCAACCGTGTCATCGGCATCCTCAACGGAATCGATGTTGCGGCAAACGACCCTAAGACCGACCAAGATATCTATAAAAACTATGACATCAAGACGCTGGAGGACAAGAAGGTCAACAAGGCAGAGCTGATGAAGGAGATGGGACTTGAGCCGAACGAGGACAGAATGCTCATCGGCATGGTTACCCGCTTCGCTTCCCACAAGGGTCTGGATTTGGTCAAATACATCTTCGATGACCTGATGCGGGACAATGTGTCGGTTGTGGTTCTCGGCTCCGGCGAAAAGGTCTATGAGGACTTTTTCCGCGAGATGCAGTACCGCTATGCCGGAAGGATGAGTGTCAAGATTGGCTTCCTGCCGGCGCTGTCCAAGAAAATCTATGCGGGAGCGGATGTGTTCCTGATGCCGTCTAAGAGCGAGCCTTGCGGTCTGGCTCAGATGGTGGCGGCAAGATACGGCACCCTGCCGATTGTCCGTGAAACCGGCGGCCTGAAGGACAGCATCCACGACATGGGTACCGAAAACGGAAACGGCTTCACCTTCAAGACCTACAATGCACACGATATGCTGGGTGCAATCCAGAGGGCAGAAGGCTTGTACGGAAATAAACCTCTGTGGAAGGATGCCATGACCGCAGCGATGAGCTGCGATTTCAGCTGGGATAAATCTGCGGGCGAGTATGTCCGGATGTACCAGATGATTATGCAAGACTAACAGAATTATAAAAACGGAGCAGCGCTCGGATTGGGGCGCTGCTCCGTTTTTTCGTCTTTCAGCTCTTTTGTGGAGGGCATGGGTTAGAACTCAGAGCAGCTTGCCGCCCTCCCGGACAAGACGGAAATCGACGATTTGTGCGACGACCTCCTCCAGCACAGCGTCCATCAGGGAGAAATCCATCGCAGGCAGGTAAAGCTCCTCCAAGCGGTCGTGCAGCTCCTTGTTTTCGGACAGGATGCCGACTGCCTGACCAATCATCTGGGCGGCGGCTTTGTTGTTGAAGGAGATGCGCTTCTTGTGGCGGCGGATGATGTCGTCCTCCCAAAAGCGTTTGGCGTGGATGCGCTGCTGCGGCTGAAGCCCGGACAGGTCGTGAAATCGGTTTTCGGTCAGGAATGCCATCCCCAGTTCGGGCAGCAGGAGGTGGTCAATCCTGCTGTGCGGGGCCAGAGGACAAAAGCAGGTGATAGGCGAATAGCCGTTTTCCAGCGCGCGACTTCTCAGAGCAGACAGAAAGAGAGGAGCTGCGCCGCCGCAATCGTCGCAGACAAAGCATAGCTTCGGGCAAAGCGAGGGGATGCTGTTGGTCAGAAGGGTCATGCCCTGCGCGTGAAAGGAGCTGAGAAAGCGCACCCTTTCCTGTGCGGCAGAGGCGGAGCGTCGCGGAAAATTTCGGGCAGCGAAGTGGCTTGCATAGGCGCTGAGCTTTTCCAGATTCAGGCAGCTGACCTCTATGCGGCTGGAATCGTTCAAAAAGCTGCGGGCGGCAGCTAGGCAGTTGACCGCTTGGGTGTAGTTTTTCGAGATGAGCCGGTTGATTTGGCGAATCGTTTCGCTGTGCGGCTTGAGCTTGATCGGGTCCAGAAAATCCCCAAAGGACAGGATGCTCTCGGAGACGGCAGGATAGCGCGGCTCCAAAATATGGGGAGCGGTGCCGTCTGCAATCGAAACCTTCCACTCGGGAAGAATCAGAGCGTCCAGAGAATCCGGGTCGGAGGAACAGAGGATTTCCTCCATGCGGGGTGAACGCTCGGCAAAGATGCTGCTCAGCCGCTTTAAAAATGTGGATTTTCCACAGCCGGGCCCACCCTTTATGATGAAGGTGTGCCATTGAGGGTCGCCATAATCGAGCTGGTCGAAGCGGGAGACAAATCCCTGCGGGGAATTTGCGCCCAGAAAAAAACGAATCGGCAGAGTTTCGGACATACAAAAACCTCCTTGTTATCACAGATGCTGGTCGATGTGCTTGATGGCAGTTGCAAAATCACGAGCCTATTACAGTATAGAAAATCGGCAGGAAATTGGTGAGAAGGTTTCAAAACAGAATCTGCAAGGGTATTTTTCGACCGATGACGCTCATACTAATGAGGACGCAGAAGCGGTGAGCTTCTGCTGATGTTGTTAGAAAGGATTGGTGGACAATGAACAATCTTAATGACCTGCTGGCGAAGGATGAGAGAGCCAAGCAGTTTTTTCTGACCTTGCCCGAGGACGCGCAGGGTGCGCTGATTCAGAATACCTGCCAAATTCACAATGCGGATGAGCTGTACTTTCACGCAAGACAAATCCTCAACGGAACTGCACAGGCATAAAAAAATCGGCTCTCGTCTCGAGAGCCGATTTTTTGGTCTTACAGCTGCTCCGAATCCGCGGATGGAGCTTCGGGGTATTTTTCGTGGTCCGGTCGGTCGTTGCTTTTTTGCCAGCGGGCCAGCGTATGGGAAAGGTCAAAGCCTCTCTGCTTGTCCAGACGGGAGGGCAGGAAGAGGTTGAGAATCAGGCTGAACGCAGCGCCGATGCCGGTATCGATGACCCTTGCGATGGTGTAGGATACATAGGTCGTGGCAGGCTGGGTAAACATCACGACAAAGTAGATGACGGCGCCCGGCTGAATCGCAGTGGTGGCGCCAGACAGGATGTGCAGATACATCAGGCACAAAAGACCGATGGTCAAAAAGACTTCCTTCGGGATGCCGAACGGCTGATTGTAGTAGAGCCAGTAGAAGGGAATGACAATCAGTCCGCCGAACAGGGTTCCGACAAAGCGGTTGAACCCGAATTTGAAGCCCTCGTGAAAATGGTTTCCGATGGCGTAGACCGCACCGATGCAGGCAAAGCAGGGGTTGCGTCCGCCGAGGATATAGTCATAGGTCAGTGCGACCAGCAGGACGGAGAGCAGTGTTTTATAAACACGCAGCCCGACCTTGGGAAGATGAAAACCTGTCGAATGTTCCATTTCGACACTCCTTACTTTTTGTGATGGTGTTATGCTGTTCTCTTATTATAACACTTGAATAGAACGGTGACAAGAAGGATATCGAATTTTGGCCAATCGATAGAACAACCGAACAAGATTTCGTTAAAAATTATGAAAGAGAACAGGAAAAAGCTCCTCCCTTCCTCGGAAAGGAGGAGCGAAAGAAAGACGAGAGCTTAGTTGCAGCCGGAGCAGGAGGAGCAGTTTCCGGTGCATCCGGAAGCGGCATCCTGTTTGCCGTAGATTTTTTCCTTCATCGCCAGAGCGGTTGGGGTGGTTGCGATGCCGCCCAGTGCGGTTTCACGAAGGGTGGAAGGCAGCGACTTGCCGACCTTGTACATCGCCTCAACAACTTCGTCGAATGGAATCTCGCTGAAGATTCCGCTCAAAGCAAGGTCTGCGCTGACCAGTGCGTTTGCAACACCGGAAGCGTTGCGCTTAGCACATGGCATCTCTACCAGACCGGCAACCGGGTCACACACCAGACCCATGATGTTCTGCATTGCGATTGCAGCAGCATCAAAAGCCTGAGCCGCAGTACCGCCGAGCATCTCGGTGATTGCCGCAGCAGCCATCGAAGCGGCACTGCCGCACTCTGCCTGACAGCCACCCTCTGCGCCGGAGACGGTTGCTTTTTTTACAATCAGCTGGCCGATGCCGGAAGCGGTGGCAAGAGCCTCCAAAACCTGCTGGTGCGGGATGTCATACTTTTCCGCAACGGTGAGCAGAGAGCCCGGAAGGATGCCGCAGGCGCCTGCGGTTGGAGCAGCGACGATGAGTCCCATCGAAGCGTTGACCTCAAGGCAGGACAGAGCATAGGCAGCTCCGCGGATGATGGTGTTGTCGCAGATCATAGAGCCGCGCTGAAGATATTCCCACATTTTTCTTGCGCTGCCGCCGGTCAGTCCGCTCAGAGAACGAATCTCCTTTTCCAGAGCGTCGTGTGCGGAATTGTACATGATCTGGTAACGTTCCTCGAGCTTGGAGAAGATGGTTTCCCGGTCGGTATTATACAGTTCGATCTCATTTGCAATGACAAGGTCGCAGATGCGCTTGTCGGTGCCCTCAAGCTGGGCAAGCATTTCCTTGGCAGAAAAATACATAGTCATGTTCCTTTCGAGATGGATTCTCAGTGGTAAGCTCTGGTTAGTCGATTCGGTCCATGGTGACCACGTTCTTGACGGCGGTCATGCTTTCCAGTTCCCGTTTCACCATGTCGGTAATCGGAGCTTCCGTCTCGATCATGGTCACAGCGTGTTTGCCGGTTGCGTCGCGGGAGTTCAGGACGGTAGCAATATTGATCTGATTGATGGCAAGAATCGAGGTGATGTGGCTGATGATGCCCAGACGGTCAAAGTGGTTGATGATGGCCGCCGGATATTTGCCGGAAATCTTGGCAGCAGTGCCGTTGATTTCGGTGATTTCGATGTTGCCGCCGCCAATAGAGGAACCCATCAGGGAAGCAATCTGTCCATCGGAGGTGTGTGCGAGGATGCGGACGGTGTTGGGGTGAACGTCGCCCAAGTCTGCGCCTTCAAAAGAAACCTCGACTCCGCGCTCCTTGGCAATTTCCAGCGAGTTTTTCAGGTTGGGGTCATAAGCGTTCATACCCAGAACACCGCCGACCAGCGCGCGGTCGGTACCGTGTCCGCGCAGGGTGAGGTGGAAAGAACCGTGCAGCATAAAATGGACAGAGGTCAGTTCTTTATCCGCAATCATATTATACATCGCTTTTCCCAGACGCTGCGCACCAGCGGTATGGGAGCTGGATGGACCAATCATAATAGGTCCAAGAATATCGAACATACTGATGTTCATAATAAAAAATCCTCCCTGTTTTGGATTTGGAGTTTGATATATATCCCGATAGCTATTGTAGCATAAAACGAAGCAAGAACAAAGGGGGAGAGGAAAAAATAAAAAATTTTTGAAAACTTTTGTCAAATGCCGGCAGCGGGAATGGGCAGGAGAAGGGCAGAGGGAAAAGGAGTGGACGGAATCCGCCGTTTGTGATAGAGTAATACCATACTTGCACAAAGGAGGGAGACGGAATGAATGGACCGACAGAACGGGTTAGAGAGCTGGCACACGAGATTTTGGCAGAGCTGCCGTTTGGCATCTGCCGCTTTGAAGAGGTACAGCCGTGCCTTGAGTGTCGAGCCCTGTCCCGGATCCCGCAGCGGGCCGCCTCGGTGCTGGTCTGCCTGTTTCCATATTATACCGGAGAGCAGCCGGAGCGGAACATCTCCCGCTATGCGATGGTGCGGGACTACCACCATGTGGCAGGAGAATATCTGGAGCGCTTCTGTGAGGCGCTTCGGCAGGAGTTTCCGGAGCATCGCTTTGAGGCCTTCACCGACAATTCTCCCATTCGGGAGGTGCAGGCGGCGCTGTGTGCAGGGCTGGGACTGCGCGGCAGAAACGGGCTGGTGCTGCATCCGACCTATGGAAGCTATCTGTTCATCGGGGAGGTCGTCACCGACCTTGTACTGGAGACAGACAGCCCGATGCAGCCCTTGGAGTGCTGTAACTGCCAGAGATGCCTGCAAGTCTGCCCGGCGGGTGCGCTTCAGCCGGACGGCAGCGTTCGGCTGGATTTGTGCCGCTCCCATATTACCCAGAAAAAAGGGGAGCTTACCCCATGGGAGATTCGACAGATTCAGGAGGGCGGACTGATTTGGGGCTGTGACCTGTGTAACGATGTCTGCCCGATGAATCAGGGAGTTCCGCTGACGCCGATTCCGGAATTTCTCCGCTCCGCCATTTCGGTCTTTGACAGCGAAAACGCAGTCGGGCTGCTCAAGGAGCGGGCATTTGGCTATCGGGGAAAAAAGACCATTCTGAGGAATCTTACAATTTTAGAGGAGGAGCAGAAAAAAGATGAGGGATGATACACCGCTGTATCGCGCGCTCAACGAATATATCGGGAAGGACTGGTCGCGGCTGCATATGCCCGGTCACAAGGGTGCTGCAATCGAGCCGTTCGGCTCGCTGATGGCATACGACCTGACCGAGGTGGAGGGAACGGATAGCCTGTTCGAGGATGACGGCCCGCTCAAGGAACTGGAGGAGCTGTTCACCTCCCTGTATGGAACAAAGGGAACGGTGATGAGCGCAGGTGGTTCGACTCTGTGTATTCAGGCCATGCTGCATCTGGTGGCAAAACCGGGTGGCAGGATTCTGGCCGGAAGAAATATCCACGCAGCGGCGGTCAATGCGATGGCTCTGCTGGGGTTGGAGCCGGAATGGGTCTATCCGTCGCGCAGTCAAGAGGAACGGCTGATTGGCAGAATTGACCCAAGGGAAGTCGAGGAGCTGCTGGAGCGCGAGGAGCAGGCCGGCAGATTGGGAGAATTTTGTGCGGTCTATGTCACCTCTCCGGATTATTTTGGGGTGATGTCCGATATTCGGGAGCTTGCCGCCGTTGCCCACCGAAAGGGCTTGCCGCTCTTGGTGGATAATGCACATGGAGCCCACCTGCGCTTTCTGGAAGGCGAGCTGCACCCGACCCAGTTGGGTGCGGATTTGTGCTGTGACTCTCTGCACAAGACCCTTCCTGCCTTGACCGGAGCGGCTCTGCTGCACTGTATGAGAGAGTGCGATTTGCCAAAGCTCAAAGGCGCGATGAGCGTGTTTGGCTCGACCAGTCCGAACTACCTCATCATGCTGTCGATGGACCGAACCGCAGGCTTTCTGGCCTCGGAGGGCCCCGACGAGCTGAAAAAAACGGTCAGCCGCTGTGACCGCTTGAGGGAGCTTGCCGCACAGAGGGGCTTTGTCCTGCCGGAGTTCTGCGACCCGATGCGGCTGAGTCTCCCGATTGCGGGCACCGGATGGAGCGCAGATGCCTTTCGGGAGTTGCTGCGCCGCCACCAAATCATGGAGGAATATCTGAGCGAAAGCGGCTGTGTGCTTCTGTTTTCGCCGATGAGCAGGCAGAAGGATTTCGACCGGGTGGAGCAGATGCTGAAAGAGTTTGTGCCGCAGTCCCAGCCGTTTACCGCATTTCCCATCTGTCCGTCGGAGAAGGTGATGGGACTTCGGGAGGCATTTTTAGCCCCGAAGCAGACGTTTCCGGTCGAGCAGGCGGAGGGAAAAATTGCAGCTCAGGTCAAAATTACCTGCCCACCGGGCATACCGCTGATCATGCCCGGGGAAAGATTGCACAAATATCTAATAAAAATATTAAAAAACTCTGGTATTTCTGATATAGATGTGGTAAACTAGAGATAGGGAAATTCGGGTAACCAATTTTCCTGTTCCAAAACATCGACCAGGTAGGTCTGGAAGCTCTACTTGGGCAGAGGGGGTTACATATATGAAATTAATTTTAGCGATTGTTTCCAACGATGATAGTGCAAAGGTATCTTCTGCGCTGACTAAGAATCATTTTTCCGTCACCAAGCTGGCTACCACCGGTGGATTTCTGCTTTCCGGTAATACCACCTTCCTGATTGGTACCCAGGATGAGAAGGTTGACGAAGTCATTACCATTATCGCAGACCACTCCAAGAAACGCAAACAGATGGTTCCATCTTCTGCATCCTATGGTGTTGGTATGTACACCACCTATCCGGTCGAGGTACAGATCGGCGGCGCTACCATCTTCGTTATGGATGTTGAACGGTTCGAAAAAGTATAATCGAAGCCGGACATCACGAGGAGAACAGGGTTGTTGCTGAAACAATTTTTTTCGAATGATAAAGCTAAGCAGACGCTCGTCAATTTTATAACTGACGGGCGTCTGCCGCATACCCTTCTTTTGGAAGGGGAGGACGGCAGCGGCAAGATGACCTTTGCAAGGATGATTGCCGCTGCTCTTTTGTGTGAGCATCCGCAGCCGGAGTGCCGTCCCTGCGGCGAGTGCCGAAATTGCCGTCTGGTCATGTCCGACAGCCATCCGGATGTGACCGTGGTGCAGTCAGAGCAGAAGGCGAATGCGTTCCATGTGGACCAGATTCGGGCGCTGCGCACAGACGCTTATGTTCGTCCAAACGACGGAGCCTGCAAGGTCTACCTGCTGAGGAATGTGCATTACATGACCGAGCAGGCGCAGAACGCACTGCTCAAAATAATCGAGGAGCCGCCCGCTCAGGTGGTGTTTATCCTGACCTGCAACAATCGTGCGCGGGTGCTGCCGACCATCCTTTCGCGGTCGGCGGTCATTCCGATTTCTGTTTGCAGTGAGGATGAATGTATCGATGCGCTCGGACAGCTGACCGATGCCTCCGTGACGCAGGAGAGAAGGGTTCAGGCGGCGCATCTGGCACAGGGCAATATCGGAGAGGCCCTGCGGATTTTGGAAAACGAGAAGAAGCTCAAGCTGGTCTGCGATGCACGCAGAGCGGCGCAGATGATTTGCATCGGTCAGGAATTTGAGCTGCTGTGCTGTTTGCAGGAGTATGTCGGCGTCAAAAAACGGGAGGAGTTTCTGGAGCTGCTCGAAGCCATTCGCGGCTATTTCATGGAGCTGATTCGGCTGAAAAACGGGGTGGGCACCGGACATTCCGATATTCCGCAGAGCGTAAAAAATCGTTTCACGCCGTTGCAGGCCATGCAGATTCTTGCTATAATAGATACGGTAGCTGCACAGGTTTCGCAAAATGTGAGCCTGAATCTGGTGGCTGCTGCCTTCTGTGCCGGAGCAAAATCCATTCAATAGGGTGTAACAGAGGGCAGAACGGAGGAAATGATGACCGAGGTAATTGGTGTCCGCTTTAAGCAGGTGGGCAAAATATATTATTTTTCCCCGAACGGCGTACAGATGCCGGTGGGAGAAAAGGTGATTGTCGAAACAGCGCGCGGCATTGAGTGCGGCGAGGTGGCAATCACCAATCGAGACATCGAGGATGAGGGGATTGTAAAGCCTCTGAAAACGGTGATTCGAGTGGCAAATGCGGACGATTTAAGACGGATTGAGGAAAATAAAGCCAAGGAAAAAAAGGCGTTCAAGCTCTGTCTGGAAAAAATCGAGAAGCATAAGCTGGAAATGAAGCTGGTCGATGTGGAGTACACCTTCGACAACAACAAGATTTTGTTCTATTTTACCGCTGACGGCAGGGTGGATTTCCGCGAACTGGTCAAGGATTTGGCTTCGGTCTTTAAGACCAGAATCGAGCTGCGCCAGATTGGTGTGCGCGATGAGGCCAAGATGCTGGGCGGCTTGGGCATCTGTGGACGGCCCTTCTGCTGCTCCTCCTTTTTGGGAGAGTTTCAGCCGGTATCGATTAAAATGGCGAAGGAGCAGGGGCTTTCTCTGAACCCGACCAAGATATCCGGCACCTGCGGCAGACTGATGTGCTGTCTGAAGTATGAGCAGAATGCCTACGAGGACCTGCTACGAATCACTCCGCGGGTGGGCGCGTATGTTTCCACCAGCGAAGGCAAGGGAACCGTCACCGAAATCAGCCTGCTGACCGGGTTGGTCAAGGTTCGTCTGGATAAAGCCAGCGACGGCGCACCGATGGTGTTTGAGCGGGAAGCAGTGCGGATTCTCAAGGATGCCCGTCCTTCCCGGGAGGAGCCGACCGACCGCAAGCGTGAAAAAGAGCTGCGCAAGCTGGAAAATTAGCTTCGGGGCAAATCACCGCAACAAAGATTTTTCCTCACTTTGGGGACGAATCTGACCGGAAATCCCGGATGACCACAGCAAGGCCGCACAAGAATTTTCAAATAAATCCGGGATATTGGTTGATTTTTTTTTATGATATGTTAAAATAGAGTTGCACAGGCGAATGACTTGCTTGTACATTTTGTCCTTGAAACAAGGAAAATAAAAAGATGGAGGTGTATCCCATTATGGCATACCGTATCAGCACTGATTGTATCAGCTGTGGTGCTTGCGAGGCTGAATGCCCAGTAGGCGCTATCTCCGCTGGAGCAGACAAATACGAAATCGACCCAAGCAAATGCATCGATTGTGGTGCTTGCGCAGGCGTTTGCCCAGTAGGCGCTCCACAGGCTGAATAGTTTTTTAAAAAAACTAGAAAGATAAGACAGGGCTTCAGGCTCTGTCTTATTTTTTGACCCATCAGCCGGATGTGGATTTTGGGGCTTGGGATACAGCAAAAAAAGGAACCCTAAAAAGGGTTCCTTTTGGTTTTGTTAGGAGAATATTTGTGGAGAAAAAAGTGACTTATCGCTTTTCTGGAATAATTTCCAGCCAATAACCGTCTGGATCGGCAATGAAATAAATTCCCATCGACTTATTTTCGTAGCAGATACAGCCCATCGCTTTGTGCTTTTCATGAGCGGCTTCAAAATCCGGAGTAGAAAATGCGATGTGTATTTCATTGTCTCCGAGGTCATAAGGATTATGACGGTCTCTAAGCCAAGTTAATTCCAATTGGTGTTTAGTGGAGGTATCACCAAGGTAAACTAAGATGAAACTGCCATCCTCTGCAACTTTGCGAGAGACCTCAGTCAGACCAAGAGCTTCCTGATAAAAGGCAAGGCTTGCATCAAGGTTTAAAACATTGATATTATTGTGTGCAAACTTAAAGTTCATTGGTATCGCCCCTCAATCTTCCTGCCAAACTGTGTTTGGTTTGGGGTGGTTTTATCGTTTCTATGCTTCTATTATATCCTGTCAAGGAAGAAAATTCACCCTTTTCCGATGAAAGTTCCATTACAAATCGGTAACTGCAACCGGAAAACAACACAGAGTAATGACAAGCCTAGCTGATATAATCCTCAATCCGCTGCACCAGCTCCTCAAAATCAGAAATCGGGACGCCCAGCTGGAGCTGTCCGCGGTCATAAGGAGGCAGGGTGGATAGATAGACATCGAATACCTTTTCGGGAACAGACTGTTCGGGCAGAAAGACAGCCAACCGTCCCTGATATTCCCGCAGGTAATACTGTACAGAGGACGGCGGGTCATCGCTTTGCGGGAGGTCGGGCAAGGGTTCTCCGGTCTGCTCGGCAGGAGTCGGTGCGCTCAGCCCGGGTGCAGTCAAAAGAAAGGCGGTGAAAATGGTAAAAACTGCCAGAGCAGCACAGGTAATCAAAAGATTTTGTTTCAAAATCGGCGCCCCCATTCGGTTGGTTTGGTGGTTGTGATTATAATTTGTCCCAAAAGAGGAAGAATATACAGGTGGAAAACGGCGATGAACCTATACAAAATTTACACTTGAAAGAGATTTCGCTTTGGGTGATTTTCTGATTTTTTTAAAGTTTCAAGATTTTTCATTTTTGATATGCTATAATAAGGAGCGTATATTTGGCTGTCGGGTGGGCATCCCGCCACGACACCAAGGAAAATCCAAACGGAAATCAGAGCCGCCGAGGCTGTCAATCGGCACAGGGCGGTTTGCTTTTTGCAATAGAAGGGAGAGGATTTTTTTGGCAGGAAAACGTCGCGGACCGGTCAGACGTTTCTTTGGAGCACTGGGACGCGCTTTCGCTGTGTTGATTTTTATCGGAATTATCACAGGCTCGATTGTGGCGTCGGTCATGGCACTGTACATTTTTAATTCGCTGGACGGGGCGCCGATGGTGGACCTTTCCAATGTTGAGGTCAACCTGAACAACACCTCCTATGTCTATGTCACCGACCCGGAAACTAAGGAGGAAACACTGGTCAAGGAGCTGTACTCCGGACAGAACAGGGAATGGGTCAACTATCAGCAGATTCCCGAGATGTTGGTCAATGTCACGGTGGCTGCGGAGGATAAGCGCTTTTGGGAGCATCACGGGGTGGACTGGCTGCGAACCGTTCGTTCGACGCTAGGCTATTTCGGCGGCTCCTCCCGTGTACAGGGCGGCTCGACCATCACCCAGCAGGTTATCAAAAACCTGACCGGCAACGATGAGGTCACTCCGGAGCGAAAGGTTCAGGAAATCTTTACCGCATTAAAGCTGGAGAAGAATTTCAGTAAGGAACAGATTATGGAAACCTATCTGAACGTTGCCTTCTTCTCCAATCAGTGCTACGGCATCCAGAGCGCCTCCAAGCTGTACTTCAATAAGGACATCAGCGAGCTGAATGTTGCCGAGGCTGCCATGCTGGTCGCCATCACCAATGCGCCGACCAAGTATAATCCGCTGCGAAACAGCACCAACGAGGCGTATGGCTGGGGAACCGGCATGGAAGAAAACAAGGAAAGACGTGATTATATCATTCACGAGATGCAGGAGCTGGGGATGATTTCCCACAGCGAATGTGAAAAATGGCTCAACTACGATGTTCAGCTGGCACCGCGCAAGGATGTCGAGGCTACCTCGGACGGTCTGACAGCGCTGACAGACTGGCACACCGACCAGGTTCTGGAGGATGTCATCACCGACCTTCAGGAAGAATACAACTATACCCGCGCTTATGCGACCAATATGGTCTACAGCGGCGGATACCGCATCTATTCAACCATGGATTTGAAAATCCAGAAGTCGCTTGAGGAGTCCTACGCAAACCCTGCGACCTTCCCGGCACTGAACAATTCGGAATATCCGCAGACTGCGGCAATCGTGATTGCGCCGGACGGCAGCGTAAAGGGCATGATTGGCGGAAACGAGAAAACCTCCAACCGTCTGTTCAACCGCGCGACCCAGTCCCAGCGTCATCCGGGTTCTACCATGAAACCGATTTCGGCTTACCTGAACGCAATCGAACGAGATTTGGTTACTTGGTCCACCACCTTTGTGGATGAGCCGCTGACCCTGACCGAAAACGGCAAGACCTTCACTTGGCCGCAGAACTATTCGGAAACTTATACCCGCCAGCCGATGACGGTTCAGTATGCGCTGCAGCAGTCCATCAATACGGTTCCGTCTCAGATTGTCAATATCCTGACTCCGCAGGTCTGCTACAACACGCTGAAAAATAAATTCCAGATCAGCACCCTGCATGAGTTGGATTCCACCAGCCTTTCGTCGATGGCACTTGGCGGCATGACCACCGGTATGACGCTCGAGGAGCTGACCGGCTGCTACCAGATTTTTGTCACCGGCGGCAAATATGTCAAGCCCTACACCTATACCCATGTGACCGACATGGAGGGCAACACCATTCTGGAAAAGGATACCACGCAGGTTCGCGTGGTTTCGGAAGAAACTGCAACGGTGCTCAACCGCCTGCTCCAGACCGTTGTTTCTCAGGGTACCGGTGCCAGAGCCAACATGAAGAATGAAACCGGCATCGTGACCGCAGGTAAGACCGGTTCCTCGACCGGCACCAAGTATGTCAACGGTGCGGCAATCAACATCAACAACCCGGACCTGTGGTTCATTGGATTCACCCCGTACTATATCGGCGGTGTCTGGATGGGATATGACATTCAGGAGGAAATCCATTATTCCACCTACCCGACCCCGATTTTCTGGAAAAATCTGATGCTGCCAATCCATCAGGGCTTGGAAGCGAAGGACTTCACCTATTCGGAAAATGTACAGGCTTTGCAATACTGTACAGCCTCGGGAGATTTGGCAACGGAGAACTGCCCGTCCACCGCAACCGGTTGGTATAAGGAAACCTATATCCCATCCTCCTGTATCCTGCATCGTGCGGGCAGCACCGGCGCAGCCAATGAGGGTGAGGACAACAGCAGTACCGGCACCAGCACCTCCAAGGACAAGTCAAACAGAAAGGTCATCAAGAAGAATTCCTCCTCGCAGGAAAGCGATGACCCGCAGCCAAGTGAGGATTCCTTCTGGAATACGGTCAGCAATCTGTTTGGAAAAAGTGAATAAATAGTAGGAAAGCAAAAGGATTTCTCGACGCACCCCTGCGAATGGGGGGTCCTCGAAAAATCCTTTTGTGTCTTTTTACCAGAGAAAAAAGGGATTTTTGGATAGTTATGGAAAGTCCTTTTGCTGTTCATTCTATCGTCACAAATACATGATAGGATAAATTTTGTGGGATTTGTTTGGGCGATATTTTCATTCAGATTAATCGATGTCGTATGGTCCACCGTAAACTGATAGGGGAGGATGACAAATGTATCGAATTTTAGTAGTGGACGACGAAGAAAAAATGAGAGTTTTGATCCGCAAATACGCGGAGTATGAAGGGTACGAAGTAGAGGAAGCAACAGATGGAATGTCAGCAATCGAGCTGTGCCGTCAGGAAAAATTTGACCTGATGATTCTGGATATCATGATGCCGGAGCTGGACGGATTTTCTGCGTGCAGGGAGATTCGCAAGTTTTCTCAGATACCGGTGCTGATGCTGTCGGCCAGAGGTGAGGAATACGACCGGATTCACGGCTTTGAGCTGGGCATCGATGACTATGTGACCAAGCCGTTTTCCCCAAAAGAGCTGATGCTGAGGGTGCAGGCCATCATCAAGCGCAGCCATACCTCGGATGCTCCCAAAAAGGAAATTCTCGAGTTTGAGGGACTGAAGGTCGACTTTACCGGACGACTGGTCTATGTAAATGGTGAAAAAATCAACCTTTCTCCGAAGGAATATGAGCTTTTGTTCTATATGGTTCGCAACAGAGGAATTGCCCTGACCAGAGAAAAGCTCATCAATGATGTTTGGGGATACGATTTCTTTGGCGATGACCGTACCTTGGACACCCATGTAAAACTTTTGAGAAAGGCTCTGGGCGAGTACAGCCGCTACATCGTCACACTGCGCGGAGTGGGTTACCGCTTTGAAGCGTAGAGGAAGATGAGCGGGCATAAAGGTGAGGAATATCGGTCAGGCGGAAAGCTGATTTCTGTTGTTCTGGCTTTGGTTGCTGCGGCTTTTGCGGCTCTGTGCATCCTCCAGCTGTTTGGAGGAGAGGTAAGCTATCGCACGATCAAGACCTGGCAGCTGCGTGCAGCCCTGACCGAGATTTCCCGAAATATCGAAAAAGAAGATTTGGATATGCGTGTTGCCCGGCTTTCCTCGGGCGGCATTGAAACCCGCATTGTCGATGAGCAGGGCTTGGACCTCCTTGAGCCGCAGAGTGTCTGCGAAAACTCTCTGGCAGAATACAGCCAACAGGAGCTGACCACGCTCTGCGACAAGGACAGCATTTCCAGCGGTGCGATTTGGGAGCAGACAACGCGCTTCAATGCGCCGCCCAACACCGGCGACAGAAAAAAGAAGCTGTTTTGGAAGGAGCATGAAGGTCGAAGGATTATGACCTGTGCGAACATGGTCTCTCTCCAAGATGGCTCCCCGGTATTGGTACTGGTCCGCTCTGCGATTACACCGTCGCGGACGACCACAAGGGTTCTGCGGGTCCAGATCGCGCTGACAGCGCTGGCAGCAGGACTGTGTGTGCTGATGCTGGCTTTGGCCCTTCGACAGCGCAGGAACAGACAAATCAAAAAGTTGACCAGACAGGCACAGCTCCTGAAAAGCGAACCAAAGGCCGTCTTTTCGGAGCAGGGCAGTCGGGAAATCAGGGAGCTTGGTCAAGCCCTGAACCATGCAATGCAGAACCTTTCCCAAACAGAACAACTACGACAGGAACTGGTTGCAAATATTTCCCATGACTTGCGCGCACCGCTGACGATGATTCTTGGATATGCCGAGGTGATGCGGGACATCCCCGAAGAAAACACACCGGAAAATGTTCAAATCATCATGGACGAGGCGCAGCGGCTGTCTTTCTTAGTGAATGATATTCTAGAGCTTTCCAAGCTCAGCAGCGGGAATCGCCAGTTGCACCGCAAGACCTTCTGTCTGACCGACCTGCTCTCAGAAACCGTGGAGCGGTTCCAGCGGCTAACAGCACATCAGGGCTGCCGGATTCAGCTGGAAAAGGATTGCCGTGTTTGGGTGCGGGCAGATGAGCTGGAAATCAGTCGAGTGGTTTACAATCTCATCAATAACGCCATCCAGCACGCCGGAAAAAAGAAAGAAATCACGGTGATTCAAAGATTACAGGACCGCCGTGTTTGCGTCTGCGTCCGGGATAACGGCGCTGGAATTCGGGAGGAGCAGCTTTCCGAAATCTGGAACCGATACTACCGTGCCGACAAGAATCAGCAGGACCAGCTGCTGTCAGGCAGTGGTTTGGGGCTGTGCATTGTTCGGGAAATCCTCCAGCAGCACGGAGCGCAGTATGGAGTGGAAAGCAAGCTTGGCGAAGGCAGTACCTTCTGGTTTGCGCTGGATGCTTTGGACATCAACAAATAAAAGAGCTGAAAATCAAAACCAGCGGCCCGAAATTTTTCGAGTCGCTGGTTTTTTGTGGGTTAGACCTCGGCAGCCATCTTTTGGTGCATTTCTCGATGCTGCCATTTGTTGGAGCGCAGACGGATGACGAAGAAGATAATGCGGAAAACCCAGTCGAGGAACATCGCAAACCAGGTTCCCAGAACGCCCATGCCCATCATGGTGCCAAAGACATAGCTCATGCAGATTCGGCACAGCCACATGGAGATGACCGAAACGGTCATGGTGAACTTGACATCGTTGGCAGCTCGCAGACCGTTCGGCATGGTGAAGGCAGCCGGCCACAGAACCGCACAGAACAGACTGTGCCACAGCAGCATCTGCTCTGCGGTAGAGCTGGCCTCGGCGGAAAGGTTGAACAGGCCGACGATTGGAGCGCACCACAGCGCAATGATCAGGTTGAGCACCAGCATGAACAGATAGGACAGCCCGGTCAGCTTCAGGGTGTAGCGCTTGGCCTCCTCATAGTGTCCGGCGCCGACACACTGGCCGACCACGGTAATCATCGCCAAGCCGATGGCAGTTCCCGGAATAATCGGGAAGCCTGCAATCGAGGTGGAGACGGCATTTGCTGCGATTGCCGCTGTGCCGTAGGAGGCAATCATGCCCTGAATGATGATTTTGCCCAGCTGGAACATTCCGTTTTCCAGTCCGTTTGGAATTCCGATTTCCAAAATGCTGCGAATCATCTTGGGGTGGAATTCCAGATGCAGATAGGATTCGATGTAGATGCTGTTGCTTGGACGGCGCAGAAGCACCAGAATAAAGACCGCACCGATGACACGGGAAATCAGGGTTGCCAGCGCCGCACCGGCAGCGCCCATTTGGAAGCCGAAGATGAACAGGGCATTTCCGCCGATGTTGATAAAGTTCATCACGATGGAAATAATCATCGAAATTTTCGAGTTGCCCATCGCGCGGAACAAGGCGGCTCCGGCATTATACAGGGCGATAAAGGGGTAGGACAAAGCGGTTAAAAAGAAGTAGATTTCTGCGTTTCCCATAACGCTGTGGTCGATGTCGTGATAGAGAAAGCCCAGAATCTGCGGGCCGCCAAAGATGCAGATTCCGCCAATCACAGCGGAAAGGACAAAGACCGACAGAACCAGCTGCTTGGCAGATTCGCGGGCCTTATTCATCTGCTCTCTCCCGATATACTGGGAGGCGATGATGGCACCGCCGGTCGCCAACGCAGAGAAGATATTGATTAACAGGATGTTGATGGAGTCTACCAGAGAGACACCCGAGACGGCGGCCTCACCGCAGCTGGCAACCATGACGGTATCTGCCATGCCGATGGTGATGGCAAGGAATTGTTCAATAATCAGCGGCACGATTAAGCGCTGCAAATCTTTTTTGGAAAACACAGAAAACACACCTTTCAGGAATTTGGTTGATGCAGATAATTATTTTAGCACTTTGCCCCGCTGTAGGCAAGTATTATCACCAGAAAAACAGGGTGGAATTTCCGCAGTCCACCCCCTGAAATAGATGACAGAGCGGGGCGGTTTTGCATTTGTTCACAAAGACCGGTTTGATAATCCGAAAGCAGTTCGGTATAATAGAGTTATCAGAACACGGAGCGGAGGGAAAAAATTTTGGCAATCTATTTTGGCATGGCTGTTTTTTTGTGTGCGGGTTCTCTGCTGTGGAGCCCCCAAAAGCTGGGGCAGGAGGAGCAAACACTGCATCGTCTGCAAACGGCCTTTCTGCTGTTGGCAGGGCTGCTTTTTACAGCGGTTGCGACCTGCCGCTATGGGATTGGATATGATTATTTTAACTATCAAAAGCTCTACGAGGAGCTGGGACCCTTGCCGGTCAGCCAGCTGATTCATCAGCCGGTGGCGCAGAAGTTTTTGGGATATGCGCTGTTTACTCGGCTAGCGTGGGTGTTGGGGCTAAATTATCGGGCGTTGCTGCTGGTGGTCAACACGCTCCTGACCGCAACCATCCTCTGGTTTGTCAGACGGTTTTCCCCGCTGCCATGGTTGAGCCTCTACCTCTATCTGACCCTTCAGTTTTTTGCACACAGCATGAATCTCTTCCGTCAGTCGATTGCCGCTACCATCTGCCTGCTGGCATACCCGTTTTTAAAAAAGAGAAACTTCCTCGCCTTTGCGGGAGTGGTGCTGCTGGCATCCTCCTTCCATCTGTCGGCGCTCTTTTTTTTGCCGTTTTACTGGGTCCTCAACTGGAAGCTGGACGGCCGCCTGCTGGCGGTGCTGGGCGGTGTAGCGGCAATCATCTATCTGTTCAGCAACCAGACAGCGAAGTTTTTGACCCAATATCTGTTTCAAAACTACGCGGGATATATTGGTTCCCGCTATTGGAGAGGGCTGGGATACCGCTACCTGATTCTGCCTGCCCTTTATTTTGCGGTGGTCTGGCTGTTCCGCCAACGGCTGATTCAGCAGGAGGAGAGCAATCGCCAGCTGATTTACAGTGCGTTTTATGTTTTTCTGCTGTATGGGTTCAGCACCCACCACATGATTTTGGAGCGGTTTTCCATCTATCTGTTTCTGTATGCGATGCTGTTGCTGCCAAAGCTGGTGGTCAGCTTTGCACCGCAAAATCGCCGGAGCAAGGGTGTGGTCATCGCTGCGGTGCTGGTGGTGCTGTTCGGGTTTTCCTACCTCATGTTTGCCTCTCAGCAGGGAACGAACGGCTTCCACAAGGTCTATCCGTATGTCGGTATTTGGGACAATAGAGGATGATAGGACAAAAAAGCCTTGTATCATGGGAAGAATTGTGATAAAATGGATTCGATTTATGCGGTATTTCATTGCCGAAAAACATAGGAGACAGCCTCGTGGACAAAAAAGGCTGCAAGGCGCCCGTTAAAAAAAGGAGAATTCAATCATGTCAGGACATTCTAAGTGGAATAATATCAAGCGGAAAAAGGAAAAGACCGATGCGCAGAAGGGTAAGATTTTTACCAAGATCGGTCGTGAGATGGCAGTTGCTGTCCGCGAAGGCGGTCCGGACCCCATGAATAACGGCAAGCTGCGCGACCTGATTGCCAAGGCAAAAGCAAACAACGTACCAAACGACAACATCGACCGTATCATCAAGAAGGCAGCGGGCGACGGCGACAAGAACACCTATGTTGATATGGTGTACGAAGGCTATGGCCCATGCGGTGTTGCTGTCATCGTAGAAGCACTGACCGACAACAAGAACAGAACTGCCGGCGACCTGCGCCACTACTTTGACAAGTGCGGCGGCAACCTCGGCCAGACCGGCTGTGTTTCCTTTATGTTCAGCGATAAAGGCGTCATCGTCATCGACAACGAGGACGAAAAATACACCGAGGACCAGATCATGGAGGACTGCATGGAAGCAGGTGCGGAGGATTTCGAGTTTGGTGAAGGTGTCATCGAGATTTCTGCAACCAGCGACCCGAACGAATTCCGCGCGGTTCGTGAGGCTTTGGAGGCAAAAGGCTACCCTCTGATGGAGGCCGATATCCAGAAGGTTCCATCCACCTACACCAAAATCGATGACCCGGAACTGTGTGAAAAGATGCAGAAGCTCCTGGATATGCTCGAGGACAACGACGACGTTCAGGAAGTATATCATAACTGGGAAGCTCCGGAAGAAGAATAATCGAATCATCAAACAGACAATCCCTCTGATGCCAATGGTGTCAGAGGGATTTTTGTATGCAGAACAAGAATCAGGCAGGTCATAATGTTAAAAAAATATGAAATATATTCGGCAATGTTGACAGAGAAAAACATTCGGGATAAAATAGTTAAGGTAGGTAATTAACTTGGATAATTACTTTGGTTAAATAGTTTGTCGGAAAGGAGAACAATATGGGAATTGACAGTGAACGCTGCATGAAGCTGTTCCACCTGATGGATAGGACACGGCGGGCGTGGGCGGATTTTACCCCGAAGCCTGAGGTCAGCAAGTCGCAGTTTGGAACCCTGCTGGCGCTGCGGCACGGCGGAAAATGCCCTTCCGAGAGAAAAGAGAAGCGGGACCCATTCGAGCCGATGACCCTTTCGGTTCTGGCCGGGATCATGGAACAGAGTATGCCGGCGGTCAGCCAGCGCATCAGCAAGCTGGAAGCAGCCGGATATGTCAGCAGAACTCCGGATGAAAAGGATAAACGCACCATTTGGATTCAGCTCACCCCGTCGGGAGTGGAGCTGCTGCAAAGCTCCTATCAGGATATGGTCAGGGAGATTGGCAGTATTCTGGAAAAGATGGGTCAGGAGGACAGCGAGACCCTGATTCGGGTGCTGGAAAAGCTGGCAGGTGTCATAGAGGAGTCGGTCAAGGAAAAACACCAATAGATTTTTAATTTTCAAGATGGCAGGAGGAACAATACGCTATGTTTAAAATTAAGCGATATCTCAAACCGTATATCGCTCTGCTGCTGGGAGCGGTCATGCTCCTGTTCGGGCAGGCAATGCTGGAGCTGACGCTGCCGAACTATATGAGTGATATCGTCAATGTCGGCTTGCAGCAGGGCGGCATTACCTATTCTGCGCCCAAGGCAATTGATGCGCAGAGTATGCAGATGATTCAGATGTTTATGTCCGAGGAGGACAAGACCGCAGCGCAGGGCGCCTATACCCAGCTGGAAGCCAGCGACCTCGCAGAGCTTCAGAAAACCTATCCGAACCTGCAAGCGGGCGACTATGCGATGCTCGGCGAATCGTCGGAGCAGGTTGAGTCGGCATTTTCCCGTGCGTCCTATGCGATGGTTCTGACCATTAAGCAGATGGCAGACAAGCAGGGCGGCGACTCGAGCGGCAGCGCAAAGGAAACCAGCATCGACCCGCAGGTGATGGAGCAGATGATGATGGCGCTGAGACAGCCTGCGATGCAGGAGCAGATTCAGTCGGCGATTAGCGAAGCGACAGTAACTCCGGAAACGATGATTTCTCAGACAGGCCCGGTGCTGATCAAGAGCTTCTATCGTGCGCTGGGCGCGGATACCGATGCTATTCAGACCAATTATATCCTGATGGACGGCCTCAAGATGCTGGGGCTGACCGTCCTGCTGACCAGCTGTGCCATCGCAGCAGGCTTCTGCCTTTCCCGATTGGGCGCCGGTGTGGGACGCGACCTGCGCAGAGATGTTTTTTCTAAGGTCACCAATTTCAACAACAGTGAGATGGACCAGTTCTCCACTGCCAGCTTGATTACCCGTTCCACCAACGACATCACACAGATTCAGAACTTTTTGAGCATGGGCTTCCGTATGATGTGCTTTGCTCCAATTATGGGCCTTGGTGGTCTGATTATGGGTATTTCCAAAAGCATCAGTCTGGCATGGATTATGGCGCTGGCACTGATTGTGATGCTGGGATTGATCAGCACCCTGTTCAGTATCGCCTTGCCTCGCTTTAAAAAGATGCAGTCTCTGGTTGACCGACTGAATCTGGTCAGCCGTGAGGAGCTTTCCGGTATCATGGTCATCCGTGCCTTTGCCAATCAGGACTTCGTCCAGAAGCGCTTTGACGGAGCCAACCGGGATTTGACCTCCAACACCCTCTTTGTCAACCGTGCCATGGCAACCATGATGCCGGTGATGACCTTTGTGATGAATGGCATTTCACTGCTGATTGTCTGGTTCGGCGGAAAGCAGATTGAACAGAGCACCCTGCAGGTCGGCGACATGATGGCATTCATCCAGTATGCGATGCACGTCATCATGAGCTTCTTGTTCATCAGCATAATGTTTATCATGGTTCCAAGAGCTTCGGTTTCGGCGGAACGAATCAATGAGATTCTGACCACCGAAAACAAAGTAGCAGACCCCAAGCAACCAAAACACTTTGCAAAAAAACCGAGCGGCCTGGTCGAGTTCAAGGATGTTTCCTTCCGATATGACGGCGCGGATGCCGATGTTTTGGAGCATATCACCTTTACCGCACAGCCCGGACAGACCACCGCCTTTATCGGCAGTACCGGCTCGGGCAAATCGACCCTCATCAATCTGATTCCCCGTTTCTATGATGTGACCCACGGCAGCGTCACCGTCGACGGAATCGATGTTCGACAGTTGAGCCAGCAGGAGCTGCGCGACCAGATTGGTTATGTCCCACAGAAGGGTATGCTGTTCAGCGGAACGGTTGCCAGCAACCTGCGCTATGCCAATGCTCAGGCCAGCGACCAGCTGCTCGAGCAGAGCGCACAGGTCGCTCAGGCGGATGAATTTATCCGGACGCTGGAAAAAGGATACGACACCGAAATCAGCCAGGGAGGAACCAACGTATCGGGCGGACAGCGTCAGCGTCTTTCCATCGCTCGTGCGCTGGTCAAAAAGCCGCCGATTTATATCTTCGACGATACCTTCTCTGCGCTGGACTTTAAGACCGATGCCAAGCTCAGAAAGGCTTTGAAGGGTTACACCGAGAATGCCACCGTCTTTATCGTGGCGCAGCGTGTTTCCACCATCATGCAGGCAGACCAGATTGTGGTGCTGGATGAAGGTAAAATCGTGGGAATCGGCAAGCATGAGGACCTGTTGAAAAATTGTAAGACCTACCGCGAGATTGCGGAAAGTCAGCTGTCGAAGGAGGAGTTGGCATAATGGCAGGACCAAGAGTGGGAGGAGGTCACGGAGGACCTCACGCGTTAATGCCCGGAGAAAAAGCCAAGGACTTCAAAGGCACGATGGGCAAATTGATGGGATATCTGAAAAAGTTTCTTCCCAGTATTTTTCTGGTGCTGTGTTGTGCAGCAGCCAGCACCGTATTCTCTATCTTTGGACCCAAGATTTTGGGTAAGGCAACCACCCGTCTGTTTGAAGGACTGGTTGCGATGCTCACCGGAACCGGAAGCATCGATTTTTCGGCGATTGCTCAGATTCTGACCTTCCTGGCAGGACTGTATGTGCTCAGTGCGCTCCTGTCCTATGTACAGGGTTGGGTGATGTCCGGTGTTGCAACCAAGCTGAGCTATTCGATGAGAAAGGATATCAGCGAAAAGATTGACCGGATGCCGCTGTCCTACTTCGACCGTGTTCCAAACGGTGAGGTGCTCAGCCGCATCACCAACGATGTTGACACCATCACCCAGACGCTCAACCAGAGCTTGTCTCAGATTGTGACCAACATCACTATGATGATTGGTGTCCTGTGCATGATGCTCTCCATCAGCCCGATGATGACGCTGATTGCTCTGTGCATCCTGCCACTGAGCGTGCTGATTGTCAGCAACGTGGTCAAGCGCAGCCAGCCGTTCTTCCGGAAACAGCAGGAATATCTGGGCCATGTCAACGGCCATGTCGAGGAAATGTACGGAGCGCACACCGTTGTCACCGCATTCAACGGTCAGGAAAACAGCATCAAAACTTTTGAGCAGCTCAACGATAATCTGTACGGTGCTGCATGGAAGAGCCAGTTCCTTTCCGGCATCATGATGCCGCTGATGAACTTTGTTGGCAATCTGGGCTATGTGGGCATCTGCGTTCTGGGCGGTTTTCTCAGCCTGAGAGGCACCATCACCGTCGGCGATATTCAGGCGTTCACCCAGTATGTCCGCAACTTCACCCAGCCGATTACACAGATTGCCAATATCTCCAACGTGCTCCAGCAGACCGCTGCGGCTTCGGAGCGAGTTTTTGCCTTCCTCGAAGAACAGGAAGAGCCTGCTGACCCGGAAACCTCGGTGAGCGCAGACCAGATTGACGGCTCGGTTTACTTCGCTCATGTTCATTTTGGATATATGCCGGAAAAAACCATCATTAACGATTTTTCTGCGGTCATCCAGCCGGGTACCAAGGTTGCCATCGTTGGCCCGACCGGTGCAGGCAAGACCACAATCGTCAAGCTCCTGATGCGCTTCTATGATGTGAACGAGGGTGCCATTCTGCTCAACGGCTATGATGTCAGACAGTTCACCCGAGAGAATCTCCGCGATTCCTTCGGTATGGTATTGCAGGACACTTGGCTGTACAACGATACGATTCGGGAAAACATCCGCTTCGGCAGATTGGATGCAACCGATGAGGAGGTCATCGCAGCAGCGAAGGCCGCTCAGGTTGACCACTTTGTTCGGACGCTGCCGCAGGGCTATGACACCATCCTCAATGAGGAGGCCAGCAATATCAGCCAAGGTCAGAAGCAGCTGCTGACCATCGCCAGAACCATCATCTCCGACCCGAAGATTTTGATTCTCGACGAAGCGACCTCCAGCGTCGATACCCGAACAGAGCTGTTGATTCAGCGTGCGATGGAACGCCTGACCGAAGGACGGACCAGCTTTATTATCGCACACCGCCTGTCTACCATCCGGGATGCCGATTTGATTCTGGTCATGAAGGACGGCGACATTGTAGAAACCGGAAACCATCAGCAGCTTCTGGAGCGCGGCGGCTTCTATGCGGAGCTGTACAAGAGCCAGTTTGCAGATGTTGGCGAAGGCGAGTAACACAAGAAAAAAGGAGCGAATCCATATTGAGTGGATTCGCTCCTTTTGGTGTCGGGATTTTTATTTTTTCTCTGCACGCTGCTGTGCTTGTTCGACAGCGGCTTCCAAAGCCTCGGTCAGCAGACGCAGGGTTTTGATGCGTGCGTAATACTTGCAGTTGGATTCGATGATGTGCCAAGGAGCATAGCTGGTGCTGGTCTTTTGTAGCATCTCGTTGACGGCATGGTCGTACTCATCCCATTTTTCGCGGTTGCGCCAGTCCTCGTCGGTGATTTTCCACTGCTTTTCCGGGGTGTTCTGGCGCTCCTCAAAGCGCTCGAGCTGGGTCTTCTTGTCGATTTGAATCCAGAATTTGAGGATGACAGCACCCCAATCGCTCAGCTGCTGCTCAAATTCGTTGATTTCGGTGTAGGCGCGCTGCCAGTCGCTTTCGGAGCAGAAGCCCTCCAAACGCTCCACCATCACCCGTCCGTACCAGGTGCGGTCAAAGATGACGATGTGGCCCTTTTTAGGCAGGCGCTGCCAGAATCTCCACAGGTAGTGGCGGGCAAGCTCATAGGGCTTGGGAGCCGCAATCGGGATGACCTGATAGCCTCGTGGGTCCAAGGCGCTGGTGATGCGCTTGATGTTGCCGCCCTTGCCGGCTGCATCCCATCCCTCGTAGGCCAGAATGACCGGAATCTTCCAGCGGTAGATTTGGTCGTGCAGGTGGTCCAGCTTCTTCTGATAGAATTTCAGCTGTTCCTTGTATTCTGTGCGGCTCATCTGCTGGTCCAGCGGGATTTCCGAGAGCAGCGGCATCTTCACCAGAGGGAACTGCTTTTGCCGTGGGTCGTATTCCGGGTCGTTTTGAGAGCCGGGCAGGATGCCCTCTGCCTTTTTCTGCAAGGCTAGCTCAATCGAGCTGCACAGGCTTTCCAGACATTCCAGCTCGGCCTGCTTGTGCCGGGAGGAATCGATGACCTGCCACGGAGCATAGGGAAGACTGGTCGCTTCCAGAAATTCGTCAAAATCCTTCCGGCAATGGTCATAGTGGCGGTTTTGCCACAGGTCGTGCTCGCTCACCCTCCAGCTGGTGTCGGCGCTGTCCAGCAGGTGCTGGATGCGTTTTTTCTGTTCCTTGCGGTCGATGTGCAAAAAGAGCTTGACCAGCAGGTAGCCGTTGTCGCACAGCTGCCGCTCAAAGATGCGGATTTCCTCCAGACGGTGGGCATATTCGGTCACAGACAGCTGACCGTTTTCCAGCGCGCGCACCGATTCGTCCATCCACCCGGAATCCAGAAACAAGATTTTCCCGTTTTCGGGGATGTTTTTGATGTGGCGGCAGAGGAAGGGCTTTGCCAGCTCCTCCGGGCTGGGAGCGGACAGGGAGATGACCTGAAAGAATCTGGGGTCCAGCTCTTGAATCATCGAGGCAATCTGGGTGCCTTTGCCGGAGGTTCCCCAGCCCTCCACCAGCACGATGACCGGCAGCTTGCTGCGCTGCAGCTCCATCTGCAAATTGCCCAGACGCTCGCTCTGCTGCTTGATTGCCTGCTTTTTCTCGTCGCTGCTCATTTCGGATTTTTGAAACCGAAAATCCTGAAGAAGATGTGGCTGATACATCATAAGAAAACCTCCTGTGACCATTCAAATTGCTCCGGAGGAGCAGGAAACTACCGTGGCCTGAACATCAGGCACAGGGAAAAAATGAGAATTGTTTGGTTTTATTCTACCATTTGAAAAGTGCAGGAAGAATAACAAATCGAAAATAATTTATGAATAACAGGAATGGGCAAGCAGCAGACCGGAAGGCTTTGACTGCCCGCCTTGTGATGATAACGGTTCCGTCTGGTGCGGATCAAGACCTCAAAAGCAGAAACGACAGCTCCAAAGGTGCAAAACAGGAAAAACCATAGGGGTTGCGGCAGGTGATATTTTTGTGTAATTTGTGTGAACGAGTTGGAATTTAGTGTGAAAAAGCTCGTTTTCAATGAAAAGAAAACAGGAAAATTCGAGCTATTTGTAAACTTTTCTAAACGTTTTTCAGTTTTTGATTGACAGATTTGCTCTAAGATGATAGGCTTAACATAGTGAGAATTAATCTCCACTTCTAAAAAGAAAGGTTGTGTCATTATGAACTGTGTAAAAATTTCTGAAGCTGAGTATCCGTTAATGGAGTATATCTGGGAGAACGCGCCGATTTCTGCTTCGGCTCTGGCTGCCTATTCTCAGGATGCCTTCCACTGGAAGAAAAACACCACCTATACTGTCATCAAGAGACTGACCCTCAGAGGCGCTCTGGAAAGACAGGAACCGGGCTTTATCGTAACTCCTCTGGTTACCAAACAGCAGGTTCAGCAGTCCGAGCTGGAAAACCTGTGCAACCGTATTTTCGCAGGCTCCTCCAAAGATATGCTTCTCTCCTTCATCTCCAGAGAGTCGATTAGCGAAAACGAGCTGGCTGAGCTCAAAGAAGCAGTTAAGGAATACCATCGCTAATCAAAGCGTCAGATTTTGAATCTGAATTGTATTGAGTGGGAAACAAGTTCACGAGTATGCAAAAGCCTCATTGTCGGCGCTGCCGAACAGTGAGGCTTTTTGTTTTGATTTTATGCTTTTTTTGGGCGGCGCTTTAACAGCACCTGACGAACCGTTGCCCACAGAGCGCTCATGTTTGCACCCACCATCAGAGCGGTCAGAATCAGCTCAAAGATGAGCCAGCCGGGGATTTCGGCAATCATAATGACCGCCTGCGCCAGCAGCAGGATGGTGTTAAAGGCCAGACGCGAGAAGTGGAACTGCATCGGCATGAAGCGGCGGGTATCGATGACGCGCAGGACAAAAACAATCAGGTAGCTGAGCATGGTTGCCAGAGCGGCTCCGTTGACGGCAAGGGAGGCGTTGGATTGCAGGGTAGAAATCAACAGGAAGTTCAGAATCACGTTGAGAACGGCTCCTATGCCGGTTGTGATAAAGTTTAAGATGCTCTTCTTTTCCACCATGTACACGCTGCCCAGGAAGGTGGACATACAGGAAAAGACGGTGGAAATCAGCAGCAGCGGGATGTACTGCCAAGAGGAATAGAAGCTGTCGGAAACCAGAATCGAGGTAATGACCTTGGAAAACAGAATCAATCCGGAAGCGGCAGTGCAGATCAGCGACTGGTAGAAGAGAAAAACACGGGTGAAAAAGTTGGCTCGTGCGCCCGATTCATCGGTCACAGCCGACATCTGCCAAGCATCCATAAAGATGTTGGACATCAGGACGATGATGGTCGGAATCTTATAGGCAACTGCAAACAGACCGTTGAACTCGGCGCCTAGAAAGTGGGAAATCATGAAGCGGCTGGCCATGTTGTTGACCCACCAGAAGATGGAATTGGGGATCAGCGGGATGGAGTAGCGGAGCATCTCCCCGGCGGTGGAGAGGTTCAGTCCACGAAAACGCAGGTATCGGCCCAGCTTGGCAACATAGAACAGGAACAGGGTAGAAAGGGTGTCTGCGGAAATCATCGCGAGCATATAGCCGTTGATGCCCCACTTGAGCACCACCAGATACAGGACATTGAAGAAGATGGTGGTGGCGGTGGAAAGGATGCCGTCCAGCGCATAGAGCTTGACATACCCTTTGGCACGGACAAACTGGGAGCAGAGCGAGCGCATCGAGGACATCAGGACGAAGACATAAATTATCATGGTGTTTTCGCTCAGGTAGGGGATATGGCGCAGCAGCGGCTCCAGAACCAACAGGATGGCAAAGCCTGTCAGAATGGTCGCAAAGCCGGTGGTAAAGACATCCCGCTTTCGGTAGTATTTGTCCAGCCCGAAGCGGATGATGCCGTTGATGATGCCGCAGGACACCAGAGGAAGCAGAAAGTTTCCCACCTGTACCATCAGGTCTACGGTTCCATACTCCGCCTCGTTGAGGACAGAGGTATACAGCGGCATTAATAAAAAGACCAGCACCTTGGAGCTGAAGGTGCCGATGGCAAAGATGAGGGTATTGGAAATCAGATTCCGGTATTTGTTCAAGGCAATTCTCCTGACATTTGTATGATGATTTGGGAAAAAATCCCAAGAAAGACAATCGCTCATATTATAGCACTTTGCTTTGGAAAAAAGAAGAGGATTTTTCCCGTAGCGGCCCCGATTTCCCAAATCCTGTCAAAATCGACCCCGTACAGGGGAAAAGGAGCGAAATTTTTGTTGCAAACCTATGTGAAAGTTTTCGGGGTTATGTTATAATACTTTCTGTTGATGAGAAATTGCCTGCTTTTTAGGGATGAAAGCAGTAGAATAAATGGGTACAGGGATGTGTGCTGTAGGATGTATGGGGTGAGTAAGGAATGAACAATGATGAACTTCTGCATATCACGACCGAAATTGGGTGGCGGCTGCTGAAGAGCGGAGCCGAGATTTACCGCGTGGAAGAATCAATTCGACGGATGCTGGAGGCCTATGGCTTTCCCGAAGCAGAGGTGTTTTCGATTCCGTCGTGCATCATCGTCACCATCAACGATGAAACCGGACACGCTCTGACTCGGCTCAAACGGGTTCACTCCTCCTCGCTGGATTTTGACCGCATCGACCGGCTCAACAATCTGTGCCGCCATGTATGTTCAGAGCGCCCGGAGTTGGAGCAAATCAAAGCCTCTCTGGATGCCATTGTCAATGAGAAGGACTACTCCTTCTGGACCAATATGTTTTTCACAGCGTCCATCTCCGCCTCCTTTACCCTGTTTTACGGCGGTGCTTTTCAGGATTCGCTGGTCTCGTTTTTCATCGGAATCCTGCTCTTCCTCCTGCTCTCGATGCTGGGACGCTTTCACACCAACAGCTTTTTCCAGAATATTTTCGGCAGCGCGCTGGTGGCGGGGCTGTCGCTCTTTACAACAGCGCTGGGATGGACCATCCATTATGACAAGATGATTATCGGTACCCTGATGAATCTGGTGCCGGGAATTGCCATTACCAATGTCATGCGGGACATTCTGGGCGGAGATTTGATTGCCGGTATCATCAAGCTGGTCGAATCGCTGATGGTTGCGGCGGGCATCGCGCTGGGAGCCGGTATCGCAATCTCTACCCTGCGCTTTTTCTTCCCGGGAATCTAGAGGAGGGACCACGATGACTAAGATGATTGAAGAAATACCGGTATTTATCTACACCTTTTTGGCGTGCTTTTCCTTCTGCTTTATCTTCCGCTTCCACAAGATTCCGCACATGGTTGCGGCAGCCACCGGAGGGATGCTCAGCTGGGTGTTCTATGTGGCTTGTATGCCGCTGGGAAACGACTTGGCACAGTACCTGATTTCCACTATCATCGTCTCGGCGTATGCCGAGGTGATGGCAAGGGTGTTCAAAGCACCGGTAACGGGATTTTTGACCATCGGAATCCTGCCGTTGGTGCCGGGAGGCGGCATCTACTACACGATGGAATATTGTGTTTCGGGACAGACCGCCCAGTTTATCGAAACCGGAATCCACACCTTTGCGATTGCAGGAGCCTTGGCAGTCGGGGTTCTGGTGGTTTCCTCGCTGGTGCGTCTGGTTCACACGATGAATCTGCATCGGGCGATGCGGAAAAAACAGCAGGCGCTCCCCGCGAAAAAATAGTCGGATTCCCTCCGACAGCAATCGAGCGACTATGATGAATATCCTGAAAAAGCCTTCGGCAGATACTCTGCCGAAGGCTTTTTTGTGTCTCTGCCGCAAAACAAGATAGGTTCCTAGGAACGGCCTTTCCCCAAACCGAAGCTGATGGAAAGGGCCTTGTTGACCTGCGACATGGAGCTTGCATCCAAGGTGCCCATCTTTTCCCGCAGTCTGCGCTTGTCGATGGTGCGAATCTGTTCGAGCAGGACGACAGAATCCTTGGATAGACCGCAGTTTTTGGAATCCAGCTCGATGTGGGTGGGCAGCTTTGATTTTTCGGTCTGGCTGGTGATGGCTGCTGCAATCACAGTCGGGCTGTATCGATTGCCGACATCGTTCTGTACAATTAGGACCGGTCGCACACCGCCCTGCTCAGAGCCGACCACAGGGCTCAGGTCCGCATAATAAATATCTCCTCGTTTCACAGTATCACGCTCCGACATTTTGTATGATTTGGCTTCGCTGTTATTGTAGCCGGAAAGGTGACAGGCTAATCATTCGGCGCTGTTTTTCTCTCGGGAAAGACCAAAAGCGGCTCCACCTCAACGGGCATGACAGAGTCCTTGCCCCTATATCCTATGGCGGAGTGGGGAAAATGTGTGCAGAGGGAAGGACAAAACAGGGAGAAGCAGCATATACTGATGGGCTTGATTCTCCGCAAATTCTACAGAAAGAAGAAAATTCTGTCCGATTCGGGAGAGGTTTTCCAAAGAAACACAGCCGCAGGACGGTTTGCATGCAGAGGAACGGGTGGAAAATCGAGCCAGCGCAGAGGGGCAGCATGCGATTTTTTGGGTCGGAAGGGAACCGCTCTGCCAGAATCGAGGAAGCCTTCTTAGGATAAAATTCCAATCGTTTGGGTTTGTTAAGAACAGGCGAGTTTTCTGGTAAAAAAGCCGGAATTATGGAGAGCGACCCTGCGGAGATTTCCAGAAACCACCGCTTGAAAAAAGGCAGACTGCCCCCTATAATAGCCTCATGACCCAAACAAAAGGACAGACGTAAGAATCAAATCTCAGGAGGAAATCCAAAATGAAAAAATTTGTATCGATGTTTTTAGCAGTCTGTGCGATGTCGGCGATGAGTGTCAGCGCATTTGCACAGCAGGCAGGTGCAGTCAATGTCACCTCCGACCAAGCGATGAAGCTCTCCTTTGGGGAAGAAACCTTTAACCAGATGCTTCTCCCGGGTGAAACCTACACCTATCCGCTGTATCTGGAAGGGGAGGACGGCACTCTGGTTCCGCTCAGCGACGAGCTGCTCAAGGATGTGAAGCTCAGAGCAGAAAAGAAAGGCGGGAAATCCGCAGTCGCTTCCTTTCAGGTAGAGGAGAAGGACAACCTCTATCAGCTGGAGGTCAAAACCCAGGCAGGCTGGCCGACCGAACAGACCGAGGTAGAGGGCGCTGTCAAAGCGGTCAAGCGCTCCAACGGTCAGGTTGTCGGCACAGCAGAGGTCGAGCTGACGGTGGGCTATCCGACCATCCGCGACGAGGCGCTGTCCTCTGCAAAAGCCGATGAGTACATTCTGGTTGACAACAGCGCTCCGGTTATCTCTGAAAAACAGTTCCAGCAGTTGGACCGCGATGTGAACGGCGGCAAGGTCACCTTCACCAATGGTCAGTGGAACTATCGAGTTCGCATCTCCGGTCAGGAGGCGGTGAACCTGCTGCACAACGAGAGGGCAATCAAGGAGGTTTCCTCCAAGTTCGAGGACCAGAATTTCAAATATGTTTCCTTCCCGGGCGGCCCGTCCTTCGACTTCACCGGCACGCTGACCATCGATGTTTCGGATGAGATGGAGGAGTTCGGCGGGAGCTTCTATGTTTACCGCTACCTCAGAGGTGCGCTGGAAAAAATCGACGCAACGGTGGATCTGGACGAGGAGACCATCTCCTTCGAGACCAAGAATCTGGGACGCTTTGTCATCACTGACCGCGAGATTGCAGACGGCACCGTAGTGGACGAGAGCTTCCTCCCAGAGACCGAGCAGCAGATCGAAATCCCATCGGAGCAGAGCGTTCAGCAGGAAGTCTCTGCTAGAATGATTGAGAATCAGGATTACCGCTCCGGCAAGTCCGAGAAAGGAAATCCCAAAACTGGCGCCGAAGATTATACCGCTCTGGCAGCTGCGGCAGCATCCGTTTCCATCCTTGCAGGTGCTGTTCTCAAGAGAAGCAAACGCTAATCGAACCGAAGTCCAATTTCTTTTGCCCGACCGCAGGGGGAAGAGGTCTGTAAGGTTGACAGGAGAGGAGAAACATTTTATAATGAATGTGACCATCAGGTCGTGAAAATGCACCGACGCGGTCACCTTGGAAAAGTCAGTTTTAGTCAGAATATAAAAAAACAGGAAAGGATGTTTGCTATGGTATTAGATTCTGTACAGGAGCTGTTTGATTTTATCGAGCAGTCCCCAAGCTGTTTCCATGTCATTGAAAATGCAAAGAAGATGCTGGAGAAGGAGGGCTTTGAGGAGCTTTCCGAAAACAAAACTTGGAAGCTGCAGGAGGGCGGAAAATATTTTGTAACCCGCAACCTCTCCTCGATCATCGCATTCAAGGTTCCATCCAAAGAGTATCGCTCCTTCCACATCGTGGCAAGCCACAGCGATTCCCCAACCTTTAAGATTAAGGACCATCCGGAGCAGTCCGTCAAGGGAAAATATGTTCAGCTGAACACCGAGCGCTACGGCGGCATGATCTATTCCACTTGGTTTGACCGTCCGCTGTCGATTGCAGGACGCGTGCTGGTTAAGACCGATAAAGGGGTCGAGACCCGTCTGGTCAATATTGACCGTGACCTGCTGGTCATCCCGAACTTGGCAATCCACATGGACCGCACTGTGAATGAGGGCATGAAGTACAACCCACAGGTAAACCTCCTTCCACTGTTCGGCGACGCTGCTGCAAAAGATAGCTTCGACCGTCTGGTTGCACAGGCTTGCGAGACCGAGGAGGAGAACATCCTCTCCAGTGACCTGTTCCTGTACAACCGCTGCAAACCGATTGTCTGGGGCTCCCACAACGAGTATATGTCCTGTGCAAAACTGGACGACCTCGAGTGTGCATTCTCCTCTCTGAAGGCATTCATCAATGCCGGCAATCCGGAGAGCGTTTCGGTTTGCGCTGTTTTCGACAACGAAGAGGTTGGCAGCAGCACCAAGCAGGGCGCAAATTCCACCTTCCTGTATGATGTTCTGCACCGCATCAACATGAATCTGGGCAGAAGCGAAGAGGAGTACTACACCTCCGTGGCTTCCAGCTTCATGCTGTCCGCAGACAACGCACACGCACTCCATCCAAACCATCCGGCTGTTTCCGACCCGACCAATCAGGTCTTCCTCAACGACGGTATTGTCATCAAATACAATGCAAACCAGAAGTACACCACCGATGCAGTCTCTGCTGCTCTGTTCCAGAGTATGTGTGCAGACAATCAGGTTCCGGTACAGAGCTTTGTCAACCGCTCTGACCTGGCTGGCGGCTCCACTCTGGGCAACATCTCCAACAGCCACGTTTCCCTGAACACCGTTGACATCGGTCTGCCTCAGCTGGCAATGCACTCCAGCTACGAGACCGCAGGTGTAGTGGACCTGGGCTACATGATTTCCGGTATGGAAGCATTCTATAACACAGCAGTTGTTGCAAATTGCGACGGCAGCTACGAAATCCACAAATAATCTCAATGGGACCAAAACGGCGCTGACAGTCTGTCAGCGCCGTTTTGGTCGGTTTTTTACGATTTGGGGTTAGGATGCACTTTGGTCGGTGCCGACATCGTTGGTGGAAAACTGGTGGTTTCCGGCAAGAATCGCATATACCGGTGGGGCATCCCGAAGTTCTGCAATTTTCTGGTCGAGCTTTTGCAGCATCTTTTCACGGTCCTGCGGCAGGGTGCCACGAACCCGACACAACACCATGTCGTGAAATCCGTCATAAATCAAGCCCGGAACCTCCAGCAGCTCGATCAGTCGGCGGTCTTCAATCAGATTGTCCAGCTCGCTGGCAGGGGTGAAGCGTCCTGCGCGATAGTCTGCAAACAGGGGAGCGCGCTCGCTGAGGAACAGGGAAAAGTTGGTGATGCGTTCCGGCCGGGTCCGGTTAAAGAATTCGGCAGTCTTTTCTGCATTCTCCAAGCTGCGACCGGCTCCGGCAATTCCGGACATGATGTGGGCGTTGAAGATGAACCCGAACCGGTGCATCCGCTCGATTTGCTGGTAAGCCTGCTCGAGATTGTGGTCCTTTTTGGTGAAGGCAAGCACATCATCCAAGCCGGTCTCGATGCCGATATACAGCCGACGAACCCCCTGCTCATACAGCAGCCGAAGCTCCTCGTCCGATTTCTGGCTCAGGTTGGTGATGGTGGCATCCATGTTCACCATCTGGCAGTCCGGACAGTACTGGTGAATCAGCGACAGGATTTTGAGCAGGTGGTCGGTGTCCATCCCAAAGGCGTTTCCATCTCCGAGAAAAATTTGTTTTGGCTTGCCGCCGACCCGCTGAACCCGCTGAAGCTCCGCTTCCACCTGCTCGAGTGGGAGCTGGCGGTAGCGCAGGTGCTTAAACAGGGTGCAAAAGGTGCAGCGATTGTAGGAGCATCCCACAGCGACAGGAAGCATAAACGAAGATTTTTCCATTGGCGGACGGCAGATTTGACCTTCATATTCCATATCCAAAACCTCCTTAAAACAAGAGACGATGAGGTATCTTCTTCTTGTTTTTATTTTATCACGAATCGCGGACGGCGACAAGTCGGCAGGAGGCACGGTGTGATAGATAATCTGAATCCAAATATCCTCTCACGAAAACAGGCAGCACCATCGTGGTGCTGCCTGTGCGGATTATGGTTTAATTTTCCGACATTCCAGATAGAAGCGCTTGTCGCCTGCCTGACCCATCGAGAAGGTTTTGCGCGGCAGGGTGCCGTCAATCAGGATGGTTTCAAAAAGGGAACGCTTTGGAATCGAAGGAAATAGGATGCCGACATTGTCTGTTTGTGCGGCAAGTTGGCGGACGATGGTTTCGCCGTGGACATAGTCCACCTTGCCGGAAAACTCCTGGATGTAGTGGTCGATGAAGTTCTGTACCGTTCCGGTCACCACATTGGAGGAAGGGTTGGCAATCCAGATGCGCTTGGTGTCGTTGCCGATGATGCAGTCAAAATACTGCTGTTCCTCCACCGGGGTGTAGGAGATTTGGTAGGCCTTGCCCAGCTGGTGCAGGAAGTTCAGGGTATCCACGCCAAAGAGCACACGGTTGATTGGCTCGAAGTCAAAGGAATCATCGTGCAGGTTGACGATTTCGGCAAGGGTGTAGCGGGCAGGATGATTTTCCAGCTTCTGAGGGGACAGGGTCCGCTTGAGATTGTCGTAGTGCAGCTTGGCTGTGGCAAGGGAGTTGTTTCCGTCGCCGACTGCATAGACAAAAACGCCGCGGTCGGTGATGTGATATTTCTGTTCCATCTGCTCCATGGTGGCAAGCGCGGTCAGCGCCTTGTCGATGCGTTCCGACTGCTCGGCTGTCACCAGATAGCCGCTGATGGCGCCGCTGTCCTTCATCAGGTCGAAGGAGTACAGAGGCTGCATCTGGTCCAGCTCCTCCTCCAAAGAGGCAAAGACGGTGTTCTTCCGGTCATCCACCAGCAGCATGGTGTGGGAGATTTCCAGAGGTGCGGTCTCGCGGATGGTCAGTCTGGGTTCGATGCGGTTTTGCAGAACCCCTTCCGAAGCGCGGACTGTGGTCTTGGAGCCGGGATGAAACTCGTACTGCTCCAAATCGATGACGCCGACCAGACCGTGGCGAACCTTTCCGTTGCTCAGGGTGCGGCGGGTGTAGATGTAATCGTGAACCTCGGTAAAGAGGTGGCGGCGCACATAGGTGCGCATTGCGCGGTTGACAGCCCCGATGTGCTGGTCCAGGTCTGCACTGGTCAGGTTGATTTCGGGGACAATCAGATTCAGCGTGGAGGGCTTTGTTTTGACAAAAGCTTCCACATCGTGCCAGTACTGAGGCTGGGAGGTATATTGGTCACAGGCGATGACACTCCATGCAGTCATATCGTCCACATTCGGAATCAGGATGTCACCCTTGGAAAAACCGGTATTATTCACAGCTGCTCCTCCTACTAAGTTTATAGATGCCATGCGATATTTTTGCAATCGGCTAAACGGAATGTGTCCGGCTTTGCTGATTGCAGAGTCAAAATTCCAATCAAAACCGGGAATGCGGGGAATCAAAGAAACAGAGCCTTTGGTCATAATTGTTGTTTATAGTATGATTGTATCATAATTTTCAATAAAATTCCAGCAGAGCAATAGATTTTTTCAATAATACCGTCGGCGAAATTTTGACTCAAAAATAGGAAAATCAGCATTGTTGAGAATATGCTGTATTGATCAAGTAAATTTCCAGCAAGGTGTAAGGAGTCATCGTTTATTCTGCATAGGAATTGGTTCTGGATTCCTTACAATAATACCATATTTTTAGAGAAATTACAAAGGGTTTTATGCGGTTTCTCGGAATTATTTTAAAAAATTGGTAGGGGAGGCTACGCCAGAATCAAAGAGCTGACATCGATTCGGCGGGCAGACCCCAGCAAATCCCGGTCGTGGTAATCAAACAGCAGGGCAACCGGCCCGGCAGCGTGGGTGACAGGGTCGAAGGAGAAGATTTGCAGGTGGGAGGTCTTACTCAGTTGCTTGGAATCCATGCCCTGACAGGAAGGGAACAGGCGCTGCATCAGCTCCTCGTCCCGATAAAAGCTGCGAATCTGTTCCCGATAGGCAAGGTTCTGCTCGCCGCTGACCCAGTCTGGCAGCTTTTTGGGCTTGGTGTGGCAGCACAGGTCGAACAGACACAAATCGTGCAGCAGGGCAAGCTGGGACAAACGCTCCGGATGGCGGGCAAAGTAGTAGTCCTTGAGGGTGGTGCAGCGGTCCTCCAGATTTTGCGGAATCAGGTGCAGACCCTGCTCCACGCGGTATCTGCCAAAATCCAAAAAGAAGGAGAAGGCGGAGTCCTCCTGGTCCAGCATCCAGCTGATTTGATTGGGGAACAGGCCGCTGTTGTAGTAATCCTCCACTGCCGCTTCCATGTCCTTGAGTCGGAGCAGCTCGGCATACGAAATCCATCGGGTGCGGACGACCTGAAAGGGAGCCTTGCGGCTGTAGACCAGACCGTACTCCTGAGCCGCCTGCGCCATGTAGGAGCCCTTGAGCACCTTGAGAAAGCCCAGTTGCATCTGCTGTGGGCGAATCTGCATCACGGTATCAAAGCTCCTGCCGAAGCTGTCAAAATCCTCATAGGGCAGTCCGGCAATCAGGTCCAGATGCAGGTGGATATTTTTCGGACGGTCCAGCTCCCGACAGATGGCAAGCAAGCGTTCGGTGTCGGTGGTTCTGCGGATTTCTCGAATGGTGTCCGGGTTGGTGGACTGCACGCCAATCTCAAACTGGAACAGCCCCTTACGGATCGTTTTGAGGAAATCGATCATCTCTTGGTCGATCAGGTGGGCGGTCAGCTCAAAGTGAAAGTTGGTGATGCCGTTGTCGTGCTCCGCCAGATACCGCCAGATTGCCATGGTGTGCTCCTTGGAGCAGTTGAAGGTGCGGTCCACAAATTTGACCTGACGGACCTTGGCATCCAGAAACCGCTGGAGCCGCTCGAAGCACAGGTCGAGGGGCAGATAGCGCACTCTGCCTGCCACCGAGGAAAGGCAGTAGCTGCATCGGAAAGGACAGCCGCGAATCGATTCAAAGTACAGGATGCGGTCGGACAGCTGCTCCAAATCCGGATAAGGGAAGGGCAGCTGCGCCATATCCAGTACCTCCGCAGAGGGGTTGCGGACAATCTGCCCGGAAGCGTCCTTCCACACCAGAGAGTGAACCTCGTGGATGGTTCGGGCTCCGGACAAAAATTGCAGATATTCCAGAAAGGGCGCTTCTCCCTCACCGCAGAGCACCGCATCAAAGGCGGGCTGTTCCCGCAGCAGTTGCTCGCTGTTGTAGCTGACCTCCGGGCCTCCGGCAAGGATGGTGACATCGGGACAGATGCGGCGGTATTCCTCCGCAAGGTCGAGCATCATCTCGATATTCCAGATATAGCAGGACAGCAGCAGAACATCCGGCTGCTGTCGATAGATTTCGTCCAAAATATCGGGCAGATGCTGGTTGATGGTGTACTCGGCAATCTCGCAGTCGTAGCCTCTCTGGGCGGCAAACTGGTGCAGATAGCGCACCGCCAGATTGGTGTGGATATATTTGGAATTTAATGCGGTCAAAAGAATCTTCATGAAGGTTCGCTCCTTGCTCAATTTTCATCGTCTTTCTTGATGATACCACAGGATGTCGGGATTGAAAATATACAAATTTGATTAAAGAGGAAAATCGCGGGGAAGAATCAGGGAAAGAAATCTGCGTCCACTGGAAAAAATTTTGGAGGATAGGCAGTAATCAGCCAAGAGGAGGGCACCTATTATGATGGAAGATTATGGAAGCCGCAGGGCAAAGCTCGGAATTTATTCCGACCGGGTGGTTCTGTCGGTGGAGGAACATACAGAGGAGGCAGGCAACTACTGCCTTTGCCGCAAGGAATGGGAGGAGGATTTCCTGGACGCGCAGGGCTGCGTACTGCGGGAATCGCTTCTGAAGGCGCTCGAACGGCTGGTGTTACGGGCAAAGCAGCTGGATTGCAGCCAAATGGTTTGTCTGGGTTGTGGGCTCCTGCGGTATGACGATAGCGGCTTGCAGCAGTTTCTCGGGGAGCGGCTGGGGATTCCGGTCTGTGCCGTTTCGGGTAGCGAGCAGTCCCGGGCAGCCTGCATGGGGATGCAGCGGAGTGTTCCGGGCTCCTGCGACTGTGAGGCAGGGATGCACAGCTCGGACATGAGCACCCAGATTTTTTCGATGAATCGGGAATCCGGCTGGCAGGAGAGCTTTCCACTGGGCTGGAGATTCCTCTGGCAGAAGTACGGCAGCTTGGTGCCGGACCGGGTCAAGGAGGAGCAGATGCGTCAGGAAATCAAGATGATGCTGGAGATGACCTCCCTGTCAAAGCAAAGCGGAGGCGGAAGGCTTTGTGCCGCCGGTCTGGATGCGGCAGCGCGGTTCCTTTGGCTGACAGCCGGCAGCGCCGAACGACCCGGAGAAGGCATCTGCATCGAGAGAGAAATCTTCGGGCAGCTATTCCGCGCTCTGCGAAATCCCTCGCTGCGTTGGCTGGGAACACTGGAACAGGCAGGAGGGCTTTTTCCACAGAAGGTGTTCTGCCAGCTGTTGATTCTGGAAACGGTGATGGAGCATCTTGGGGTGCGGGAGGCGCTCCTCGGTCGGGTGTGTTTGGAGGACTACCTGCAAGACGCACAGGCGTTGTGCAGCAACTAATCGGGACGAATCACCCTAATTTTGATAAAATGTTCGTCCGGTCAAATATGGACAAATTGAGAATAGTTGGTGGAAATCCGGCTTTTTTATCGCGAATTTTTTTCTTTGCCTTGACAAGAGGGAACAATGCTGTTATAGTTATACTACATTAATAGGAATCAAGGGGAGTGAGAACAGGAATGGAAGAAAATAGAACAACAGAACAGAGCGTAGCAATGTCCTCCTGTTCTCATTTGAGCGATGCTCTTGCGGAAAATACTGCGGTGGGCGAATACCGCATCGTTAGAGAAATCAGCCGCAGCGGAGCAGCCATCACCTACCTTGCACAGGACAGCATCATCGGAGACACCGTGCAGATTCTGGAATTTTTCCCGTCCAAGATGGCGCGCCGTTCCGATCAGGGCGAGTTGGTAGAGCCGCTGCCCGGTGCAGCAACCAAGTATAAATATTTCCGCGCCTCCTTTATGGACCTCTACCGTACCCTCAGCCAAGAAAAGGAGAACGAATGTCTGCTGCCAATCGTCCAGATTTTGGAGCAGAACGCGACGGTGTATGTGGTCATCGAGTACCGCAGTATGGTCACGCTGGAGGAGCATCTTCAGGGCGGACGCGAATGTTGGTGTCAAGCCAAAAAATACCTGCTGCCTTTGTACAATTCCCTCTCGCTCCTGCATAAAAAAGGGATGATCCATCAGGGCATCAGCCCGCAGAATATCCTTCTGGACGAGCAGCTCAACCCCTATTGGAGCGGCTTCTCCCTTTCGGAGATGCGCACCGCACAAGGAGAGCTGGAGCCGGAGCTGTTTTCGGGCTACTCCGCGCCGGAGCAGTACCAGCTGGAAAGCTGGCAAGGAACTTGGACGGATGTTTATTCGATGGCAGCGGTGACCTATCGGGTGCTGACCGGTGTGACACCGCCTGCGGCGTGCAGCCGCAAACAGCAGGATACCCTGATTCCGCCGTATGAGGTGGACGAGGATATTCCCGAGAACATCTCTCAGGCGCTGATGAAGGCGATGGAGTTGGAAATCGAGGAGCGCTACGACAGCATCGACCAGCTGATTCGGGCGATGCTGGAAACGGTTTCCTCCAACACAGCGATTTTCAGCGTGGAGGGAAAGAAGGGCGGCTTCCACTCGGCGGCGGATTCCCACACAGCCGTCTTTCAGGTGGAGAATACCGACACGCCGAATACGGTTCATCTGGAGCGTTCAGAGCCGGAGCCGCCGTCACACGGGATGCTGTCCGGCAACCGAATCTATGTCGTGGTCACCATGCTGGCAACCCTGCTGGTGCTGGTGGCGGGTGCGCCTCGCCTGTACCGCTATCTGAATGAAAGCTGGGCAGCCTTCTCCAACGAAGGCTCCGAAAGCGAGAATCAGGAAGAATCGGAGCAGACGACCTTGCAGCCAACCGAGCAGGATGAGGGCCACAAGGTAGAAAACTTTATTGGAAAACAGGCATCGGCTGTTGCGGCGGACGCAAAATATGAGCCGTGGTTCCGATTCGAGCTTGTCGAGCGATACAGCGAGGAGTTTAAACAAGGCATCGTGGTCGAGCAGTCGATTGCTGCGGGAACGATGATCGAGCGCAAAACCGGAATGATCCTGTATGTCAGCAAGGGCTCTGCCAGCGAGCCGCTGCCCTATCTGGTGGGCAAAACGGCGGAGGAAGCTGCCGCGGTTCTGACCGAGATGGGCAAGCAGAGCAAAATCGTAAACGGGGAAAGCGATGCGGTGGAGGCGGGGAAGGTGTTCCGCACCGAGCCTCCGGCCGGAACCAAGCTGTACAAGGACCAGAGTGAGACGGTCATCCTGTATGTTGCGGCGGACAAGAAGGCATCGGATGAGTCCGATGACACAGCTCAGACCTCGGGCCAGAAAAATACCGACCGCAAGGTGATTAAAAAGAAGAGCAGCAGTTAGCGCTTTTTACAGAGAAATCAAAGAAAACCGCCGCCTGCATCCCAAACGGGATGCAGGCGGCGGTTTCGTTTTTGCCTTAAAACAGCGGAGCGGTCAGCAGAAATCCGGGAGACAGCTTGGAGGAGGTGGCATAAATCGGTTCCCATTCCAGTTGGATGGATGGTCTCTCCCAAGTGTGTCTCGGAATTTGGAGCTGACAGGGTGCCTGTGAGGCTGCCGACAGCAGTGAAAGAATCATCAAAAAGGTAAATAAGGATTTCATTGTTACACTTCCCCCTCAAAAAACAGCGAAATGGTTGCCTGCCAAACAGGCTCGACCGCGGCAGGCTTGTCTTTGCTGTCATCATAGCATAGGAGGAACGAAAAAAATGTCACAATGAAGGCGCACAGGGGCTATTCGCTGTATTCTACCGCTTGGTCGGTGACAGGCTGGATGGAGTGAATCAGCTCCAAAATCTGTTCGGAATCGCTGGAACGCTCGGAAAAGAGGTTCGCGTTCAGGATGCCGCCTTCGGTTTTCTGATAGTGAATGAAATAGAATCCGGCAGGGCTACCCTCCACCGCACCAGCCGAGTAGGTAAAGGTGAAGGCGAATAATCCGTTGTCCTGTTTCTCTACGTCCGTCTTTAAGTCGGTAACGGTAGGGTCATCCTTGACCGAATCCTCCAAGCTTTTGACCGCTTCCTCCAGCTGCATCATGCCCTGAGAGGAGGTGTCGTAGAAGATATATCCCCGACAGTTCGGGTCGGCGGAGGAGGTGATGGTCATGTTCTGCGCCAGTGGGTCGTAATAGGTGAGGAATGGGTCTTTGACAGTAACTTCGAAACCGCTGTCAAACAGCCGATAGCATCCCTGAGAGCCGGTGACGGAGGCATCTTTCTGCTCCTCTTCCTCCTTGGGATCTTCCTTTTTTTTCTCCGCATCCGGTTTGGAGGGCTCCTCCGGTGCGTCCGGCTGTGCGGATGGGCTGAGAGCAGTCTGCGGTTCGTCCTTTGGGGCCTCCTGCTCAATCGGAGTGTCCGCAGGGTCATCGGCAGAAGTGTCCGATGCAGGACGGGAACAGCCGCCCAGCACAATCAGGGAACACAGAATCGCAGCAAGGAGAAGGGTTGTATGTTTCATCAGGATTCCACCTTTCCGTCTTGATTAGATCATCGTTTATGTTTATCATATCACACCGAATTTTGGATGTAAATGTCATGGATGGCAAAATGTTGCATTTGTGGTATAATAAAGCGACAGGAGGGATGAGGATGCAAACAGGGGTGATTTGTGCCGCGGTACAGCCCGGCGCCAATCGAGAGGAAATGAGCCGCTTGGGACGGCAGCTGGCGTGGGATTCCTTGCAGGAGCTGACTGGAAAGAGCCGTCGGCAGCTGGAGCAATCCGGTGTAAGCCTTGAGAAGCTGGAAAACGGCAAGCCGGTCTGGAAGGGAATCAAAGCCGGAGTTTCCATCAGCCACACCGGAACTGCGGCGGTGGCGGCTTCGGCGTTTTTTGAGCTGGGGGTTGATTTGGAGCTGGCAGAGCGAGAAAGCCTGCGTGTTGCCGCCAGAATGTTTTCCCTCCGCGAGCAGGATTGGATGAACCGGCAACGTCAGGCAGGACGGATGGATGGATTTTCCTGCCTGTGGACCCTTCGGGAAGGCTATGCGAAGTGGACCGGACTTGGGCTGGCAGGAATCGGAAGCGCCTGCGGAACATTTCCTGGGAAAACATTTCCCGGGAAATTTCCTCTCGAATTTATGATAGAAGAGGACGAGGTGCGGTGCAGCGACCCTCGCTGTCAGGCAGAGCTGATGGAACTACAGCTTCAGGGAAGGCAATATCGCATGGCATTGGTTTATGACCGTCAGGATGAAACGGTTTCGTGGATGCTAAAAACTCCCTGTAAAATCCACTAGTGGATTTTACAGGGAGTTTTTTTTGGCTGGGCTGGCGGGATTCGAACCCACGAGTGCAGGAGTCAAAGTCCTGTGCCTTACCGCTTGGCGACAGCCCAATATTGGATTTAGATAAAGAAAAAAGGCTTTTGGAAACAAAAGCCTTTTTTATGGGGTGGGTAGTGAGAGTCGAACTCACGACCTCCAGAGCCACAATCTGGCGCCATAACCAACTAGGCCATACCCACCGTATGGCGCGCCAAGAGAGACTCGAACTCCCGACCTACTGCTTAGAAGGCAGTTGCTCTATCCAGCTGAGCTATTGGCGCAAATTTTGGAGCGGGTGATGGGAATCGAACCCACGCGACCAGCTTGGAAGGCTGGGATTCTACCATTGAACTACACCCGCATGTCTTTGTGACGAGGTCACTTGACAACATGGATTATTATACACAATCAGGGATTCATTGTCAAGCGTTTTTCTAAAAAAAATCTAATTTTTTTAAAAACTGTTCTTTTGGGGGAGAAACAGGCTCCCAAAGGCTCCTTTTCCAAAAGAAAAATCGGGGCATTTCCTTGTGTACAGCAGGGGCTGGCGGACAAAATACCCCGATTTTAACACAACACTACATCAGCAGAGGGCTGCGCTGCAACGCACCGCGGCGCGGCAGGTTGATAATTGGCCCGTGCAGCTCCTCCTCGGATGACAGGGAGATAGGCTTGCAGCAGCTGCAATTCTAGCTCGCTGGCGTGGTGCTCCTCCAGCTCGGGAAACCGATAACAGGCCGCTTGGGAGGAAATCCCAAACAACGCGCAGAGGTCGGTCGGACTCCTGAGCCGTCCTCTCCGATACAGCTCTCCGGCAACGACAGAGGGAACCAGCAGCTCGGAGGCAAAGGCATTTGCTTCATTCTCCTGCGGGGCCTCGTCGCTGGAATGGCGGCAACAGATGTGGCCGATCTCATGCGCGACCGACCAACGCTTGCGTGCGCTGCACAGAATATCCTGATTGTATAGGATGAGATGCTTTCCTCGGTGACGCAGAACCAAGCAGTCCCGAATGGCGTCTGCCATAAAATCTTCTGCTCGAAGTCCCACGCAGGCAGCGTAGTGCTGAAGGGAATCGACCAGAATGGTTCCTTTGCAGTCCAGATGAAAGGGGTCGGTCTGAAGCGAGGTTATCGTTTGGCGCAGCAGCAGTTTCACAGCCAGCACGCGCGCCCTGTCGGTTGTCGGCATGGTCATCTCCTGCCTCTCTGATTGAAATTATTTGTTTTGCACAGTCTAAAATCACACAGTAAAGAGAGCGAATAATTTGTGTGATTCAGGATGGAACTATTTCCCGGGAAAAGATTTTGGGAGTATTTCCTAGGGAATATTTCAAGGGGGATATTTCCCGGGAAATTTCCCCTTGGGTATCGATCCGGGAAACAGCGGAACTAGGAGCAAGACTCTTCCTCAGCACTGTCCGACCGTTCTTCCTCCAAACCGATTGCCTGCAAATAGATATCGATGGTTTCCCGAAAATTATTCAGGATGCGTTTTCGGTCAGCCTCGGGGATTTTTTGCGTGTGACGGGCAAATAAAATCAGGTCGGGGTCGGACAGGATATCCTCCAAGCCCTGAACATCGACCGGACGCTGCTTCACCGACGTTTTTCCCAGCAGGTAATCCTCGGAAACATCGTAAAATTCTGCAATCTTTCTCAGGTGCTTGAGGTAAGAGCGGTTCGAGCCGTTCTTCCAGTTGGTAATTACGTTGCCGGATATTTCCAGATAATCCGCAAGCTCTTTTCCTGAGCCATACTTATTTCCCATACATTCAAGAATCCTCTCAAGAACAAGATCCATGATCCGACCTCCTTCGACCGTATCTCACAATCAAACAAATGCAGGGACTTGTTGACCGAAGATACAAATGAAATATAACGATACAGGATTCATCATCCCTTATCATACCTGATTTTTGGGGAAAATACAAGAATGAAATCACACAAAATTTGATGGACTCTTTCATCCTTTTTTCAGATATCCCAAGCGATAGGAAAGATGCTGACCCGCAGCTCCTAGTTGAAAGCGCTCGCTACGGCCCACGATGGCAGCATCGTGAGGGTGATTCAATTCCGACAGGGGAAAAGGATTCTTTGTCCGGAAGCAGAGGCTTTGTTCGTTTCTTTCAGTATAGCGCAGAGAAAGGATTTCGTCAATTATTTCCAAAGAGATTGTTTTTGAAAGTGAAAAAATGGTATAATACTGATAAAAAGGAGTGGATTTTATGTATAATTCTCAAAAAATAGACCCGTATTCGTACCAATGCGGTGTGATTGATGCCTTTAACGAGGTGGTAAAGGCTGGGGTCAAGCGGTTGGCGCTGAGCCATCCGGTGGATACGCTCGAGGAGGCGCAGGCTCTTTTGCCGTTTTCTGAGGAGATTTGCAAGCGATACGGCAACCGGTGCTATCTGGAGGACAGCCTGCTGATTACCGACCTGTTTCCGGCAGAGCTCAACGAGGGAAAATACAACATCCTCTACTATCGGGAGGAGGCGGATTTTCAGCAGTATCTGCGTCTCAAGGAGGAAAAACAGCAGCTGCTACGCCAAGGGGCATACTGCGGCGAGGCGCGGCGGAGGATTGCGGTTGAATTCGGCAGGTTGCTTTCCTACAGCGACGATGCAATCGAGCGGTACCTAAAGGCAACAGAAGCACATAACCGAAACAAGTAGACAAAAAACGCTCTCACCCCAGCTCGGGACGAGAGCGTTTTGCCGTTTAGATTCCCATCGAGATGCCCAGCGCCTTTGCTGCGCGGATTTCATCACAGTTCGGGGAGACGGTTTTGAGCTTGCCGGCAACCTCGGACAGAGGAACCGGGACGATTTGATTGTTCTGGATGGCAACCATGTAGCCAAATTTTTTGTTTGCAATCAGCTCGGCGGCGACAGTGCCGAATCGGGTGGTCAGCATACGGTCGTAGGCGCAGGGCGAGCCGCCTCTCTGGAAGTGGCCGGGGATGGTGACACGGATTTCCTGACCGGTTCGGGCAGCGATTTCGTTGGCAAGCCGGTACGAGATGGAAGGCTCCTCCATGGTGGCGCGGGCAGCCTTGAATTCCTTCTTGGACAGGGCGGCCTCCTGCTGGGAAAGTGCGCCTTCGGCGACCGCCAGAATGGAGAAGGGCTTTCCGCTCTTTTTGCGCGACTGCAAAACCTCACAGACACGGTCGACATTGTATGGGATTTCCGGAATCAGGATGACATCGGCTCCGCCGGAAATGCCCGCATACAGGGTCAGCCAGCCGACCTTGTGACCCATGACTTCCACGATGAAAACGCGTCCGTGGGAGGAGGCGGTGGAGTGGATGCAGTCGATAACATTGGTGGCAATATCGACTGCGCTCTGGAAGCCGAAGGTCATGTCGGTGCCCCACAGGTCGTTGTCGATTGTTTTGGGCAGGCTGATGACGTTGACACCGTTCTGCGAAAGCAGGTTGGCGGTCTTGTGGGTTCCGTTTCCGCCGAGGATGACCAGACAGTCCAATTTATACTTTTTGTAATGTTCCAGCATTTTATCCAATTTGGTTTTGCCGGAAAACTCCTCCAGTGGAGTACACATCGTCTTAAACGGCTGGCGCGAGGTGCCCAGAATGGTTCCGCCCAAGGTCAGGATACCGGAAAAATCATCGTAGCACATCCGGTGGATGTCCCCGTAAATCAGTCCCCGATAGCCGTCGCGGATGCCATAGATTTCGACCTCTTTTCCAAAGTGGATGAACAGCGATTTGGCAACGCCTCGCAGTGCCGAGTTCAGCCCCTGACAATCGCCGCCACTGGTTAAAATACCTACCTTCATAGGAATACCCCCTGTTTCAAAATGAGATATTTTCAGAATCATTGGCAGGTCAACGGAGATCGAAGCACCAAAAATTCTTCTTTTAGTATAAATCCAATGTTGGAAAAATACAACGAACCCCATGTTAAAATTTTGCGATGCAGGCAGGCGGAATGTAAAATTTTACATCGAATAAATCAGAGCCTCCCACCCAGACTATTGTTAGAACAATAGATGGGAAGTGGAGCTGTGTACTGCAATAAAGTGGAAATTTGTGGGGTCAACACCGCCCGCCTGCCGGTCCTCAAGGAGAAGGAAAAGGCAGAGCTGCTGCGAAAAAGCAGGTCAGGCGACCGGCAAGCCCGGGAAAAGCTGATTTCCGGCAACCTCAGGCTGGTACTGAGCGTGGTGCAGAAGTTTGTCAACCGTGGAGAAAATCCGGACGACCTGTTTCAGGTGGGGTGTATCGGACTGATGAAGGCAATCGACAACTTTAATCCGGAGCTGGATGTGCGGTTTTCCACCTATGGCGTCCCGATGATTGTGGGAGAGATTCGCAGATTCCTGCGGGACAACAACGCCATTCGGGTCAGCCGCTCCATGCGGGATTTGGCATATCGGGCGATGCAGACCAAGGAGCTGTTTCTGCACGAGATGGGGCGGGAGCCGACTGCCGAGGAGCTGGCAGAGAGGATGGAGTGCAGGAGGGAGGAGGTTGTTCTGGCATTGGAATCGGTGGTGGACCCGATTTCACTGTATGAGCCGGTCTATTCGGATGGAGGGGACACCATCTATGTGATGGACCAGGTGGGAGACCGGCAGGATGACCGGGACTGGCTTCAGGAAATCAGCCTGCGGGATGCCATCCGCAAGCTGAGCGAGCGCGAGAAGAAAATCCTGACCCTGCGGTTTCTCTCGGGGCGCACCCAAACCGAGGTGGCAAAGGAAATCGGAATCTCACAGGCGCAGGTCTCCCGGCTGGAAAAGGGAGCCTTGGAGTGTATCAAGGAGCAACTGCACGCAGAGTAGCAGATGGACTGCTTCCGCCGACGGACAGAAAAAAGGGAATCCCAAACAGCGGTGTTCGGGATTCCCTTTTGTGGTTGTTCTGTTTGCCGCAATCAGCGGGTAAAGCGGAAGCTGCCGACCAGCGAATCAAATTCGCTGCAAAACTGGTCGATTGCTTCGGCATCGGCAGTACCTGCCTCGTAGGGGTTGGACTGCAACGGATAGGCAACAACCACTCTGCCGCTGTCGGAGGTTCCCAACAGGAGGGGAGAGGAGCTGCTTTCCTGCTGCATCTTTTTCCATGCGTCGGTGCTCATCTCCTCAAAAATCAGGAGGTTGGCATCGCGCTTCTCTCCGCGGTAGACCAGATTGAGGGTGTTGATGGTTTCCGAGTTCGGGTCACCGTTATCCAGCAGATGCTTGGATTGCAGGAAGTTGAGCTTTCCTTCTACTGCATCCGGCAGGTCGACCGTGAAGCCCAGCTGCTCGCTCATCATTTCGGGGGAACCGACACCGTTGCGGTTGGCAACAAGGTCGAAGCAGGAAATCACCAGCAGAAAGAGCGGCAGGATGAATAAAATCGCATATTTGCGGATAAACCGTACCATAAAAATTGTTCTCCTTTCGTGAGAAAGCTAAAATCTTTTCCTTGTATTATAGCATGAAAGAAAACGAAAGAAAAGGGGCTCGGGTGCTTTGAAGGGATAAGATGGGAAAAGGATGATATTTTCATTTCCCAGGAAATATCATGAGGAGCAAAGCGGAAACAGCAGGATGGATTTAAAAATTTTCAACGAAAATTTTTCGATAATCTTTCAAAATATCGTATAAAATGATATAATGGGTGCAGAGAGAAAAACTCAGAAAGGATGAAGCCAATATGCGAAAAACCGTTTCCCTCAAAAAGCAGTACGAGATTATGGACAACACCCTGTACGACCGCATCCATCACCTGCTCCCCAAGCTGATGGAAGAAACCGGGTATGATATGTGGATTATTCCCTGCCGAGAGTATAACGAGGACCCGATCTTCAAAACGATGCTTCCGGCGGGCGCTCAGTCCGCACGCCGCCAGTCGTGTCTTGTCTTTGTCAATGACGAGCAGGGCTACGGGGCTTATAACTTCGGACGCGCAGGCGGAATGTCCAGATTCTACATTCAGGGCTATACCGACAACAGCAAGGACCAGTTCGAGGAGCTGGCAAAATTTGTCCGCGCCCGCAATCCGAAAAAAATCGGAATCAACAGCTCGAAGGTCTGGGGAATCTGCGACGGTCTGGCCAAGGACCAGTATGACAAGCTGTATCAGGCGCTGGACCCACAGGACCGGGAAAAGCTGTGCAGCTCCTATCCGCTGGCAATTCGCTGGGTCGAAGCCAGAACACAGGAGGAGCTGTCCCGCTATCGCAGCATCTACGAGCTGGCAATGAACATCTGCGAGGAAGCCTTCTCCCGCAAGGTAATCATCCCGGGCGTCACAACCACCACCGAGGTGGAGGATTGGATTGCTCAGGAAATCAACAATCTGGGATTGAGCTTCTGGTTTAGCCCGGATGTGGATATTCAGCGTCCCGGTATGCCGGGAGTCGGCAGCTGCGGTGATGTCATCCAGCACGGCGACCTGCTGCACTACGATGTGGGTATCCAGTATTTTGGCCTCTGCTCGGACAGCCAGCGCATGGGCTATGTCCTGCGTGAGGGAGAGACCGAGGTTCCGGAATATTTGCAGGAGGGCTTCAGAAAGACCAGCCGCTTCCAGGATATCGTCTGTGAGGAGCATATTGCCGGACGCACCGGCAACGAGATTTTGCACACCTGTCTGGAGCGCGGCAAGGCGGAGGGTCTGAACCCGATGCTGTACTGCCACCCGATCGGCTATTTCGGACACAGCGCCGGAACGGTGGTCGGTCTGTGGGACCATCAGGAGGGAATCGGAGCATTCGGCGACTTCCCGCTGCACTATAACACCTGCTATGCACTCGAGCTGAACACCGAGAGCGTGGTCCACGAATGGGGAGATCAGGTGGTTCGCTTCAGCGCAGAGGAAACGGTAGCATTCACCGAGGACGGCAAGCTGAGCTACTTCTATCCGGGACGGGATCGCATCTATGCAATCTAAACGGACTACAGAATAAAGGACGGGAGCAAGGCTGTTTGAAACCAGATACAAGCGGCCTTGCTTTGCCATCAGACCCAAACTTGAACAGCGTCGGAACGGGAGCAAAGATCAAATGGAAAATATCAGACAAGAATAAAAAAATTTACAATTTTCTGTCTTTACTATCCCCGATTGATGTTGTATAATGAGGACAGCTTAAAGTTTTCGGAAAAGGAAACCATCAGATTTTTTGTTTCAGGAGGAGTAAAACGATGAAAAAAGTTGTTTCGACTGTTCTGGCAATGACAATGGTTCTGAGCATGGCAGTGTCCGGCTCCGCAGCAACCGTCAAATCCAGCAAGAAAACCAGCAGCACATCCACCAAAACAACCAGTTCTACCAAAAAGAGCAGCTCGGAGAAGAGCAGCTCGACCAAAAAGACCAAGAGCTATGATTTCTGCACCACCCAGCTCAAGGGCAACAAGCTGGCTTCGTCCATGCACAGCACCATCCTCAGCGGCCTGAAAGCAAATAAAAATAAAATTACCGTCAACATCAAGGGCTATTCTGAGCAGGATGTTTACAACGCATTCGGTGCTTCCGTTCAGATGATCATCGACCAGCATCCGGAAATCTTCTGGCTGGATACCTTCCAGAATATCGTCATCAGCAACGACCACAACACCCTGACCTTCTACCCACGTCCGGCTTCCGGCTACGGCACCGCTCACAAGGACGGCACCGCTGCTTCCAAACTGAACACCACAGCAATCAAAAACGCAACCACCAAGATGAACAACACCGTCAAGAAGATGACCGGTTCTACTAGATACGAACTGGTAAAGAGCATCCACGACACCATCGTAAACGGCACCGAGTACCCTGCAAACCCTGACAAAGCAACCCACAACCAGCATCAGGCAGTCGGCGCTCTGAGCGAAGGCAAAGCAGTTTGCGACGGTTACGCAAAAGCATTCAAATATGCTTGTGACCAGAAAGGCATCCCTTGCATGATCGTTGTCGGCAACGCAACCAACAATGTAGGCGACAAGGGTACCCACGCTTGGAACTATGTCCAGATGGAAGACGGCAAATGGTATCAGGTTGACACCGACTGGGATGACCCACAGACCAAGGGCGGCAACAGCAAGAGCGTTCTGATCCATGACTACTTCCTGACCGGCGCAGTGAAGAACGACAAACGTGTCAAAGATTCCACCCAGAAATATCCGGCTCTGGCATCTGCAAGCTACAAAGCAAAATAAGAATCTTAAGGGGACGCTGAACAAAATCGGCGTCCTCTTTTTGTGCCATGATAAAGACAAGAAAAACGCGCCTTCTTCGGAAGGCGCGTTTTTCGTTGTCCGTGATTGGACCTGTCCGAAGGAGATTACCGGACAGCGGTATAGAGTACATTCTTTCGCTTCATAATCACGACGTTGATGATAAAGCGCGAAAGCTGGTCGAGTGCGATACACAGCCAGATGAAGAGAACATCCCACTTGAGGACGTAGGTCACCAGCAGAGCCAGAGGGATGCGGATGAGCCAGATGCCGACGAACGAGATAATCATAGGGGTGTTCTTATATCCGGAGGAGAGCAGGGTCTTGCTCAGGATGCCGGACAGGTTTTGCGGAATCTGGATAAAGCCCATGACGAATACATAGACTGCGCCGATTCGCTGGATTTCCGGATTGGTGGTCATCAGGGACATAAACACCGTCGGCAACAAAATCAGGGCCAGCGAGGTGAAGATGCTGATGGTGCTGCACAGCCGGACATCCTCCCGGAAATAGCTGCGGAACAATTCGCCGTCCCTCATGCCGATGGCTTTTGCAGACAGGGTGGTAGCGGCAACGCCGAATCCAAAGGTGGCCATGCCGGAGATGTCCTCTGCCTGAAGTCCAATCTGGTAGGCGGAGAAGCTGACCTCTCCATAGGTCAGGATGGCTCGGCTCATGATGATGGCAGAAAATTGCCAGAAAAAGTTTTCGACTGCCGCCGGAATACCGGTGGAATAAACATCCTTGATGCAGACCCAGTCGTATTGAAAGCGTTTGCCCTTGAGCTGTTCGGTAGAAAAGACGCGGAAAGGACCTTTAAACAGAAGAATCAGGCCGGTGATGGCGCCGATTGCACGGGAGGCACTCAGGGCGATAGCGGCACCGTAGATGCCGAATCCGCCGATTCCGCCGACTCCGAAAATCAAAACATAACCTAGGATGATGTTGCTGATGTTGACCAGCATGGCAATCAGCATCGGGGTTTTGGTGTTGCTGTGCCCCTGAAAGGTGGAGGTAACAAAAGCCATGATAGCAACGAAGGGGAGACCGAGCACGGTCAGCCGCATATATCCGGTACCGACGGCGATCAGCTCAGCCTTGTCGGTCAGAAGATGCAGAAAGTTTGTGGGAAACGCAAACAGGATGGAGGCAAACAAAAGCGCCAGAGGGGTTGCGGAGAGGATGGTCTGCTTAAAAATATTGAAGCAGTTGTCCATGTTTTTTGCGCCGTACGATTTGGCGATGTAAACGGTGGCGCCGACTGCCACGCCGCGGAACAGCGAGTTGAGCGTCTCTGTCAGTCGCATGACGATTCCCTGCGCGGAAATATCCAACGGCGACAAGCGCCCGATCATTGCGACGGTGACAAGGTTGGCAGAGACTTGAAAGATGTTTTCCATAATGATGGGCAAAATCAGTGCGAAAATCTCCCTTCGGATTTCCTTCCTGCTCTGGATGGTGCTCATGGTGAATTCCTCCCTTTATAAATATTCATAGTCCTTCAAAATGAATCTTAGCACATTCCCAGAATAAATCAATATCATTTTGGAAAAACCATACAAATAGACAAAATCGCAGCTGAGATAATAGTATAATTGGAAAAATGTTTTTTACTATATCCAAATATATTGGGGCAAATTTTACGGTTTTTCACAGGAAATTTACAGAATACAAAAATCCTGCCGGAAACCGATTCTGTGAAAGGGAAGATTGTGCCAAGAAAAGAGCGAGCGAAATCAAAAATTATCCCACTGAAAAAATGATTTTACTGCTGTATGACATTGCAAAAACATTCAGAATCCAGAAAAATCAGACAAAACGATATTGACTAAAGCACCAATTATTAGTAATATGAATGCAGGCGGGTTAGTCAGAGTGACAAAGGAAGGCTGGCTTCTGCCAACATGAATCTTGATGAAATGGGGTTATGAGATGAATCTTGCTCAGATGAAAAGAAAGTATGCCTACACCTTGGCAAAGATCGGTCTGAATGTTCAGAAGGGCCAGCCCGTATTGGTCGAAGCGACCGTTGAAGGAGCAGATTTTACTCCTGTTTTTGCTGAAGAATGTTACAAGCTCGGTGCTTCCAATGTCATCGTCCACTATCTGGACGTGGCAAACATGAAGGTAGCAGCCAAATATCGCAGCGATGCGGATATCCGCAAGGTCGAGGATTGGGAGGAGCTGCAGTGCCAGAAGTATCTGGATGAGGGCGCGTGCTATGTCCGTCTGGAGGGTGTCAACCCGAAGCTGATGGAGGATGTTCCGGAGGCACAGGCAAACGCCATCTTTGCACATATCGATTCGGTTCGTAATATCATGCGCAAAGCCAGCCGCGAAAAACACTGCCAGTGGCTGATTGCCATGATTCCAACCCAGAACTGGGCAGAGTATATCCTGAAGGATGTTCCGAAAGAGCAGGCTTTGGAGGAGCTGTGGAAGCTGATTCTCAAGCTCTGCTATATCGACGAGGACAATGATATTGAAAAGACATGGGAGGAGCGCTCGAAGGAGAAGAACGAACGCGGCTCCAAGCTGGATTCCTACCACTTTACCAAGCTGCACTACACCGCCTCCAACGGAACCGACCTGACCGTTACCATGACCCCGTACTCCAAATTCGGCCCGGGCGAACGCTCCGAGGAGCGCATCCCGTTCCATGCCAACATCCCATCCGAGGAAATCTGCACCTCTCCGGAAAAATTCGGAACCGAGGGTGTGGTCTATGCCTCCAAGCCGCTGGTGCTGGGTGGAAAGAGCATCGAAAACTTTGGCTTCCGCTTTGAAAAAGGCAAGGTGGTCGAGGTGTTTGCAAACGAGGGCAAGGAGATGCTGGAATCTCTGGTCAAGATGGACGAAAACGCAGGGTATCTGGGAGAGGTTGCGCTGGTCGAGTACCATTCTCCAATCTCGATGTCCAATGTCGTTTACTATACAACCCTGATTGATGAAAACGCTTCCTGCCATCTGGCTTTGGGACGCGCACTGCACAGCCCGCTTCCGCAGGATGACCCGTGGACCTTCAATGAGTCGGTCATCCACATCGACTTTATGGTGGGAACCTCCGACTTGCGGATTGTAGGAACCACCGAGGACGGCAGAGAGGTCACCATATTTGAGCAGGGTGACTTTGCCCTTTAAAAAACAGACGGCTGGCAGGATGCAGGCCAAGAGAAAGACAAAAGGAACAAAAGCGCCGGTGATGGATTCACCGGCGCTTTTTGCTATGTTACATTTTCGAATCATCAAAGCGGTCGAGATACTGCTCGGTGTATGCGGCAATCTCCTCAACGACGCCATCCTCAAAAGGAGAACGAAGTCCGACGGACTTCAGAGAATCGACGAAGGAGCGGCTGCCACCTAGACGGCAAAGCTGAAGATAGCGGTTCCACGCGTTTGGATAATCCTGCTCCATCTGCATCAGGAACTGGAACGCACAGGTCTGAGCCAGCGAGTAGTCGATGTAGTAGAAGGGACGGAAGAAGATGTGTCCCTGCTTAAACCACCAAGTTCCGCTGTCGAGGAACGGGAAGCCCTCGTAGGAGCGGTGAGGCAGATATTTTTTCTCGGTATCCCGCCACATCTTTCGGCGTTCGGCAGGGGTGGCATCGGGGTTTTCATAAACCAAATGCTGGAATTCGTCCACCGCACAGCCATAGGGGATAAATTCGAGGGCGTGTTCCACCTGAGCAAAGCGGTATTTGTCTGCCTGCTCCCCGAAGAAGCGCTCCATGTAAGGCAGGGTGAACAGCTCCATGCTCATCGAATGGATTTCGGCGGTTTCCATCGTCGGGAACGGAAGCTCCGGCGTGTCGAGGTAGCGGGACATATAGTGCTGGAACGCATGGCCGGCCTCGTGGGTCATCAGGTTGACATCGTCCGAGCTGCCGTTAAAGTTGGCAAACAGGAAGGGCGCGCGATAGGTGCCGATATAGGAGCAGAAGCCGCTGCCCTCTTTTCCCGGACGGGGCAGGACGTCAATTAAATGATTTTCGCGCATATACTGAAAGTACTCGTCAGTTTCCTTGGAGAGGTCCCGATACATCCCCTGTGCCTGCTGAAGAATCTGCTCCGGGGTTCCGAACGGCTCGGCATTTCCGGTGGAGAACTTGATTGGCTCGTCGTAGAAGGGAAGCTCGGTCACGCCCAGCCGGCGTTTCTGGCGCTCGAAGAGCTTGGTGCTCAGCGGGATCAGATGCTGCAAAACCTGACGGCGAAAGCGTTCTACCATTTCCCGGTCGTAGTCGGTTCGGGTCATTTCGTTGTATCCCATCTCTACAAAGTTGGGATAGCCCATCTTGAGGGCTTTTTTGTGGCGAATCTGAACCAGCTGGTCATAGGTGGTGTCCAGCTCCTGCTGGGCGGATTCAAAAAATCCGTAGTAGGCCTTGGCAGCGTCGATGCGGGTTTGGCGGTCGCTGCTGCGCAGGTATCCGGACAGGGTGGAGAGGTTCATGCTCTCCCCGCGGAAGGATACCATCGCATCGGTCTTGAGCTTGAAGTTGGAGGAAACCAGCCGCTGCTCCTCCTGAAGCTCCGGAAGGATAGACTGGTCGATGGTCTTGACATTACACTCTGCCAGACGGATGAACTGGTTTCCGTAAAAGGAGCGGAAATCCTCCAGATAAGGGGAGGCGAGCAGAAGATGATAATACTGTGCAGTGAGGTCCTTGTACAGCGGCCAGTATTCATCGAAGTAATCATTTTCGGCAACATAGTCGGGATTGGTGGTATCGATGGAGAACAGCAGTCCGCTCAGGTTTTTCATCGAGATGTACTGATTGCGGATTTTGTCGATTTCGACCGCGCATCGAATCGCTTCCCCTGCGTTCTTGCTGTGGGACAGCTGCTGGAACAAGAGCTCCAGAGACGCTTGAACCTCCTCATAGTTTGGACGGGTGTAAACAAATTCTTCGAACTTCATCGTACTCCTCCTTTATACAATTCCTGTCTGCAAAGCGGTGCCGGGCAGATGCAGACAAAAACGGGCAATCGCTTCCGGCATCATGCTTTCATGATACCCTTCCGAATCGGGCGCGTCAAGAGAATTTGAGAGTAAAATGTTTGTTCACAGTAAAATATTTTTTTAACAAGTGATTTTGGAATTCTATGCAAGAGGAAAGACCGGTAGAGATAAATTATAGCATATCACACTATAATTTATTAACTATATTGAAAATTAATAATTATATTGACAATAGAAAGGGGGCTTGCTATAATGACAATAACTTAAAATGTTTTTTAAAATTTTACTTTTAAAAAACATTCAAGTATCAAAACGAACTGGGTTTCAGTAAGGAGGAAGAGGAATGAAGAAAACAGGGGCTAAGATTTTGGCTTTGATGCTGGCAGCTGCCATGATGCTTGGTGGATGCGCAGGCGGAACACAAAAACCGGAGTCTGACAACAAGGAAGCGGCAACTCAGACTACAGAGCAGGAACAGAACAAGGGAACCGACAAAAAAGAGCACAAGGAATTAAAGACAGTAACCCTTGGCAAGCTGGCAAGCCGTGAACTGGAAACCTTCAACTACCTCCAGAGCCAGAGAGCGGAAGATGGCGAAAACCTGACCAATCTGTGGGAAGGCTTGCTGACCACCAACTACAAAGGTCAGTTCCTGCCTCAGTTGGCAACCGAATGGGGAACAGAGGATGAAGGTCTCACCTGGACCTTCAAGCTCCGTGATGATGTTACTTGGGTCGATGTCAACGGCGAGATTCAGGCTCCATGTAATGGCGATGACTTTGCAACCGGTTTGGAATGGGTGCTGAACTTCCATAAGAACGATTCTGCCAACACCTCAATGCCGATTGAGATGATTCAGGGCGCAGAGGAATATTACGAATACACCAAGACATTGGATAAGGAAGCCGCATACGCGCTCAACGGTGGAGAAGGCTCCAAGTTCCGCGAGATGGTTGGCCTTGCGATTCCGGACGAAACTACTTTGATCTATACCTGCAAGACCGCAAAACCATACTTCGACACACTGGCAACCCACAACTCGCTGTATCCTCTGTCGCAGGGTCTGGTCGACAAGCTGGGAGTCGATGGCGTCAAATCGATGAATAATGAAAATATGTGGTACAATGGTCCATACACCATGACCACCTATGTTCAGGGCAACGAAAAAATCTTCACCCCAAACCCAAACTATTGGGATAAAGATTGTAAGCTGTTTGAAAGCGCTACCTTCCGCATGGTAGAGTCGGACGACGTTACCTACCATCTGTATCAGAACGGCGAGGTTGACTATGTACAGCTGACCGAAAGTATGGTAAAAACCATTACCGAAAACCCGAACCATGAGTATCATGACTATATGGTTCCGGCTCGTCCGAGTGCATTCTCCTATCAGTTCCACTGGAACTACGGAAAACACAATGAAGATGGTACGCTGGATGAGAACTGGAATACCGCAATCTCAAACGAAGCATTCCGCAGAGCGATTTACTACGGACTGGATTTCACGGAATACTTTAAACGAACCAACGCACTGGACCCAATCTCCTGTGAAAACGTGTGCTTTACCGCTCGCCATCTGGTCAACACCTCGGAAGGCAGAGACTACATCGAGCTGGTAAAAGACCGCACCGGACTGAAGAACGGCGACGGAACCAAGCCGGTACGCTATCAGCCGGATCTGGCAAAACAGTATAAAGAACAGGCAATCGAAGAGCTGACCGCACTGGGCGTTACCTTCCCGGTACAGATTGACCACTACATTCAGAGCGCAAACCAGATTAGCTTGGACTCCGCACTGGTATTGAAGGACACCTTCTCCAAGTGCTTGGGCGATGACTTTGTTCAGTTGAACATCAAGACCTATGTATCCAGCTTGAAGAAAGAGGTCAGAGAGCCAAGACTGCATTCCTTCCTGATTAACGGCTGGGGCGCAGACTACAGTGACCCTCAGAACTTCCTGGGCCAGATGACAATTGGAAACGACAATGCGTGGTATGCAGCGTTTAATAACATCAACGATGTTCCGGAAACCGAAGCGACCAAAGACCTGCTCAACTACTTCCGCACCTTTACCGAGATGGTTGCACAGGCAGACGCAATTGCAGACGACATGGATAAACGTTATGAAGCCTTTGCTGATGCAGAAGCCTATATGCTGGACCATGCGCTGGTTATGCCATGTAACTATCGAATCAGCTGGTGTCTGACCCGCTACAATGTTCATGGAGATTTCTCCGGCAGCAAGATGAAGAACTGGGAGACCAACGCTGACGGTTACACCGTAGAAGAAATGAACGAACTGATTGCACGCCAGAACGAGAAATAACCAAACAAAGAAAACCTCATAGGAAAACCTCTTTGAGCATCCCCTGCCAACTGGCAGGGGATGCTTCATTTTGGAAAAATAAAAAAATGAAAAAACATGGGAATAGGGTATTGACATTTTTGCGGGGACATAGTATAATATAAAACGTTGTCACAAAACAACAAAATTTGGGAGCTTAGCTCAGCTGGGAGAGCATCTGCCTTACAAGCAGAGGGTCACAGGTTCGAGCCCTGTAGTTCCCACCAGACTTATTAGCTCAGTCGGTAGAGCACCTGACTTTTAATCAGGGTGTCCGGAGTTCGAGTCTCCGATAGGTCACCAAAAAAGGGCGCTGGAAATATCCGGCGCTTTTTTGTTATGTTAAAAAACCGCATAATTAAGGCGTTTATTTGATAAACAGGCATCGCTTCCATTTTCGGGAAATCCGTAATTCACACGCGAATTTTGTTCTAATTGATTATTGACGACACTTTGACGACAATTGTTCCCTATTTGTAGCGATTCTCGTAGGGCGCTGACATCGGTTTTTATATAGTAGCGGGTAGTAATCTCGATGGATGAGTGGCCCAAAAACTTTGATACAGCATAAATATCTTTTGTTTTTGCGTAGAGCCTGGTGCCGCAGGTGTGCCGCAGCTCCCGGGCGGTATAGGTTTCTGCACCGGGATATTCTTTGCCAAAATCATCCCAAAATTTATTCAGATGCTTTTCTCCCCAGGTATGTGGGATGATGGGAGCAGCTCCGCCGACGATGTAGCCCGATCCACGGTGTTGCCAAAGATAGGAGGCAAACTCCGGCGAGATAGGCAAGATACGGGTAGAGTTGCGTGTTTTGGTGAGCCCAACTTCCAGTCTGCCAGATTTGGTATAAGATGCTGTGCTGTGGATTGATACAGATAAGGTATCAAATCCAATATCATCCCAACGTAAAGCACAAAGCTCCCCACGCCGCAGTCCGAGCTCGAGCATAATCAGCACCTCAAGCCCAAATCGGTGCTTGAGGCAAAAATTGCGGACTAGCTTTTCCTCCTCCACGGACAACGCACGGATTTCGCTGTATTCTGCCTGCGTTTCCAGCGCGGGGAGCTTTGCTTTTTTAGCAGGATTTTTAAAAATCACGCCATCATCTATGGCACTCTCAAAGATGCCGTTTAAGCAAATTTTGCACTTTTCCAGCAGGGAGTTGGAGTATTGAGCATTGATGTTGTTATAAAAGGCGACAATATCAGAGGGCAAGATGTCCGACAGATTTGCTTTGCCAAAATGCGGGATTAGGTAGCGGGTAACGGTTGCTTGATAGGTTTCCTCGTAGGTGATCCGGCGGACTGCCTTTTCTTTGTGGTTTTTGAGCCAGGTCATTGCCCAGCGCTCAAAAGTGTAAGGCGATTGGGCAGGAACGGAGCTGATCCCGGTCAGCTCGCTGACCTTTTGCTCGATGACCCAGGTATCAGCTTTTTTCCTGGCATCGGCTTTGCTGATTTCGGAGTAAAAGGATTTGCGTATCAGTTTCCCCTGTAAGGTTTTGCCGATTGTAATTTTCACTTCGTATCGTCCATCCTGACGATTGGGGCTGGATTTCTTTCTTGGCATAAAAATAACACTCCTTTTTTGTGGTATGCGGTTGCCAACCCATCAAAAGAGTGCTATACTTATAACTGATTCATAAGGTGTTGCTCTCTGATGGGGCAACCGGATCGCTCTCTGTGCGCCAACACAGGGGGCGATTTTTTTATTTTATTTTTTAAGGATTACATTGCCCGCATGAGGTGTATCCCATAGCAATAGCAGCATCTCTTCCAATACAGGTTGAGCGATTACCGGGTTTGATTCGATTGGCGGAAGAACACCAAGAATGATGAAATTTTCGTGTATTGGTATTCAATACATATTCTTCAGTATCCTGTTCCTCGGCAGCGGCTTCTTCAGCGGCTTTTTCTTCTGCTTCTTTGGCAGCGGCTTCTTCAGCAGCCTTCTGTTCTGCCTCTTTGGCAGCGGCTTCTTCAGCAGCCTTCTGTTCTGCCTCTTTGGCAGCAGCTTCTTCAGCAGCCTTCTGTTCTGCCTCTTTGGCAGCGGCTTCTTCAGCAGTCTTCTGTTCTGCCTCTTTGGCAGCAGCTTCTTCAGCTGCTTTCTGTTCTACTTCTTCGGCAGCTTTTTCTTCAATTTCTACTTCTGCTGACGGGGAATCGGTAGTGATTGTATCAGCTGTGCGGTAAAAATCTACAGTAGCCCAAACGGTAATGCACAGGGAAATAGCGGCTGAAATAGCAACAGCTTTAGGCTTCGAACGGAACGGAATGTTCCAGAAAGTGCGCTTTGGATTTTGAACGGAATCATCGGAAGCCTTTTTCTTCTTGAGTGTAAAGTAGAGAATACCTACTATCAACGCAAGAACGATAGTGAAGCCGATCCCCACGGACAGAAGTAAACCAGCAAGGAAAAGAATAACAGAAAATTTTAAGCCGGTGATACTGACTGTTTTATCCTTTTTCATGATGGATTGTATAACCCAAACGATTAGGAAAACAACAGCAAGCATCATACCAGAAACACCGAAACCCATAAATAGGTTTTCCATAAGTACCTCCTCAGATTGACATTTTTAGTCAATCTGATATAATAGAATTTGAGAAGGTTGTGTGATGGAACCACGCAATTTTCTTATTGCCCCACTCAGAATGGCTCTCTGGGTGGGGCCTTTTTTATTTTATAGCATACTCTATCAGAGGTAGCGGTAGCCCAAGTATCTCTGATATCTGTGCAGTAGTGCATCCGTCATACTCTTCAGCCAGCAGATCGGGCGGGTAGCAGAGACAGGTTGCGAAACGATTGGCCTCTACCTCAAGCTTATCAATAGAGAACAGCGTGGCGTCCCTTAAAAATGGGGTCGATAAATCTGGGTGCATCAGAGCGTGCCCCAACTCATGGGCACAGGTAAATTTTTGCTGGTATTCATCCAAATCACAGTTGATATGGATGAATTTTGTTCGAAGGGCTTTGGAATAATATCCGCGTATTGTTCCAAGCGGTTCCATCTGGATTACAATGCCTTTATTCTCCGCTATCTCAAACGGATTAAAAGTTCCATTTTCAGCAGCGAGGAAATGCACAAACTGTTTTATATCCATGTGCCTTCACCTATTTTTCGTTATCATTTCTATACTTTTTGGGAGTAAATTTCTGCTTTGCGATCTGCTTTGCGAGTGTATATTGGTTTTGCAAGCTGGTTTTCAGCAGCTCTGCCGATTCCTGATCCAGAGGTTCTCCGTTAAACATCAAAGCGTCAGATGATTCTAAAAGATTTAAAGTTTCCTCCAACATTCGTGCGATATCGCGCTCATCCTTTTTGTTAAGGGTGGGCGCTTTGCCTTCAGATAAAGAATCTCCACGAAGAAGATAATCTACGGAGACATTAAAAAACTCGCCCAATTTTAACAGTGTTTCAAAGTCGGGTTCCCTTTTTCCGGTTTCGTATTGTGAAATTGTACTTTCCGCAACTCCTATGATTTCTCCGAGCTCTTTCATGGATAAACCTTTATTTTTTCTAAGAATTCTGAGCGTTTTCATTTATTACACCTACCTTATAATTCAATTATAAACTTTGCAAAATGAAAAGTAAATAGAACTTCACAAAAAGAATAGAAATACTTGACAAAATGAAAAGTAAGAGGTATTATAACATTGTACTTCACAAAACGACAAGAAAGAAGGGACGGTATTGAGGGAATGGCTTAAAAATTCTCGAAAAGAGAAGGGAATAACTATGTCTGAACTGGCAAGTAAACTTGACATTTCGGAAAGTTATTATTGCCTTATCGAAAATGGAGAAAGACAAAAGAGGATGGATATTTCCTTGCTTGCCAAGTTGGCAGATACCTTAAATATTCCAATAGCAGAAATAGTTGCGTTGGAAGAAAAATGGAAGGAGAGGTAGAGATGGATAAGGTACTAAGAGAAATCAAGGAAATAACAGATGAGTTTTCTGCACTGGATAGCAAGCAGCCGGAAAGTATCCGGTTAATCTATCTGAAAGAAAAGTTTTATCACAAAATCGCAGAAACATTGATGCGCTGGATTATGGGTAAGAAAAAAGTCAGAATCACACTGGACTGTGATCCTGACCGAAAGGCAATGAAAATGCAAATTAATCTTTTGGATAAAAACTCTCCTCAGAGATGCGAACTTCAGGAGGGAGAGGAGGAAAAGCTGGTTTAGTAGCTCCATCATATCCAATTGCAAATTCTCGAATAAGCCAGTTGGGAGCATAATTGACAGAAAAAAGTTCCCAGCCAGATTTTTCGAATTTTTTCCGCAAATCTAATTTGGCTTTGTTGTCTTCTAATTTTGAGACATCAACATAATAAAAATACATAATTTCACCTCCTTTCTATGCCGATTATAGCACGAAGGAGGAAGAAAGAAAAGCGTCGGAAGAAAAATGGAAGGAGAATGTACTTTTTATGAGTAGTAGCAAATTAACACCTTTTGGTTTGTGCGTAAAAACGGAACTTTTAAAAAGGGGAATGACACAAGAAGAGTTGGTTACCAAAGTAAAGAAGGATACAGGTATGTTCCTTGATAATGGGTATTTGTACAAAATCCTTACAGGAGAGCGTTCACCTCAAAAAATAATCTTCAGCATCAAAAAAGTGCTGGAGATGGAAGAGAGGGTGGGGTGATGCTTGATATCATATTTTTTATTACCCTGATTGTATCAGCAATCATAGGAAATGTTGTAATAAAAAAGATAGATCATGAGAAGTCAATGATCTATCTTACCTGGAGCATTTTTATATGCCTTTTGGGGTGCGCTTTGTTATATTTTAGGCTGATGTGATGCAAGAGCTTGGCTGATTTCAAGAAATTGAGCGTGAGCATCTTCCCAATTTCCAGAATAAATCATTTCGTCTAAGACAGAAATCTTTTCCCATAAAGATCTGGGAGAAGCTGAATATATTCTACCGATAGCAATGCTATATGATTCTGTACTCGCTTCTCCATTATGATAAATGATTTGTCCAGCACTGGAAAGATAATCTTCAATAATTTTTAGCTTGGATGCTATGGACATCTCGATCTTTTTCATTTTGGTTTGGTGGTGATTGTTTATGATTGCTGTCAAAATCGGGGAAATTATCGCAACGATTAATGCAATCCATGCAGCCAGAGCACTTGCATCCATTTGATTAAAATTCATATTTACTCCTCCTTTCTATGCCGATTATAGCACGAAGGAGGAAGAAAGAAAAGCATCGGAAGAAAAATGGAAGGAGGGGTAGAGGGTGGATAAATTGGAGTGGTACAGCACTCATCAATTTAAAAAAGATGCAAAAAGTTTTCCTGAGGCATTACACAGATTGATTCAAAGCAGGCTTGATAAAAGCAAAAAGGTCAGAATTATTATCGAAAACAATCCCGACCTTAATGAAATCGAAGTTAGAACTTACATGAATCAAAACTCTTCCCATTCGGATAAATCAGATGGTTCATAGGGTAGAAGACCATCCAGAGAATCCCATTCCTCACAACCGGTGATGTGGTGGTATACATCGTCAGCGGCAGCAGAGGGTGAATGCCATGTTCCATATAACTCATCGTTGAAGAAAAGTCCGTATCTTCCATTAACAAATTTTATGAACATGGTTCCAATGGGACTTTCGTATTTCCACATAAAAGCACCTCCTTCCTGTGCTGATTATAGCACGAAGGAGGGAGAAAGAAAAGCGTTGGAAGAAAAATGGAAGGAGGGGTAGAGGGTGGACATGAAAACAGAGCAGGGCTTATTTCTCAGATTCCGCATTGACGATGAAAAGCTCTACAAAGTCCTAGATGATTTGGAGAAAGCAAGAAAAATCATCGGGGAGTGCTACAGCGCATTAGGAGCAATGGGAATCGTGGAAATCAAAAAAGAGACTGCCACCGGTCGGCAGCAGTCTCGGGAAGATTAACTCATACGGTCAACCTCTTCGAGTTTAACAATAAACTCATTCAAGATATTCGCTGTGTTCTGAACGATTTTTCGAGCATCGGCAACAGAACAGGGCGCTGAAGAGTCTGGGTTCATTGGCATTGTATTTTGTGCATACTCTGCCAGAAGTTCTCGAAGATATTGAGTGTATGAAATTTCTTTCCAACTACTCATGAAATTCACCTCCTTCCTGTGCTGATTATAGCACGAAGGGGAGAGAAGTAAAAGAAAGGAGAACAGTCATGACAACATCATTGTTTCGGATTCCGAAACCAATTATGGAAAATATGGAAAAATTGAATGAGCTGGTAGAAAAATACCCGTTGGACGTTCCGGTGACCGAGGTCGCAAAACTGCTGGGAATGAAGCCAGAAAACCTGAGAGCGGCCATTGATTGCGGAACTTTTAAACCGGGATTTTCATGGCGAAAGGGAAATGCCCAGAACAAGGGGTACAAAATAGCAACCCTTCCACTTTGGCGGTGGTACACCCAAACCGATATCTCTGCCGAGATAATTCAAGACAACTAGGAGGAAGAACCTTTGAAGAAAGCAATCTTAATCCTTTGTCTGTGTCTGCTGGCAAGCGGATGTGCGCCCAGAACGGTAATAGAGGATGCAAAGCCAATGGAGCCGCAGATACGGTTGGTAATCGTAAATGAGCCATCTGAAACAGTGGAGTGCCGCATAAGAGCAACAATCCAGCCGCCGGAAACCGCACCGGCCGAGAATGAAGTATACCGAGATATCCCATTGCCACACGAACTGCAAGATGTAGCGGATGAGGCTTGCGAGGAGTATGGCATCCGGCCGGATGTGCTGTATGCAGTAATGGAGATAGAGAGCGGATATCAGGTAGATGCCAAAAACGGCAGCTGCTACGGGCTGATGCAGATACACACCATCAACATGGAGTATCTCAAAAGCGCCATCGGCACAACCGATCTTGCAGATCCGGTGCAAAACATCCGCGCCGGAGCCTTTATCCTTGGCGGCTATCTCAAAAAATACAGCCTGCCGGATAGCCTGATGGCTTACAATCTCGGCGAGGGTGGAGCAAAGCGGCTCTGGAGGCAGGGCATCCACGAAACCGGATATACCCGCAAAGTTCTGGAAGCTATCGACACAAACAAAGTTTAAAAAGGAGGAAATCGACATGGAAGAAATCCTGCCAGAATGGAAAAAGAGGGGTTTTATTGTTGCGGTAGCCGAAGCTATCAGAAACGAAAAAAGCGAATCCCTCTGCCGGATCAGATGCCCGTGCGGCGGCAAGATCAAATTTTGGTACAGCGAGTGCAACGGCCATCGCACGATCATTGCAAAGTGCAATCGATGCCATCAGGAGATCAAGGGGAGCAGCGGAGCGCTGGAAGCATACGAAAGAGAGTGTGAGCAAAATGAAACTTAAAAACATTGCGGCTCTGTGCAAAAATCGAAAGGTAGCATTCATCCTCACCGATAGATTTCAAAATCAGTATATCGGGAATGGCGATGCCTTTTATCTGATGCCTGCGGAGCTCGAGTTAAACGCAGAAAACATCCTAATTATTTTTGATATCCCGCAGGAAAAGCGAAGCGAGTGGAAAGTTGCAAGCACAATCCCCCCAGAGCGTCTACCCACAGAAGATGTTGTAGATACAGAGCAGCAGGCAGAAATCATCCCGATTGATCTGTGCTTGCACGATGATACTTATCGGTTACTGCGCGATGATACGGGCATCGTGATATTTAATATCAAGTATCTCGCTCCCCTCACGGACATTCAGGAGCCGATCAGCTACTTTATCCGCAGGATAAATGCTCGGGATGCAGTTATCGCGGTAAAAAAAGGATTGATGCTGCAGGCTCTGATCTCGGCAGAAAACAACAGTGTGTTTGATAGCAACCTGCTGGATACGCTTACAGAGATTAACAATGCGGTAGCGGACTGGATAGCTCATCAAAACATCGAGGTTGATCCGGAAACGGGAGAAGTGGAGGAACTTTAAATGCTGGAATTGCTTATAGTAGGGTTTTGGCTTTTCGGGGGACTGATCGTCATGCCGCTGGCTTACGGATTGGCACTTTTAATCTACAATCCGGTACCTTTAAGCAGAAAAAATCGAACAAAAGATGGAGCTGAGAAAAAATGCGGGTGGAAATAGGCGGGCGCCGCAGGTATAAGTCTGCCTATCAGCCAATCGAACGAACCACCTGCGCAAAATGCGAGGAAAAGGATTGCCAGGGCTGCATCATAAAAGATATCTATGATACGGTCGACGAGATCCGGAAGGCTACATACTGGAGTGAGTACAGAGCGGTATGCGATAACCGCAGAGAAAAAATAGTGGCCAGCATCGACCGAAACCGCAAAAGAAATCAAAGGAGATGGTACCCATAAACAGAAGGAAAAAGATAGAAAGTCTCCTGCTCGATTTGGGATTTGCGGAAAAAGATATCGACTTACTCACCATCGCCATCCTTTACCATCTGGAAGGGATGGGAATGCTCAAAATCTATCAAAAGATAAGTATTGAGCGAGGAGGTAAATCCGGCCGGATCGAAAAGCTGATCCACGAGGCAATCCTCCAGGCGTGGTTACAGCAAACACCGATGATGAGAGATATGTTTTTTGGATATCTTATCCGGCAGTGCCCCAAAAACCGAATCACCATCAAAATCATCAGCAGAGAAATAGAAAAAAACGAGCAAAGAAAGACGCCGAAATCAGCGGCAACTGATTCCGGCGCAGGGCGATAATGGCTATCGCAAAGATTACATATCCATCATACCCCACAATAAAATAAAAATCAAGAGGTGACAACATTGGAAATTAAGGCAGGAAGCTGGGTGCTTCAGAAAAATAAGAAAAGAGCAGAAGCGTTCCCGCGATTGTATCCGCCGGTCGGTACTCTGGGGGTGGTAAACAGCATCTCTCGGACAGGCTACATGGTGCAGTGGCACATGGAGGGGTTCTCCTCTGCACTGTATCCATACATGGCAGAGGATTTGGTTTATGTCGGATGCCCGGATAAGTATGGATATCGATACAATCTCAACAATCCGGCGGTTGCAGAGTGCTTTGAGCGATACAAGGCAAAAAACAAACTGCATCATAGCTACCCTCCCTCTGATCAGCAGCGCTGCGAGTTCGAGCGAGGGATGGACAAGCTCCTGCTGATGGGCAAGCTTGATCCAGCAAGTGTTTTTAAATAAATGAGGTGGTTGCAATTGCGACCACCTTTTAACAAATCAAAAAGAAAGGAGGCAAAGGCGGTGCGCAGAGTAAAAAGAAGAATCTTTTCGGGAGTGGTGTGCGAACAAGAAGTATACGATATCCCAGATAGGCTCAAAAATGTACGCAACGCTAAGCCTCCAAGGCCAAGGTTTAAAAACGAAGAAGAGCGAGAGCGGCACCGCATTGGCATCTCCCGCCGGAAGCACACTCGCTTAGTGAACGAAAATTTTACTCCTCGCTCCCTCTATAGCACCCTCACCCTCTCGAACGAATACGAGGTACATACATTCGAGGAGGCCCGCCGCATCCGAGATAACTTTGTGTGCAGGCTCAAGAGAGCGGTTCCGGATGCCAAGATTATGATCTATATGGGGCGTGGGAAAAACACCGACAGAATCCACTTTCACATGCTGTCGGATGGAATCCCAGAGGAAACAATCATAAAAAAATGGCCTCTGGGAGAAGTGAGAAAAATCAAACACCTAAGAGAAAACGTGGAGGGCAGAGGCCCGGACTACACGGGGCTGGCGAACTATCTTTTTGATCACTGGTCCCCAGAGCAAGGAGGGCACCGGTGGAAAGGAACGAAAAACCTCCAGAAGCCAACTTACGAGGAGCCGAAAGAGATTAAAAGAAACTACTCTGAACACAATCCGCCGAGGCCACCGAAAGGATACATATTTGTGGAGAGTAAAGCCACCCAGTATGGATACCTCTACTTTAAATATGTAAAAGAGCCGCCCAAAAAGCACAAAAGAAAAAAGGAGTAAACGGATAGCCTTTTATGAGGTTTACGGAGCCTTGTAAATGCGTAAAGTTTTAGAGCCATCGAAAGGAGAAGAAACATGAAAGGTCCGAAACTGAAAATCAGCACAGGAAGAATCAACATCGAAGTAGCAATGGAAAGCAGCGACCAGGCAGACTGGCACGCCACCCAACTTGCATCCATGCTGTTTCAAGCTTTAGAAGAAGAGCAGGAAGAAGTTACCACGGAACCCGAAGAGACTATGCCAGAAGAACAGAAGAAAGAGCAGGAGGATGAGTTGCCGGAAGAACTCCCAGAAGAATCTTTCGAAATTGACGAAAATATTCGGGGGGGGGTAGAAACAGAAAATGCCCCTGACGAAAAGAAAAAAGTAAAGGGATTTGTTTACATCAAGTGCATCCACTGCGGAGCGATCAGCGGGAGATGCCTTAAAAATCAGGCAGATCACTTTACCTGTCCGGAATGCGGAAAAGAAACAGAACTAGACGATCTCAGAGAGTTGTCCGTAAATTGCGAGTGCGGGAAAAGATTTTTTTATCAAACCAACTTAAAAATCAAAATGTTTGATATCAACTGCTTGGAATGTGGAGCACCAGTAGCGGTTTTTTGGAATGATAAAAAAGAGAAATATGAAACAATGAGAAGGTAAATGGATGAAATATGGCAGAACCGAAGCGGATGAGCAGAAGGCAGTGATCCAGTGGTGCATCCTGATGGAGGGAAGATGGCCGGAACTGGAATATCTCTATCATGTTCCGAACGGTGGCAGCCGATATGCCAAAGAGGCAGCTAATCTCAAAGCACAGGGAGTGAGGCCAGGGGTTCCGGACTTGGAGCTCCCTGCGGCCAGAGGAGCCTATACCGGGTTACATATCGAGCTCAAGCACGGGAAAAACAGGGTATCAAAAGAGCAGGATCGATTTTTAACAGCTCTCAGAGAGATGGGGTGGTGTGCGGTGGTTTGCTATGAGGCAGAGCCTGCCATAGAAATAATCCAAGAGTATATGCAGCTGAAGCCAGGGCAAAAACTGGCCTGTGATACGGCATCCCAATATCCAGTTTTAAAATAATAAAATCTAAAGGAGTGCAAAGACATGACAAGGCAGACATTAGAGAGGCTCAACGAAATGCAAAAGGCAATCGCTGTTTGCGAATGTGTTATCGACGATATCGCAAACGGATATAAGCTTCAGTTCAAAACGCCCAGAACGGAAGAAGAAGTCCCAGACTTTATGCGAGAGAACCTGAAAAATATGATTGCAATTTTATTCGAAAGCTACCAAGCAGAATTTGAAAAGCTATAAGGGAGGGAGCAGCCATGAAAGTAATCATCAAAAAACCTTTTGAAAAGCCAAAGGTAATCGAAATCGAGAATAAACTTTCCACCCTACAGGAAGCTGTAGGAGGACCCATCGAGGTGTTGCCAATCGCCGAGGACATCTGCGTACTCTGCAACGGGGAAGGCGAGCACTTGGGGCTTCCGCACAACATAGTTTTGTGTGGGGATGTCCTCGTGGGCACAATCCTCATTGTAGGAGTAGCGGGAGAGGGGTTTTGTGATCTCTCGGACTTTTGGATTATGACGCTGACGGGGGACAACGATGATTAGAGAGGCGAGAGATCCAATCCGGCATCTGGAGCCGCAGACGCAGCTGATCGCCGCAAGCATCCGGCACGAAATCCATATTGTGGCCGACGCCATCATCGACAAGGTAATTTGGCAAGAATGCAATTTGGATGTACTGGCATGGAGCTTGCCCGAAATTGTGGATGCGATTGCAAAGGTAAACATCAAGCGCCTGCCAGAAATCAGCAAGCAGGAAAAAGCCGGGCTGTGGATCCACATTAAAATTTACGCAAAAAAGGAGGTCCGCCGATGCTACGCAGAGTGTCGGCGGCGCAGAAGAAAATGACATACAACTCAGTTGCAATCGAACACCTCAAAGAGTGGCTGCTCGAACAAGCACTTAAAAAAAGCACCTCAAACAGAATGAGCGGCCTCCTGCATGAGGCCTACGAAGTAATCCAGCAGCTTCAGGCGGCACAGAGATAGCACAATCCCAAAAAGAGATTGCCGGACCCAGATGTTGGAGTGCTGGCAATCGTATCTGGCAAGCCGCACCCCAATATCACTCTGGATCGGGCTTACTGCATAGCAGAGTACATCCCAGATGAGGGGTGGATTGTGAGCGAGTACCCGGAGTGTACGGATTTAGAGATTTTAGCATGGGTGCCGTTACCGGAGATGCCGGAGAGCATGAAAAGACAGGTGGAATAACCATGAACAACTACAATAAAGTCAGGCGCATCAACTACGCTATCTTCCAATTACGGGAGGATAGGGAGGATAATGTCACAATACGATTTTTGAGCTACAACTCCCTTGAAAAAATGGGAGTAAAGCCCACGAACGACCGATACAAAGAAGTTTATCGGGGTACGCTTACAGATTTTAAGGATGCCCGAAGTGTCATAATTTTGGGAAAGCTGTACGAAAAATTCAATCTCCATATCCCTGGAGATTTCAGGGGCCACAGCTTATCCGTCGGTGATGTTGTGGAGCTTAACTTGGCCAGAGGAAAAACCTTTTATTTTGTGGATTCTATCGGATTTCGGAAATTAGAAAATTTTGAAAGCGCAGAAGCCAAAATTGTACCGAAAAAGATGAAAGAGAGGGAAAATAATGCCAGATTTAATGATTTGAAGGAGGATAAGTAATGCTTGAATTTATCAAACAACTGTTTTGTCATCATGAGTATGAAACAATCAAAGTCAATGGATTTTTAAATGTAGATGGGTGGTTTGTTCCTGCAACAATAACAAAATGCAAAAAGTGTGGGAAAATTAAAAAGGAGGATGATGAACAATGAACAAAAAAGAACTCATTCGCCTCGCTTTGATGGGCGATAAGAAAGCGCAGGAGGAATGTACGAATAGAGGGATTATACTGCCGTGTCCCATATGCGGGGGTGAGATAAAAATAAGGCAGTGTGATTGGGATATGTTTTACCCGTACTGCGATGGATGCAAACTTACATTTAATTTTCTGTTTGATAGCGAAAAAGATGCTATCGAAATAGCTAACACCCGCCCTACCCCACCGATCGGAAGATGCGGGGAGTGTAAAAACTGGAATGGTGGAGATTGTTATCGGCAGGAATTAACAAAATCCAACGATTTTTGCAGTTACTTTGAGCCAAGGGAGGAAAAATAATGGAAGAAAAAGCTATCAAAGCGGAAATGATTGATACTTTAATTCTTTTTAAGCCGCTGGCGGAATTTGGCGAAGCGTTGAAAAAGGAATGCCCGAACAATGATTGCACTATTTACCGCGATACTTACAAAAAGTATTGCGTGGAATACGCGGACTATAAGCGAATCAGGGAGGCGCTCCCAGATTTATCCAAAGAGACGGTGCGGGTACTTGAACACGCGATCCGCGCAAGAGAAATAGAGCTTTATGCAATGTGGTTTGAGAATCACGCCGTCTTAAAACAGCGCGACGCGCTGGGTATGGCTTGCAGGGGCGTAAAACCGAAGCAGGCGACGCTGGACAGCGTAACAGCGTTTGATACTATCACGGAGGAATAAAATGCAAATCGAAAACATCATCAAATCCCTGCGCCGGATGGCGGTGAACACGGGCACCCTGAATTGCCTTGGGTGCGGATTCGAGCACAACTGCGGTATCCATGGATGCAGAGTGCTCAGGGAGGCGGCGGACAAGCTGGAACAGCTGCAGAAAGAAAAAGAAGCTTTAGTAGCGGATTTAAAAAAGCTGGAAGAAACAGGAGAAATGTGCATCCTTTGCAGCCACTGCTGTGCCGGAGGAAAACCAATCTATCAGCAGAGCGACGATTATCTGGAATACTGTACATCCTGTGATGAGGGGTACAGCAACTTCAGTTGGCGGGGAGTGCCGGACGAAAGGACAGATTCCGGTCTGCTGGAGGAGCAGGTATGAGCAATAAAAATCTTAGGCGTTTGTCCGTTTTGGTAAACTCGCAGACGGAGTACCACCTGCGGCAGCTTGCGCAGCTCGCAGGGCACAGGGAGATCGGAAGAGAGATCGATAAATTGGTTCGAGAAAAGATGCTCAAAGGAGGTGGCACCAATGGAATACCAAGAAAAAATCGAGCAGCTGAAGCTGTACCGGTTGCTCGATGCAAAAATCGAAAGCCTCACGGAGGAGATGCAAACATGGAAGGCCAGAGCCACCAAAATCACCAGTGCTATCTCACCAAAGCCAAAATCCCACGGTAGCGGCAACCAAATGCTCTTGTGCATCGATCGCATTTGCGAAATCGAGGAAGAAATCGCAGAATCAACAGCCAAATTGCAACAGAGCAAGCATCAGATTGAGGAGGCAATCAACTCCTTGGAGGATGCAACGGAGAGAGATGTGCTCTGGTACCGATACATAAAAGGCCTTACATTCGAAAAAATCGCCGTAGAGATGAACTACTCTTGGCGGCATATCTTTCGGAAACACAAGCAAGCGATAGTAAAAATAAATCTCAAAAAGATGGCGTAGAATGTCATACTCCCCGTGTGGTATCATTAAGATACAAAGTTGTAAACACAAAAGGAAAAAACGCGCCAACTACTTTCATGTTAGACACTCCTTAAACAGAAAACCCGCTTACCTTTCGGCAGGCGGGTTTTCTGTTGGGGTTATTTTGTATCTTTCATGGGTAAAGGACCGTATTCCCGTTCCATTGCCTCCTGGGTGATGATCCATTGTTTGCCAAACTTTTTTACATCAATGTTTTCTTTGAGTTTTCCGTAGGTAACGGCTTTGCGCAGGGTGCTTTCATTCAGGCCCCAGAGGTCAGTTGCCTCCTTGAAGGAAAGTAAACCGTCGAATGGGTTGTTCATCAAGATTTCTCCTTTCGAAAACTGAGAATTAGACAAACGGCGAGAAGAACAAATTTGATCCAGTCCAGAACAGACGGATTTGCAAAATCCCCATCCAGAATGTTTAGGATGACCAGAGCAATAAGCAAAATACGGAGTGTTTTGACTTTCATTTTCTTCGTGGATGTGGTATAATAAAAGCCCCAAGAGGGGGGCGGGAGTTTCCTCCCGCCTGGACTTACTTTTTTCTTCGTTTCTTTTTTCCTTTGAGCTGCTGGGCTGTGAGGATTAAAACGAGGATTTCAAGTAAGTCCTTTGTTATTTCTAACAGGCTTTTTATTTGTTCATCCACTTTGTTCACCTCCTTTCATTGATTATATTATATCACTATATCGTGATATTGTCAATACATTTTTGAAGAAAAATGGCTTATTTATGCGAAAAAATTCAATATTTTCAGCCGGATTCAGATGATGAATACCGGTTTTTTTTATGCCGTTTTCCACCTTCAGCCCCGAGAAAGGTGAAAAAATAGATGATTGAGAAAAACAAAATTTACAACACAGACTGTCTTGCAGGAATGGAGGGAATAGCAGATAAATCAATCGATATGATTTTATGTGATTTACCGTATGGAGTCACCGATTGTCGATGGGACAGCGTGCTACCGTTTGATAAACTCTGGGAGCAGTACGAGCGCATCATCAAAGATAATGGCGCAATCGTACTCACGGCAATCCAGCCGTTCACAACAGCACTCATCCAAAGTAATCGAAAATTGTTCCGCTACTGTTGGTATTGGCATAAAAACTGTCCGACAGGATTCGCCAATGCCAAGAAGCAGCCGATGCGTTGTATCGAGGATATTGTAATTTTTTACAAAAATCCACCAATTTATAATCCACAAGGGTTAATTCGGCTGGATAAGCCGATTTACCATAAAGGCAGCAACAAGTGCGGGGAAGTATACAGCCACGGACTGGGATCCGATTTTGTGACAGAGTACACCAACTATCCCCGCAACTTGCTGTCCGTAAAATGCGAAAGAGGATTGCACCCAACGCAAAAGCCAACAGCCCTGTTTGAGTATCTGATTCGCACATATACCAATGAGGGGGCGCTTGTGCTTGATAACTGCATGGGCAGCGGCACAACCGCTGTGGCTTGCATCCGCAGCGAGCGTGATTTCATTGGATTTGAGCTGGATGATAAGCACTTTGATACAGCCAGCAAGCGTATCGAGGATGAGCTTACCCGGAGGAAAAAGGTACTTCCTGCCCCCGCCGGGTAAGCGGGTGCGAAAGAAGCGCGGAAATTGCCTCCGGATAAGGTAAAAAAACTAGGGTAAGAAGGTAAGAATTCGCGAAGAATAGAAAAACGCATATATTAAGAAGTACAGAGGAAACGAAATGATGAGAATTTAGGGTAAAAATTTGTTACCTTGGAGGTGGTTGTTTGGGTAACAATTTTCGAGTGAAAAAAATCAACGGAAAAACCTGTATCCAAACAGCACTCTTAGCGGAGCTTTTTGGGGTAACACAGAAAACGCTCGCCTCCTGGGCGAAGGACGGATGCCCGAAAGCAGATCGCGGTTGGTGGGCTTTGCAGGATGTGATTGCTTGGCGGATTGATGGCACCGGAGCAGATGCAGACTTGGAAAACATGTCGCTCAAGGATCAAAAAACCTACTGGGAATCCAAACTAAAAAAGGCACAGACTGAAAACCGAGAGCTGGAAAATGGAATCAAACGCGGCGATTACATCGAAAAAAAGGTGGTAGCGGAAGAGCTGACCGCCTTTTTTGTTGCCCTCAAACAGGCAATGATGCTGCTGCCGCGCAAGATTGGTATCTTGGCATCGGTATCAGTAGATATAGACACAGCAAAAAGCATTGAACATGAAGTAAGGGAGGTGGTGCATGATGCGCTCGCGGAATGGTCGAAGGGTAAACTATCCACAATGGATGCAGGAGAGTCTGAAAACACTGAAGCCGCCGGAAAAGCTGACAGTTAGCCAGTGGGCGGACCAAAACAGGATTATCCCATCCGGCACATCAAACCAGCCTGGTCGATGGAAAACTGAAAAAACCCCATACCTCAAGGGAATCATGGATGCTTTTTCCGATGACCGAATAGAGGAAATTGTTTTTATCAAATCTACCCAGGTGGGCGGAACAGAAGCAATCCTCAACATCATTGGTTACATCATCGACCAGGATCCGGCATCCACGCTGGTGGTATATCCATCGGAGGTGCTGGCGGAGGACATCTCCAAAAACCGAATCCAGCCAATGCTTAGGGCAACCCGGCCGCTGGCAGAACGCTTTCGGGAGGATGATAGCAAACTGCTGGCATTGCAGTTTGATGATATGTATCTTCCACTTACCGGCGCGAACTCGGCAGCATCCCTGGCATCAAAACCGGTACGCTTTGTGCTGATGGACGAGGTGGACAAGTACCCGCCGCGCTCCGGAGGCGGCCGAGAGGCAGACCCTATCTCTCTGGCAAAGGAGCGTACCAACACCTTTTCTTACAACAAAAAAATTTTTATCACCTCCACCCCGACCCTGAAAACCGGATCGATCTGGAAGGAATGGGAGAGCTGCACCCGGAAACTCTTTTACTATCTGCCGTGTCCGCACTGCGGGAAATATCAGAGATTGAGATTCCACCAGATAAAATTTGCCAAAGAGGGCACCAAAACCCAGCGGGCAGATACAGCCTACTATGAGTGCCCGTACTGCCAGGGGCATATCACCGATGCAGATAAACAAAAGATGCTCAGGCAGGGAAAGTGGATGGGCGAGGAAGAGCCGGAAGGGGTAAAGCCCAGCCGGAAGAAAACAGGGTTTGCAATCAACGCAATTTACTCCCCGTGGCTCTCGCTATCGGATGTAGCTTATAAATGGCTGGATGCCCAGGGCGACCAGGAGAAGATGCAGAACTTTGTAAACTCCTGGCTGGGGGAACCGTGGGAGGATGTCGGCAGCACCGCCGGAGCACAAAAAGTGCTGGACAACCGTGGGGTGCTCACCCGTGGCATCGTGCCGGACTGGGCGCAGATGATTACCTGCGGGGTGGATGTGCAGCAAAACTGCCTGTATTATGCGGTGGATGCCTGGGGGCAGGGGAAGAAAATCTATCACCTGGACCACGGCTGCATCAAGGGGATTGATTTTAATACCTTATGGGACATTATTAACCAGACCTATTACAACGAAAAGGGACAGGATTGGTACATCGATTTGGCACTGATTGACTCGGGCGACCAAACTGATACCGTGTATGACTTTTGCTACCTGCACTTTCCGCTGACGGTGCCGGTAAAGGGTTCATCCCGCCCGATTCCGGCGAGGTTCCGCCGGAGCGAAATCCAAAAAGAGGATAGCGTAGCCAAAGGACTCAGCCTGATTGTGTGTGATGGCAGCTATTACAAGTCGATGCTCTATGCCAAAATCAACGCAGTGGATGGCAGTTTCCAGGTGTTTGATGGTGTGGATCAGGAGTACTGCGAGCAGGTAACCAACGAGCACAAGGTTTTTGAGCGCAAAAACGGAGTAGAGAGCTGGGTGTGGCAGAAGAAAACCAGCGATGCCCAGAACCACTATCTGGACTGCGAGGTGTACGCTTCCTGCGCTGCCGATCTGATGGGAGCTTTTGCTCTGTTGGAGGAGCCGGATCCGGAGATAAACCCCGAACCAGAAGAAAGAAATTGGGAAGATGATGCCTGGGATGGTGATGATTGGGAGGATGATTGGGATTGAGTGATTTAAAAGCAAGGTATGACAAGCTGCTTGCGGCCGTGGAGGCCATCGAGTGCGGAGCCCAGAGCTACACCATCGATGGCCAAAGCGTTACAAAGGCAAATCTTGCCACACTATACCGGCGGATCCAGATGTTGGAGAGCCAGATTCGCCAAGAAAACGGAGAAAATCTCTCGGTGGTAGATTTTGCAGATAGGGGGTAGCGGCCGTGGGTGTATGGCAAAATCTCAAGATGCGATTTTTAAAACGCAGCGGATATGACTCTGGCACTTTTGCCCGCGGCGGAGAAAACTGGATGCCGATAGATGGCCGGGCTGAGGATATCAATGTGATGTCGCGCGATACAATCCGCCACAGGGCCAGAGACTTGGAGCGCAATGCAGATTATGTTGAGGCTGCCATCCTTGCCATGGAGCGCAATGTGGTTGGCTCTGGGATTCGACTGGATTGCAAGTTGGAGGACACCGAACTAGAGAGAAAAATCGAAGCTCTCTGGAAGATGTGGTGCCATGCAGAGCACTGCGATGTAACGGGAAGATTGTGCTTTTGCGAGATTCTCAAGATGGCCGTCCGCCGGATGATGGTGGATGGAGGGCTGCTGATTGTTGCTACCTACAGCAAAAACGCAAGATTTCCGCTTCAGCTCCAAATCAAAGAGGTGGATGAGCTCAACACAGGAATCTTGTATCACGGAAAGAATCAAGTAGTCGGAGGCATCGAAATTGATGCAAGCAATCGTCCGGTTGCCTATCACTTTACCGTATACGATATATACGGCGAAACTGGTAAAACAGTGCGAATCCCGGCCGACCGGGTAATTTACCTCAACCGCATCAAGCGCACCTCGCAGATAAGAGAGATATCCAGCTTTGCAAACGTGCTTTCCCGCCTGCGGGACTTAAATCAGTTTTTAAACGCGGTATCAGTAAAAGAGCGAATGCTTGCCTGCCTTGCGGTTTTTGTGAAAAAGGTAAATGCAGCTATGGGGCTGGGCAGAAATCAGAAGGTAGACAAGGAAACCGGAGCCAAAAAGCGCAAGCTGTCCCCGGGAATGATTATGGAGCTGGATGCCGGTGACGAAATCCAAGTGGTAAATCCATCTGGGCAGGCATCCAATGCAAAGGATATGGTATCGATCTTGCTGAGGGCTGTATCATCGGCGATGGGCCTAAGCTATGAGGCAGTATCCCGCGATATGTCGCAGTCAAACTATTCTTCGGCGCGGCAAAATCTGATCGAGGACCGAGAAACTTACCGAGAGTGGCAGCACTATCTATCAGAGCATCTCTGCCGGAAGGTATATCACTGGTGGTTGGACAGCTGCATTATGGCAGGGATGCTGGAAATCCCGGATTACTTTAGCAACCGGGAGCTATACCTCGAATGCCAGTGGATTGCGAAAGGTATCAGCTGGATTGATCCGGCCAAAGAGGCCAGAGCCAACCGAACAGCGATGATCAGCTACCAGACAACCTTAGAGGAGGTAGCGGCAGAGCAGGGCAAGGATTGGCGAGAAATCTTGGAACAAAGAGCAAAAGAGGAAAAATTGATGAAAGAGTTAGGGTTAGAGGTGATACAGGATGGATACAGCAAACAAGAAGAAACCACCCCTCAAGGAGAATAATTTTCGCACTATGCCGGTGCAAATCAGGGCTGTTTCGGAAGAAGAAAGGGAAATCGAACTTTCGTTTTCCTCTGAAAATCCGGTAGATCGCTGGTTTGGACCGGAAATCCTGTGCCATGATGAGGGATGTGTGGATTTAAGCCGGCTGGAAAACGTGGGCTCAGTCCTATTCCATCATGGTAAAGACCCAGTATACGGCAGCCTGCCGATTGCAAAAATCAAAAGCATTTCCGTCGATGGAGAAACCAAGCGAGGGAAGGCGGTCGTTGTTTTCGACGAAGACGAAAAGAGCGACTTAATCTATCAAAAAGTAAAAAGTGGAAGCTTAAAGGGAATTTCCGTTGGATATATTGTGAACGCATACGAGGAAGTGAGGACTGGAAAGACATCCAGTAATGGGCGTTTTACCGGTCCTTGCTATGTAGCGGTACGCTGGGAACCCTTGGAAATATCCTTTGAGCCTGTACCGGCCGATGGAGATGTTGGAGCCGGAAGAAATCAAAATCCAGAAGGAGAGGGAAAAAGTATGGGAAACGAAAACAATCCAACCACACTAACCGCAACACCAGAAGGCGCTGGGGCGCAGAGAGGAACAGAGCCAACTGCATCTGCACCAGCAACACCGGCAGCACCGGCGGCACCGGCAGCTCCCGCCACCCCAACCAGAAGCGCAGCAGAAATTGAGCGTGAGAGATGCTCAGAAATTTACTCGATTTGTCAGAGATTCCAGGTGGAACCGGAGGAGTATATCAAGGGTGGTACCTCTATCGACCAGGTAAGAGCTGCCATCCTGGACAAGCTCGAGAGAGAAAGCAAGCCGCTCAGCTCCCATGTACAGGTAGTGGCAGATGAAGAGGATCGTTACCGCGATGCCGCCAGAGATGGCCTGCTAATGAGAATGGGAGAAAAAGTGGAAAAACCTGCAGATGGTGCAGAAAACTTCCGCGGGATGAGTTTGATCCAGCTGATGGCAGACTGCGCTATGAGAAGCGGCGTAAAAGACGCGCACCGAAAATCCCCAGATGAGCTTTGGAGAGATATGGCACAGCAGGAGCGCGGACAGTTTGCCGACAGCAATGCTTTTATCTCGATTGTAAACTCCACCATGGGCGCAACTATCGCAAAAGCATACGAAACCGCACCAACCACATATCAGCACTGGACCAGCGTGGGCTCCAATCCGGACTTTAAAAAGGTAAAACGCTTCCGTCTGGCTGCCAACGGCGAAATGCAGGAAATTCCGGAAAATGGAGAGTTTAAGGAGGTATCCGGCATGGATGAGGGCGTGGACACCGGGCTCAAAACCTACGGTAAAAAATTTGGTTTTAGCCGCCAGACTATCATCAATGATGATCTGGGCACAGTGGCTAGACTAATTACCGCACAGGTAAGAGCCAATCAGAGATTTATCAACAAGCTCTGCTATCAGATGCTTACCAAAAACAGCAAGATTTATGATGGCAAAGAGCTGTTTGTAGCGGGACACGGCAACCTCATGACGGCGGCCGCACCATCGATCGAGGCTTTTAACGAGTTTATCGTAAAGATGGCAATGCAGAGAGATATTAATGGCGAGGATGTGCTCAACCTCACTCCGAAATTTATTCTTGCGCCAAAAGCGCTGGAACTGCCAATCCGACAGCTGCTGGAATCGGTCGCAGACCCGAACGCCGCTCATGCAGGAGTGGTAAATCCAATGAGAGGAGCATTCCAGCTCATTACAGACGCCCAGCTGGATATTGCAAATCCAAAGGGATACTACGCTGTGGCTGATCCGCGCGACGTGGATACCATCGAGGTAACCTATCTCAACGGCAAGCGTACCCCAACACTGGAGAGCAAGGTTTCTTGGGATACTCTGGGAATCGAGTGGAGAATGTACCACGACTTTGGAATCAATGTGCTGGATTACCGTGGCATGGCATACAATCAGGGCGAATAAGGAGGGCATGATTTATGGCAACTTACATCCAGATCGGCGATAGGATCGATTACAAAAACACCACAAATGCCGCAATCAAAGCCGGTGATGTGGTAGCGCTGGGAACCAACCGCATTGCGGTAGCGGATTGCCAGATTGAGCCCGGGGAACTGGGCACTCTGGCGCTCACCGGTGTGTGGGAATTTCCGGCAGACAACGGTGCAGCCATCGAGTTTGGCGCGATTGCCTACTGGGATGCAGCAGGCAAAAAAATGAAGGCCAGCAAGAGCGGCAGCGAAATTCCGGCCGGAATCTGTGTGCTCAAAAAAGAAACCGCCGGAACTACCGTCCGTATCCGCCTGCAGTAATGAGTATCTTTAAGCAGATGATTCGGGACGACACTGACCGGGTGATTTTTAACCTGGACGAAATCGCCGACCTCCACGAGCTGGATGGTCGGCAGCTCCCGGTGATTATCGATAATGTGCTGCTGCAGGAGATGCAGGCAAAAGGCAAGTACGCAGATGGATATAATACGGCCAGCCAATTGATTTTAGTCCGGCCGCAGGATCTCCCAGGTAAACCGGCTGAAGGAGCACACCTCACTTTTGATGGCAAAACCTATAAGGTAGCTCAGGTGAGCGGACGAATCATCTGGCGAATTTTGTTGGAGGCGAACCGATGAGCAAAGCACCTCAGTTAACATTTGAAATTGGTGGGATTGATGAGAAAAAAATCATCTCAAAACTGGGTGGGGTACAGAAAGATGCTGAAATGGTTATGAGGAGAGCAATCAACAGAACTGCAACTCACCTACCTAAACCAATAAAAAATGAAACTTTAAAGAACTATGCAACTACGAATATTAGAAAAAAGGATATTCAAAAGACGCTAAAGGTTTATAAAACAAAAAGAGGTGAAGCGCTTTCGGCGGGAGTTACTTCAATAGCCAATAAAAAAATTCCGCTGTACCGATTTGAAACAAGTAGGAGAAAGCCAGGGAAGAATCCTCCCCCAAATATCTTGGCTCGGGTTCTTATCAACTCGTCCATGAAGGATTTAGACGGAGATGCGTCCCACTCAAAGGCTTTTATTATGAAAACGGAAAGCGGACATTTTGGTGTTTTTGAGAGAAAATTGGAAGTTTACAGGAAGAATCCCAGAGAAAAACATCCGAACGATGAGATTGTAGAAGAGGTTTTTGGACCATCGATTCCATCGATGATAAGAAACAAGAAATCTTCGAATGCTATTGTGAAAGATGGAACAGAATTTTTGCAAAGACAGTTAAATCATGAAATCGAATATTGCCTGAGGAGAAGATTAAGGTGACACTGTACGAATTGCAAGAGGCAGTAAAACGCCACATGAAAGAGATTGCAGAGGGAGCAGCTTTTCACGATTTACAGGTATATATCAGAAATCCACCTATTCTTAAATACGAAGGAGATGCTGATAAGTATTTCCCAAGATGTGTGGTAGGGTTGGAAACGGGAGTCGATGAAATTGAAAGCAGCTCTGTAGAAGTAACATTGACTTTTGGAACACTTGACAAACAACCAGAATTAAAGGGATATCAAGAAATTTGCCATCTAATTGAAATAACAAGGTTGTCTTTGGCGGAAAGAGCACAAATAGAAGGGTTTGAAATCCAAAAGCCAATTCATTTCACATTGGGGAGCTTAGAAAGAGAGACATATCCCTACTTTTTCGGCGCAGTGTGGTTCGAGGTACTGATTCCGTCCCCGCAGAGAGGTTATGACGATTTAGTATAAAGGAGGAATATTTGATGGCATTTTACCACGGCATTCAGGTGCAGGAAAAACAAACGCGAGTGGTAGCGCCGGTGCAGGTGGATTCCGCTGTGCAGGTGGTGGTAGGCTTAGCACCTATCAACATGGGCAGCGCAGATCCATTGGTGCCGCAGGTAGCATACAGCTATGAGGAGGCAGTAGCCAAGATGGGCATAAGCGACAACCATCTGAGCTACACCATCTGCGAGAGCATCAAGCTATCGTTTGCCACCTACAATGTGGCACCGCTGGTAATGATTAACGTACTGGATCCATCAAAGCACAAACAGCAAAAAACTACAGTGAGCGTATCAATGCTGGAGGGCAGAGCAGAACTGCCGGAGGAGGGTGTGCTGCTGCCAAGCGTGCAGCTTACCCAAAGCGAGCAGGCGCTCGCAGAGGGCACCGATTACACCATCAATTTTACCGGTAGCGGCAAAGCACTGATTGAGCGCATCGAAGGTGGTAAAATCACCGGACCAACAGCCACGCTCAAAGCCACTTATGATGTGCTGGATCCTGAGGCAGTACAGGATAAGGATATCATTTCGGGGATTGATAAAATTCGCGAGGTATATCCTCGCTTTGGCATCGTGCCGGGCACCCTGATCGTGCCGGGATACAGCAGCAAACCGGAGGTTTACAACGCAATGTGCGCAAAAGCGTGCAATCTCAATGGTGCCTTCCGGTATCACTGCCTGGTGGATATGGATACCGAGACAGCAACCAACTATGCCCGACTGCTGGCCGAAAAAAATAAAAACAACCTTACAAACGAAAACAGCTCCCTTTTTTGGCCGATGGTAAGGGTGGGAAACAAATTGTACCATTTTTCGGCGATTGCCGGAGCACTGATCGCCGACACCGATTACAAAAATGAGGGCATCCCGTATGTATCCCTCTCAAACAAAAACCTTAAAATCACCGGTTTGTGCCGAAAAGATGGCACGGAAGTGATTTTGGACATGGAGCGGGGCAACGCGCTCAACAAAAATGGCATCAACACCGCAATCAACATGAACGGATGGAGAGTGTGGGGCAACCGCACGGCCTGCTACCCGGCCAACACCGACATCAAGGATTGCTTTATCCCCTGCCGCCGGATGTACAACTGGTGGGCCAATCAGTTTATCCTCAGCTACTTTGCAAAGGTAGACAATCCACTCAATAAAAGGCTGATTGAGAGCATCGTAGACAGCGAGAACATCAAAGGCAACGCCTGGAAGCAGCGCTATCAGGTGGCAGAGGCTAAGATGGTATTTGAGGTGGAGGACAACCCGGTGACCGATCTCATCAACGGCATTGTGAGAGTACGGATGCTGTTTTCGCCGTATCCACCGGCAGAACAGATTTGGGCAACGGTAGAGTATGATACCGATGCGCTTCAGAGCGCTTTACAGTAAGGGGGGAAAAATGTGAATAGAAGCAATATCCCGACCAAGCTGACTGACTACAATGTGTATAACGAGGGTGAATGCCTGATTGGCATCGAAGCGGAAGTTACCATGCCGGAGCTTGCGGCAATCACCAGTGAGATTTCCGGCGCGGGTATCGCCGGAACAATGGAGGATCCAACACCAGGCTATTTTGGCTCTTTGGAGCTGGAAATCAAGTTCCGGACAGTATCGGAGGAATCCAGCCGCCTTGCCATCCCAAAGGCGCACACGCTGACCCTGAGAGCCGCTCAGACAAGACATGACCCAGCAACAGGAGAAAACACCCATGAGGGTATCAAAGTGGTAGCACGCGGCACCTGCAAGAGCTATGCGGTGGGAACCTTTAAGCAGGGCGACCCAACCGGCACATCGGTGAAACTGGAATTATCCTATCTCAAAATTACCAGAGACAACGCGCTGGTATTGGAGCTGGATAAATTCAACCATGTTTACAGCGTAGAGGGCAGGGACTACCTCAAAGAAATCCGTGATTTAATTTAAAGAAAAGGAGAAAGCAAAATGGAAAATCCAGAACTGATTTTTAAGCTGAAGAAAAAAACAGCTTTTGAGGGCACAGAATACACCGAATTTGATTTATCCGGACTGGAAGAACTCACCGGCGAGGAATACGGCAGCCTGTGCAAGCAGACAGAGAACTTGGACGGCGAGGACATGATTCCAGAAAAGAGCCTCACATTTGCCTATCTGGCAGCCGCAAAGGTTACCGGACTGCCGTATGACCTTTTCAAAAAGCTGAGCGCAAAAGACACTTGCCGACTGAGATATACCATCAGCGGTTTTTTTCTCAGCGAGGGCTAAGCAGTATCGACGCATCATTGCTCAAAAAGTCTGCCATCAGCCTTTCTATCGTTTTGCACACTGATTTCCTCCAATTGTGGAGAGATATGCCGGTGTGGGAGCTGATGGAGTTGGCGGCAGACACAGAGGAGGTGCTTTCAGACATTGGCAAAGAATAGATTTTTTATCGATTTCCTGTTCGGAGCCAAAAAACATGGGAGTTTTGACAAAACATTCTCGGCGATTAACAAAAGCGTGAAAGGAATTGCCAAAACAGTAGCGGGTGTGGCCGCAACCTATGTGTCAGCCAAAGCGCTGACAGAAGTGGGCAAATCAGCAATCGAAAGCGCCGCAAGCCTCGAAGGATATCGTAGCACCCTCAATGTTGTCATGAAGGATCAGGTAAAAGCGGCAAAAACAATGGCATGGGCCATCGATTTTGCAAACCGCACACCATTTGAAACCGATTCGGTTGTCGAAGCGACCGTAAGATTACAGTCTTACGGAATCGATGCGCAGAAGGTGATGACGCAGATCGGCGACATGGCGGGCGTGATGAACAAGGACCTCATGCAGGCAGTGGAAGCGGTAGCGGATGCCCAAACAGGAGAGTTGGAGAGGCTCAAAGAGTTTGGCATAACAAAAGCCATGATTACCGCCAAAGGAGCCGAGCTGTACAAAAATCAAACCATTGTAAACAACAAAGGGCAAATCGTTGATCAGAAAAAATTCAATGATACCCTTTTTGCTTTGATGGAGGACCGTTTTAAGGGCGGCATGGAGATACAGGCAAAAAGCTACAAAGGCTTAATGTCCACCATCTCCGGCGTTTGGAAAACGGGACTGGCTCAGATGGCCGGAATCAGCGGCACAGGTGAGATCATCAAAGGCAGCGCATTTGATGCGGCCAAAGACGGCCTCACATGGGTGGTGGACAAGCTACAAGGATTTTCCGATTCAGGTGTCTTTGAAAAAATCGGGAAAAAGATAGGCTCGGTAGTGCAAAGAGGTATCCAATACGGCAAAAAAGTGCTGGATGTGGCAAAGCGTATCAAGGATAGCGCGGGAGACACCATCAGCACTATATCCGCAAAACTGGAGCCTCTGCGACCAACCTTTGAGAGCATCCAAAACAAAGCGACAAGTCTGGGACGCAAACTGACGGACGGATTTACCCGAGCTGGCCCACGAATCAAAGATTTTGCTGAAAAAAATATCCCCAAAGCCATAAAAGCGATAGCAAAAATCACAGATAAAGCCATGAGTTTTGCAAATTACATTGTGGATCATTGGCCTACCGTGAGTGCAATCCTCAAAGGTGTAGTTGCCGGTTTTGTAGCCTTTAAGGCAATAAACGGTATAATGGGGATTTTTAAAAAAGGCAAGCAGCTCATCGAGATATTTAAAATGATAAAAAGTATTGGTGGGCTTGCAGGTAAAATCAAAGGACTTGCGGCAGCATTTAAGATCTTTAAGGGAGCGGCGGCGTTGCTTACCACTCCGGCTGGCATAATAGCGCTTATAATAGGTGCCGTGGTTACCGCGTGCATCTTAATCCACAAAAATGCCGATAAAATCCGCGAGGCGTTTGATAAACTCGGCAACTGGATTATAGCTAAAATGCAACCTGCGGTGGACTGGCTCAACGGAGCTGCTGATTGGGTAGCCCAAAAATGGGGAGATTTAATCAACTTTTTTAAAACACTGGGCTCGGCGGTGGTCGAGGCCTTCTGGCTGATGGGAGAGGATATCAAAAATCTTTTCTCCAGCATCTGGGATGGGCTTACCAGCGGATTTAAGGGTGCCGTAAACTTTGTGATCAAGGGTATCAACCTCCTGATCGGCGGCGCAAATAAGCTGCTGGCCGTAAAAATCCCAGACTGGCTCCCTGGCGGCGGAAAAACAGTGGGCATCCAGCTGCCGCAAATCCCTCTGCTGGCAAAAGGCGGCATCGCAACTGGTCCGACTTTGGCGATGGTGGGCGAGGGCAGAGAGCATGAGGCAATTTTGCCGCTCTCCAAGCTGCAGAGCCTGATCCAGAGGGCAAAAGGTACCGGCGGCGGTGGCGGGAATGTATATCACTACAATCCTCACATCGAGGTAAACGGCGGAAATCCAGAGGATGTGGAGCGCATCATGGCGGAGGATAAAAAACGCTTTGAGAAGTGGCGAAAAGAACAGGAAGAGTACGAGCGCCGGACAAGGATAAAACCAAAACCGAAGCTCGCATGAGGAGAACCAGATGAAGCAGTATCAAACGATTCAAGGGGATATGTGGGATAGCATCGCCAAAAAGGTGTATGGCACCGAAAAGGCGATGGAACTGCTGATGCAGGCAAACCCTGAGTATCTGGATACGGCAGTTTTTGGGGCGGGTGCGATATTGCATCTGCCCCAATTTACTGCAAAGGAGCAGGAAAGCACGATGGCGCCACCGTGGAGAAGGCAATCGTTTTAGAGATGGTGAAAAATGAAAAAATCGACGATTGCCAGGAGAATGAACCATGATGTTCATTCTCCTACCAAAATCATGAAAGGAGAGGTGGAGGCTTGAAAGGCAGGAGAACAAAGGTAAAGGTATCGCTCAATGGGGTAGATATCACTTCAGATTTAAGCGGAGACACCCTATCGCTCACCTTTACCGACAGCGCAGAGGAGCACGCGGACAATGTGGATTTTCAAATCCAAAATCGCGAAAAGAAGTGGCTCAAGGGATGGTTCCCGGAAAAGCGGGATACCTTTTCGGCGCAGATTATCTCAGACAGCGGCGCGCTGGATTGCGGTACCTTTTTGCTGGATGATGTGGGAATGTCCGGACGGCCGCTGACGGTGAGCATCAAAGGGGTTGCAAAACCCTCCGATCAGGACTTTTCGGAGGTGAAACACAATCAAACATGGGAGCAGGCAACCTTACAGGATATTGCAGCCACCATCGCCGGGCGTGCCGGGGTGGCGCTGGAGTATGATGCCGGTATCAATCCCACCATCCAGTTTCAAACGCAGGAGGATAAAACCGATCAGGAGTTTTTACAAGAGCTTGCCTCCAAACACGGGATCACGATGAAACTCTACAATCAAAAACTCGTACTGTACGAGATGGACAAGCTCGAGCAGGCGGGGGCGGTGTGCAAGCTCAAGGAGAGTGATATGCTTTCGTGGGATGCAAAAACTACTCTGCTGGACACATCTTACTCCGGAGTATCAGCACAGTACATCAATACCGATGGGGAGACGATGACTTATACCTACACCGGGGATGGAGACAAGGCCCCCAAAATTTTTAAAATCAGCAATCAGATGGATAGTTTGAGCATGGCACAAAAGGTAGCCGAGGCAAAATATAAAGAGCTCAACCGAGGAGAAACCACCTTTTCATGCTCGCTGCCTGGCAACCCGATGCTGGTGTCCGGCATCTGTGTAGAGCTGGATGCAGAGGACTTCGGCAAGTTTGGCGGCAAGTACCTGATTGATGGCAGCACCCATACCGTGAGTGGTGGATATACCACCGATTTGGAGATGCACAAAGTGGAGGGATAGCATGGAGATTTGCAAAGTATCAGAGATTGATTATGCAAAGGGCTTAATCAAGGTGGAGTTTCCGGCAAAAGACAACATCGTGAGCAGCTGGATCACCTTCCCGGCCAGCGAGTACGAGATGCCGGAGGTGGGCGATCTGGTAAAAGTGGAGTTTGAGCCGGATGCCTACGGTAACCCTTACACCAGCGGTATCTGCTATCAAAAATGCTTTAACAAGGATGAGCTGCCCAAGATGCAAGGCAAGGATATCTTTTACAAAACAATGAAGGGTGATCTTACCATCATCTACGATCGGGCGAAAAAGGAACTCATCATCCAAACGGAAAAAAATATCATCCTCAAAGGGATAGAGAAAATCCAAATGGAAGGAAAGCAAATCATCCTGAAGGCGGCGAATCAGGTGCAGATACAGGCAAACGCGGTGCAGATCGAGGCTGCCAATATCAGTTTAAACGGGCAGACTTCCATCAACGGCGAAACCTCCATCAATGGCAATCTTACGGTGTCCGGAATTGTTACAGCACAAAACATATAAGGGGTGATATTTTGATTGGGATGTATGCGGGCGTCAGTTTTACAGTGTCGGAGGGGCAGGTGCAAACCTTTACCGAGATGAGCCGGGAAACCTCCGCCAGGTGGAGCGCCCATGAAGTAATCGGGGCAAAGCCAAAGCAGGAGTTTTTAGGACCGGATTTGGGCGGGGTATCCTTTACGATGCACCTTGCCGCATGGAGGGGAGTGAGCCCGATCCGGCTGGCAGAGCAGCTGCGGGAATTTTGCTCCAATGGCGAGTACGATAATCTGATTCTCGGCGGCAGAAACATGGGAAAATATCTGATCGAGAGTGTCGGCGAAAGCTATGGGGTAGTCACCGGCCGCGGCGAAATTCTTTCCGCAGATGTAGATGTGAGCTTAAAGGAGTATCACTGATGATTGTAACTGGTAAAAACTTATCGCCTGATCTGCGCGAGCAGGTGGAGGTGCTGATTAACACGCCGGTTGGAACGGTGGTGCTGGATCGTGATTTTGGGATTGATTTATCCTTTTTAGATATGCCGATCGGGCAGGCGGCAAACGCTGCGGCGGCGGAAATTGCAGTAAAAATCGAGCGATACATCCCAGGGCTGCAGCTGGAGCAAGTAAAACCAACCTATCCCAGAGCGGCGGAAGGCAAGGTAGAATTGGAGGTGATTGTGAAAGATGCGAAGTAATCCGTATGATTTTATCCCAGATGTTGATTTTGCACCGGAAACAGCAGAAGTGATACTCGGGCGGCTGGAAGATACCTACGAAAGTGAGCTGGAAAAGCTCACGGGGCAGAGTGAAAAACTGCCGGTAGCAAGCCGGGAGAAAATCATCCTGAACACCATGGCTTTTGAGCTGGCTGCCATTTCACAGCTTTTTGCGGACAGAGCAAAGATGAATCTGCCAAAGTACAGCCGGGGAAACTATCTGGAGGTGCTGGCATCCTTTTGGGGGCTTAGCCGCAGGGAAGCTGCTCCGGCAGTGGGGGTAGCGGAATTTACTCTATCGGCAGTGCGAGAGGATGATATTTTTATCCCAAAGGGCACGAGGGTGTCGCCAGGAGAAAAGCTGTTTTTTGCCACCGATGAGGATTTGATTATCCGGTCACCGGCGACCACCGGACGGGTAGGAATCACCTGCCAGCAGGCAGGCGATATTGGAAACGGGTATGCAGCTGGGAGGATCAGCATCATAGTAGATCCGGTAGCCTATGTGGCGCAGGTGGGAAACATAGAAAAAACCCAAGGCGGTGCGGATGTGGAGGACGATGAGAGCCTGCGCACCCGTATCTACTATGCACCAAAAGGGTACAGCGTTGCCGGACCAAAGGAATCCTACCAGTTTTGGGTGCGGGAGTTTTCCCAGGCAGTGGAGGGTGTGGGAATCACCAGCCCCAGCGCCGGAAAAGTGGATATCTGTCTCACACTGGCAGGAGGCGAAATCCCAGAGGAAAGCTACATAGAGCGCCTGAAAGAGTATCTGGAGGACAAGCGCCCGCTGACCGATGAGCTTACCATCCACGCGCCGAAAGTGGTGCAGTTTGACTTAGACATCACCTACTACATCAATCGTTCAGACGCAAACCGGGAGATTGAGACAAAGGCAGCGGTGGAGGCGGCAGTGCAGCAGTATCTTGCATGGCAGGAGAGCACCATTGGCAGAGACCTCAATCCGGACAAGCTGGTGGCGCTGGTGATTGGAGCCGGTGCAAAGCGCATCGAGGTAACAAAGCCGCAAAAACAGGTAATCAGCGCCGGAGAAATCTTTAAGCACAGAAGTGTGCAGATAAGATACGGAGGGCTGGAAGATGATTAAGCTGGAAAGCATCAGCCTTTACGACTTACTGCCGCCCAACCTGCATGGGGAGAAGGAAAAAGCCCTGGCAACGGCGTGGGACAAAGAATACCGCAAGGTGTGCCAGTTTGCATTGAGGGCGAGCATGGTATTTGGATTTGTAATGGAGCTGGATGAGGAAATGGCAGACCACCTGTGCCTATCTCTGGATATTAAGGGGTACAAGGCAGATTTGCCGCTGGACAAAAAGCGGACGCTCATCCGTTCGGCTTTACTCAACTATGCCCGACTGGGCACGAAAGCAGCGGTGGAGGATGCAGTGGGCATCATCCACGGGGGGACAACAGTACAGGAGAGCTGGGAGTACGGCGGAAAACCGTATTATTTCCGGGTGGCGGTGGATGCAGGACAGGAGCCGGTGCCGCAAAACCCGATTGGCAGGCTGCTGGACACCATCATGGATTACAAAAATGTGCGATCTTGGCTGCAAGGTATCACCGTAGATGTAATCGAGCCAGGAGCAATCCATACAGCAGCATTGCCGGAGCTGGGGAGCTCTCTGATCGTGGATCCGTACAGAGTAAAAGAGATGGTAGCCGGAGGAAAGCTCTATCCGAAAGCAATAGCAGTCGCAGGAAACTATCTCATCATTTAAAAAGGAGGAATTGAGTATGCCGCAGGAGTACGATTATTTTGCAATTGTAACAAACAAGGGCACCGAAAAAATGGCAACCTACCTGCAATCAGGCAAAAAAATCGAGATTGCTTTTGTAGCAGTAGGTGATGGTAACGGGCAAATCCCAATGCCGGATCCGGCCAGAACAGCGCTGGTAAACGAGGTATGGCGGGGCCCGGCGCAGACGGTGCAGGATCAGGCCAATAAAAACGTGATTAAGGCCACCTCAGTAATCCCTACCGATGTGGGCGGCTGGAATGTGAGAGAGATTGGACTGATCGATGGGGACGGGGACCTTTTTGCAATTGCAAACGCTCCGGGATACCCCAAAATCAGCATTGCAGATGGCATCAACAACGATATGCAAGTGGGCATGAGGGTGGCAGTAAGCAATCGAGATAGCATCATCGTAACGGTGGATGGCACAGTGATTATCGCCACCATGCAGGATGTAAAAAATCATGACGATGACACCAATGCCCACGGCAAGCACTTTGTAAACATGGTGCTCCATGTATCAGATAAAGATAGAGAAAACTGGGACAATCCGCTTTTGGTGGCAACGGTAAGCCTGAGCAAGAGCGGATGGAGCAGGGATCCGGCCGGGGTAACCTACATCCAGGATGTTACCGCACAGCTGCCGCCAGAAACGGTGCTTGCAAACATGGATTTAGCTATCAAAGCGGACCCGAACCTGATTGCACAGATGGTGGATGGCAACATCGGATTGGTGGCAGAGCAGAGCAAAGGCAAAATCATCTTCCACGCACTCAGGGAAATTCCGGCTATCAGTATGTATGCACAGGTATCCTTGTACCGCTCAAAATCGGGGGAGGCCAAGACCTACTACTCCAACCTGCTGGGCAATCCAGGCACGATTGGCACACCACTGCCACTGCCGATTGAGCAAACCAGCATTAAGCTGAGCAACGCAAGCACCAACACCCAGCTCAAAATCCAAGGCACCCACAAAAACCCAACGCTGGACTGGGCCGCCACAAGGATTGTCCGCGGCGAAAATGCGGCACCGGTAGGCCCATCGGATGGAGTGCAGATTGCAGATGGCAAAATCACATCGTTTACCGATACCAACAACCTGCGGGCAGGTGTGCGGTACATCTACGCTTACTTCCCGCGCAATGCGGCCGGAAACTACCAAATGTCGGCGACGACAGCGGAGATTACCATCCCAACGCAACAGCCGCTCAATCCAACCAGCGTGAGCGTGCAGGACACCACCGATAAAAACAACTTTGCCGCAACACTTACCATTAAGCTGCCAACGGATGTATACCGGGACCATATCGCAATCGTGCGCAAAGAGGGTAGCGCTCCTGCCAACATCAACGATGGCCGGATGATATACAGCGGCAAAGATACCACAGTGAGAGATACCATCAGCACCAACTACGGCATCGACTATCACTGGGCAGTGTATGCAGTAAACGCTGAGGGTACAGCCTGCGCAGCACCGGCGAGGGCAAACCTGAGCCTCAAGCCGATTGTACCGGAGCAAGTAACGCAGACAAGCGCCACCGACGCATCTGCACCGGAGTATGGCTATCGGGTGCTGGTAAAAACCAAAATCCCAGAGGATGTAAACGCATACAAAATCATGGTGAGGCGCAAGGCCGGAGAGATGCCAGCCACCAGCATTGATGGTGATTTGGCATACGAGGGCAGCAACGATACCTTTTACGATTTGCCGCCATTTTCCACGCAGGCATATCATTACCGGGTGTTTACCGTAAACCAGACCGGACAGCTCAATGACAAGCAGGAGGGAGCAACTGCAAGCGTTACTCTCACTGCCAGAGAGCCGGGAGCAGTTACCAATCTTTCGGCAAGCGACACCAAAGGCACCACAACCGGCAGCTTTGACTTGCCTGTGGTGACGGTAGCGGGCAGAGAGGCAGTCAACCGCTTTGTCACCGGCTATGTGGTAATCCAAAAAGAGGGTGGCACACCGACCACCGAGAGGGATGGCGAGGTAATTGCAAGCGGTACCATCGACCCACAGACGAGCGGGAAAACGGTAGAGTTTACAAAGGTAGGGCAGAAGAATGGTGCCGATTTGTACATCACGGTTTTTCTCAAAAACGCGGCAGGCTCATATTTCTGGAGTAA
>Ga0129314_1000047_pt1 | contig 147262 bp, 141 predicted proteins | sample O1111metagenome_FD_94431 | JGI IMG/M metagenome (GOLD analysis project Ga0129314, IMG submission 94431) | Orangutan individual fecal microbial communities from fecal samples from Wisconsin, USA - O1111 metagenome | ecosystem: Host-associated > Mammals > Digestive system > Large intestine >...
GAAGCTTTTTGCTGGTAACGCCACCCCGGAACTAGCACAACGTATTGCCAACCGCCTGTACACTTCACTCGGCGACGCCGCTGTAGGTCGCTTTAGCGACGGCGAAGTCAGCGTACAAATTAATGAAAATGTACGCGGTGGTGATATTTTCATCATCCAGTCCACTTGTGCCCCTACTAACGACAACCTGATGGAATTGGTCGTTATGGTTGATGCGCTGCGCCGTGCTTCCGCAGGCCGTATCACCGCCGTTATTCCTTACTTCGGCTATGCACGTCAGGATCGTCGCGTACGTTCCGCTCGTGTACCGATTACTGCTAAAGTCGTCGCTGATTTCCTGTCCAGCGTTGGCGTTGACCGCGTCCTCACCGTTGACCTGCATGCTGAACAGATCCAGGGCTTCTTTGACGTACCGGTTGATAACGTATTCGGTAGCCCGATCCTGTTAGAAGACATGCTGCAGCTGAATCTGGACAATCCGATTGTGGTTTCTCCGGACATCGGTGGCGTCGTGCGTGCCCGCGCTATCGCTAAACTGCTGAACGATACCGACATGGCTATCATCGACAAACGACGCCCGCGCGCGAACGTTTCTCAGGTGATGCACATTATTGGTGACGTTGCAGGTCGTGACTGCGTGCTGGTTGATGATATGATCGATACCGGCGGTACGCTGTGTAAAGCAGCAGAAGCACTGAAAGAACGTGGTGCAAAACGCGTATTTGCTTACGCTACCCACCCGATCTTCTCAGGTAATGCGGCAAACAACCTGCGCAATTCAGTGATTGATGAAGTCGTTGTCTGTGACACTATTCCACTGACTGACGAAATCAAAGCACTGCCAAACGTGCGTACATTGACCCTGTCGGGTATGCTGGCCGAAGCGATTCGTCGTATCAGCAACGAAGAATCCATCTCTGCTATGTTCGAGCATTAATCGAGCCCGGCTCAAAAACCCGCTGCGGCGGGTTTTTTTATCTGCAACATCTATTTGTATGACTTATGCCTCCTTCACCTGCCATTTAGTTGACAGATGATGCGCTCATGGATGAAACATTATTGTGAACAGATTATTTTCCTCACATGTGATGCCTTTCCGCGCCCTCATCGACGCTTGTTGGAAAGAAAAATATACCGCTTCTCGCTTTACCCGCGACCTGATCGCCGGGATAACCGTTGGGATCATTGCCATTCCGCTGGCGATGGCCCTGGCAATAGGCAGTGGCGTGGCGCCGCAGTACGGCTTGTATACCTCAGCCGTGGCTGGGATTGTTATCGCCCTTACCGGGGGTTCACGTTTTAGCGTATCTGGCCCAACTGCCGCCTTCGTGGTGATTCTGTATCCGGTTTCGCAACAGTTTGGGCTGGCAGGCCTGCTGGTCGCAACGCTAATGTCCGGGATATTCCTGATCCTTTTCGGCCTCGCCCGTTTTGGTCGCCTGATCGAATATATCCCGGTATCCGTTACGTTAGGTTTTACATCGGGTATTGGTATCACCATCGGTACCATGCAGATTAAAGATTTTCTCGGTCTGCAAATGGCCCATGTCCCGGAGCACTACCTGCAAAAGGTCGGCGCGCTGTTTATGGCCCTGCCAACCCTCAACGTTGGCGATGCCGCAATTGGCGTGGTGACGCTGGGGATCCTGATTTTCTGGCCGCGTCTGGGGATCCGACTGCCGGGCCACCTTCCTGCGCTGCTGGCAGGCTGTGCGGTAATGGGGATTGTGAACCTGACCGGCGGCCATGTCGCCACCATCGGTTCTCAGTTCCACTACATTCTGGCTGATGGCTCGCAGGGTAACGGTATCCCGCAATTGCTGCCGCAACTGGTATTACCGTGGGACATGCCGGAGTCAAACTTTACCCTGAGCTGGAGTTCGTTACAGGCGCTGTTACCGGCCGCCTTCTCCATGGCGATGCTCGGGGCGATTGAATCTCTACTGTGCGCCGTCGTACTTGATGGGATGACTGGCACCAAGCATAAAGCCAACAGTGAGCTGATTGGCCAGGGCCTGGGCAACATCGTGGCACCGTTCTTCGGTGGTATCACCGCCACGGCGGCAATTGCCCGTTCTGCGGCAAACGTCCGCGCCGGGGCGACCTCACCAATTTCAGCGGTCATCCACGCGATTCTGGTGATCCTTGCCCTGCTGGTGCTTGCGCCGCTGCTTTCCTGGTTACCGCTTTCCGCCATGGCCGCCCTGCTGCTGATGGTGGCATGGAACATGAGTGAAGCGCATAAAGTGGTGGATCTGCTGCGTCATGCGCCAAAAGACGACATCATTGTCATGCTTATGTGTATGTCGCTGACGGTGCTATTCGACATGGTGATCGCCATCAGCGTCGGTATCGTTCTCGCCTCCCTGCTGTTTATGCGTCGTATCGCGCGCATGACGCGTCTGGCGCCGGTCAACGTAGATGTACCTGACGATGTGCTGGTGCTGCGCGTTATTGGCCCACTTTTCTTTGCCGCTGCGGAGGGATTATTTACCGATCTCGAATCGCGTATTGCAGGTAAACGTATTGTGGTCTTAAAGTGGGACGCGGTCCCGGTACTGGATGCCGGTGGTCTGGACGCTTTCCAGCGGTTTGTAAAACGCCTCCCGGAAGGGTGTGAACTGCGGATCAGTAATCTGGAATTCCAGCCGTTACGTACAATGGCGCGCGCGGGCATTCAGCCGATTGCCGGACGCCTGACGTTCTTCCCGAATAAAGACGCCGCGCTGGCAGATATCAGCTGACGTGTAGCCCGGCCAGGCGAAGCGCCGCCGGGCTACAAATGACAGGCAAAAAAATGGCTCCCGTGTGTGGGAGCCATTTTTATAATCAGCTTATTGCTTACGCGTTCAGCAGTTGCTCAGCTGTCGCTTTCACGCTTGCCAGCAGGACTTTGACATCCTCCAGACACACCGTTGGGTTCAGCAGCGTCAGCTTCAGGCAGGTTACGCCATCTGCTTCGGTCACGCCAACGTTGGCGCTACCAGAAGCCAGCAGAACGTCGCCAATACGCTGGTTCAACAGCGCAACGAACGCCATGTCGTCACTGTGCGGACGGAAACGGAACAGCACGCTTGCCAGCTGCGGCTCCATCACCAGTTCCAGGTGTGGCTGAGTTTTCACAAACGCAGCCACATCACGCGCCAGCGTTACGCCGTTATCAATGATTTCGGCATACTGCTTTTTGCCCAGCGCTTCGAGCCCCATCCACAGCTTCAGCGCGTCAAAACGGCGCGTGGTCTGCAGCGATTTCGACACCAGATTCGGTACGCCCGCCTCTTCATCAAAATCAGAGTTCAGGTACGCCGCCTGGTAACGCATCAGCTCGTAATGACGCGCGTCTTTCAGCAGGAACGCGCCGCAGCTGATGGTCTGGAAGAACTGTTTGTGGAAGTCCAGCGTCACGGAATCCGCCAGTTCAAGGCCGTTCAGGAAGTGACGATACTGCTCAGAAAGCAGTAACGCCCCGCCCCATGCTGCATCCACATGCATCCAGATCTGGTGTTCTGCCGCCAGCGCCGCAATGTCCGCTAACGGATCGATTGCGCCCGCATCGGTAGTACCAGCAGTGGCGACAATCGCCATCACCTGTTCGCCGTTGGCTTTCGCCTGGGCCAGCTTGTCTTTCAGGTCAGCCAGATCCATGCGTGAGAACGCATCGGTCTTCACCTGGGTGACGGAACGGTAACCCAGCCCCATCAGCGCCATGTTCTTCTGCACAGAGAAGTGCGCGCTTTCAGAGCAAAATACTTTGATTTTGCTCAGGTCGCCGGTCAGACCATTCTGCTGAATGGAATGCCCCTGGCGGGCAAAGAAGGCGTCGCGCGCCAGCATCAGGCCCATCAGGTTGCTTTGGGTGCCGCCGCTAGTGAACACGCCCGCGTCGCCTGCCGCATAGCCCACCTGCTCACGCAACCATTCGATCAGTTTGATCTCAATGATGGTCGCCGACGGGCTCTGATCCCAGGAGTCCATACTCTGGTTGGTGGCGTTGATCAACACTTCTGCCGCCTGGCTAATCACCAGGCTCGGGCAGTGCAGGTGCGCCACGCACTGCGCATGGTGAACCAACAAGCTGTCTTTCAGAAAGTATTCAACCGCACGCTCAATAGCGGCCTGGTTGCCCAGGCCCTGAGACGTAAAATTCAGGTTGATACGTTCGCGCAGTTGCTCAACGGTTTTGCCCTGATACATCTCAGGCTGCTTCAACCATTCAACGACCGCTTGCGTACTCTGCTCGATCGCGTCCTGGTAGGCAGCAATGCTTTGTGCCGAGCCGGACAGAATCGGATTTACGTCTGACATTCGATCCAACTCCGTTTAAACCGGCTTCACGCCAGCGCCCAGCAGGGCATTTTCGAATTTATCGAGGAAAATCTCCAGCTCTGCGTTGGTGATCAACAGAGACGGCAGCAGACGCAGTACGCAACCGTTACGGCCGCCACGCTCCAGAATCAGGCCGTTTTCGAAACATTTTTTCTGCAGCAGCGCGGAAAGCTCTCCATCGGCCGGGTAGCAGCCCATGTGATCCTGCGCTTCGTTCGGCTTAACGATTTCCAGACCAATCATCAGGCCCAGACCACGTACCTGGCCGATAACCGGGTAACGTTTCTGCAGGTCAGTCAGTTTGCCTTTCAGCCACTCGCCCTGCGCAGCAACTTTATCGGCAATCTTGTCGTCTTTGAGGATTTTCAGCGTTGTCAGACCGGTCGCCATCGCCAGTTGGTTGCCGCGGAAGGTGCCAGTGTGATGGCCCGGAGCCCACGCATCGAACTGCTTTTTAATGCCCAGTACCGCCAGTGGCAGACCGCCGCCAACCGCTTTGGACATCACGATGATATCCGGCTCAATACCGGCGTGTTCGAAGGCGAACAGTTTACCCGTGCGCGCGAAGCCAGCCTGAACTTCATCGATAATCAGCAGAATGCCATGTTCCTGGGTCACTTTACGAATACGCTGCAGCCACTCGATCGGAGCCGGGTTTACCCCGCCTTCGCCCTGCACCGCTTCGAGGATTACGGCAGCCGGTTTACGCACGCCGCTCTCAACGTCGTTGATCAGGTTTTCGAAGTAGTAGGTCAATGCTTTGACGCCAGCGTCACCGCCGATACCCAGCGGGCAACGGTACTGATGCGGATACGGCATAAACTGCACTTCCGCCATCATGTTGCTGACGGCTTCTTTCGGCGACAGGTTGCCGGTCACGGACAGCGCGCCGTGGGTCATCCCGTGGTAGCCACCGGAGAAGCTGATGATGCTGGAACGGCCGGTAACTTTCTTCGCCAGCTTCAGCGCCGCTTCAACGGCATCGGCACCGGACGGCCCGGTGAACTGCAGGCAATACTCTTTGCCCTGGCCCGGTAATAAAGAAAGTAAATACGATGAGAATTCATCTTTTAACGGTGTGGTAAGGTCAAGCGTATGTAACGGTAAGCCGCTTGTGATGACACTTTGAATGCTCTGCAGCACTTCAGGATGATTATGACCAAGCGCCAGGGTTCCGGCACCTGCCAGGCAATCAAGATATTGATTATTTTCTACGTCAGTAATCCAGACGCCCTGCGCTTTAGCAATCGCTAATGGCAGTTTACGTGGATAGCTGCGGACATTAGATTCAAACTCAGCCTGTCTTGCTAAAAAGGTATCATTGCTCTGTGGTAATGAATTAGCACTTAAAGTATCAATACGGACTTTATCCGTCATCATATCACTCCTACAACCAGGTGTAGATTAACGCCTGATTGAATAAATGGTTATAAGGGTTACCTGTAAAAAAGCGCGGCTAATATATGTTGTTTTAGCCCTGGACTCAATCATTTATTTTTCAACACATTTAGCGGGTGTTTTTTCTTTATAATTCAAAGTGTAACAGCCACCCTTCATTACGAAATCCTAAAGAAATATATCTATTTAATTAACAATTACCGTAGCCAATTGCAACGCATACGATGTTATAAAAACCATGTAATTTTCATGTTTTTATTATTTTTTTACACGTTTTTACCATTAATAATGTACGCGTTTTCTTGTTACGACATGATTTTTCACTTATTTGTCGATAAATCGAATAAAAAAGTCGATCCCTAAATATAAATCACTTAGTATGGCGCGCTTATTTGCAGGCTATGTAAATAAAATTAATGCGCAGCACCCGGTAACGCGTACAGGCGACACGCGTTTTCGACAACAGGAATTCCCTGGGTTGTCAGCAGAAATGTTCGCGGGCGGACATTTCGTAAGGCGAACACCGTTTCCCCTTATGCCGAGAATGAAAATTTTCTAGCCATACTTTTATGGCGCCCTGATATGAGATTGTTATGACTCGCATTTATCCACCATCCGTCGTTGCCAAATTTGGCGGCACCAGCGTCGCTGATTTTGATGCGATGAACCGAAGCGCCAGCATTGTCCTTGCTGATCAAGATGTCCGTTTAGTCGTGCTGTCTGCTTCAGCAGGCGTTACAAACTTACTGGTCGAGCTTTCTGAAGGTCTGGAAACGCATCAACAATTAGATAAGCTTGAGACCTTACGCGCCATCCAATACAACATTATTTCCCGCCTGAAGCAGCCGTCCGTTATCAGCACGGAAATCGATAATCTTCTCAACAACATCCGCCATCTTGCACAAACGGCGACCGTTTCACCGTCTGATGCGCTAAGCGATGAATTGGTCAGTCACGGCGAGCTGATGTCCTCTTTACTGTTTACTGAAGTCTTACGTGAACGGCATGCCGAGGCCGGGTGGTTTGACGCCCGCAGCGTGATGCGTACCAACTCGAGTTTCGGCTGCGCCGAACCCGAACTCAGTACCTTGCACCACCTGGTGGAGACTCACCTGCGCCCTCGTCTTGAGCAAGCGATTATGGTGACCCAGGGGTTTATCGGCCGGGATGCCGCAGGGCATACCACTACGCTGGGACGCGGTGGTAGTGATTACACGGCGACGCTTCTCGGTGAGGCGCTTCACGCCGCACGCGTGGACATCTGGACCGATGTCGCAGGGATCTACACCACCGATCCGCGTATTGCGCCGCGGGCCAAACGGATTGACCACATCTCATTTTCCGAGGCCAGCGATATGGCCGCCTTCGGTGCGAAGGTCCTCCACCCGGCTACGCTGCTTCCGGCAATGCGTAAAAGCATTCCGGTTTTTGTTGGCTCAAGTAAGGATACGGCTGCCGGTGGTACGCTGGTGCATAACACCACCGACAACCCACCTCGCTATCGTGCGCTTGCCGTGCGCCGTAAACAGACGCTGTTGCGATTACATAGTCTGGAGACACAACCGTCCGGTTCTTTCCTGGCGCAGTCCTTCGCCATTTTAGCTCGCCACGCGGTCACGGTGGATTTGGTTACAACCTCAGAGAACAGTATTGCGCTGGCGCTGGACGCGACTCACGCAACCTCAGGTGAAGATCATATACTGACCAGCGCATTGTTTACCGCATTATCCTCCCACTGTCGTGTGGAAGTGGAAACCGGACTGGCATTAGTCACTTTGGTGGGGAATCGACTGACTCAGGCGGCGGGAGTTTGCAAAGACGTTTTTGCCTGGCTTGAAGGGCATACGGTGCGAATGATTTGCCACGGCGCGTCAAATGACAACCTGTGTTTCCTGTTGCCCGCTGAAGACGCGGATAGCGCGGTTAAAACGTTACATTATCGGTTATTCGAATAACGTTTCTTATATTCCATAGCGAATATAAAAGTGCGTTCTATGCAAGGATAATGAACAAGCAAAGTCCTGGTTTTTCAACCAGGACTTTGTATTCAAACCGCAGCCCTCTCTACCGGGAAACGATTTAGTTATGACGATGAGTGGTATCACCGCGACGACAGCGTTTGTCATAATGGCGTACCCACCAGTAACGGTCACTGATTTGCTCGTGCCCGCCCACTCTGGCTCCCGCCAACCACAGAACACCACCTACAAAAATACTGAGCACGGCACCATGTGCGAAAAACTGTGGCAGATTAAATTGCGGCAATTGGTTTAAAATAGAGTAACCAACACCCCCCACCATCACCACCAACCCTAAAGCCATGAGCACGTTACCGAGTAACGAAGCGTTTTTGCGTTTCATGTGTCACCTCCGGAACTTTGGGTTGCTACAGGGAATACCCCTAATCCTTATGTGTAAAGTATAGACAACACTGCCGTTCGCAAGTGCGGGAGCGATCACAATTACAAACACTCGCGCAACAAAACTTTACAAATAAGCTACTGAACATACTCAATTTCTAATAGTCCATTTGTGCAATTATTCAGTTTTTGGCGATTAGAACGCAGTTTTTTGTCAAGAGCAGCATCAGACAGTAAACTACACGTCGTTTATGGAAACACTCAGGACAAAACACGTGACGATTAAATTGATTGTCGGCCTGGCGAACCCCGGCGCAGAGTATGCGGCAACGCGACACAACGCAGGCGCATGGTATGTCGATTTACTGGCAGAGAGATTACGCGCGCCCCTGCGTGATGAGCCGAAATTCTTCGGCTACACCTCCAGAGTAACGCTCGAAGGGGAAGATGTCCGTTTGCTGGTACCGACCACATTTATGAATCTCAGCGGCAAGGCAGTAGGTGCGATGGCCAGTTTTTATCGTATCAATCCCGATGAAATTTTGGTCGCGCACGACGAATTAGACCTGCCGCCTGGCGTGGCAAAATTTAAGCTCGGTGGCGGTCATGGCGGACATAATGGCCTGAAAGACATCATCAGCAAGTTGGGCAATAACCCCAACTTTCATCGTTTACGCGTGGGAATTGGTCATCCGGGTGATAAAAACAAAGTTGTCGGATTTGTTTTAGGCAAACCGCCTGTTTCAGAACAGAAGTTAATTGATGAAGCAATTGACGAAGCGGCACGTTGTACCGAGATTTTATTCAAAGATGGCCTGACCAAGGCAACGAGCCGGTTACACACCTTTAAAGCGCAATAAGCAGCGATGTGCGGCATTTTTCTCGCGTGCTGTGTATAATAGGCAGAGTTATTTACTTTTCTACAATCTGTTTTCCATAACAGGTTGAATATCAAAAGATTAAGGTGATTTAAACATGGGATTCAAATGCGGTATCGTCGGTTTGCCAAACGTAGGCAAATCCACCCTGTTCAACGCGCTCACAAAAGCGGGTATTGAAGCGGCAAACTTCCCGTTCTGTACTATCGAGCCGAACACAGGTGTTGTCCCGATGCCCGATCCGCGTCTGGATCAGTTGGCCGAAATCGTCAAACCGCAGCGTATCCTGCCAACAACGATGGAATTCGTCGACATTGCCGGTCTGGTAAAAGGCGCGTCCAAAGGCGAAGGTCTGGGTAACCAGTTCCTGACGAACATCCGTGAAACCGAAGCTATCGGCCACGTGGTTCGCTGCTTTGAAAACGACAACATCATCCACGTTAATAACAAAGTGGATCCGGCTGACGACATTGAGGTTATCAATACCGAACTGGCGCTGTCTGACCTGGATACCTGTGAGCGCGCTATCCATCGCGTACAGAAGAAGGCCAAAGGCGGCGATAAAGACGCTAAAGCGGAACTGGCTGCACTGGAAAAATGCCTGCCACAGCTGGAAAACGCTGGCATGCTGCGTGCGTTGAAAACGCTGACCGATGAAGACAAAGCGGCTATCAAATACCTGAGCTTCCTGACGCTGAAACCAACCATGTATATCGCCAACGTCAACGAAGACGGTTTTGAAAACAACCCATACCTCGATAAAGTGCGTGAAATCGCCGCAGCTGAAGGCTCCGTGGTTGTTGCAGTTTGCGCTGCCGTTGAAGCTGACATCGCAGAACTCGATGATGCTGACCGTGAAGAATTCATGGCAGAAATGGGTCTGGAAGAGCCAGGTCTGAACCGCGTAATCCGCGCTGGTTACGAACTGCTGAACCTGCAGACCTACTTCACCGCTGGCGTGAAAGAAGTTCGTGCATGGACCATTCCTGTTGGCGCAACGGCTCCGCAGGCCGCGGGTAAAATTCATACTGACTTCGAGAAAGGCTTTATCCGCGCACAAACCATCGCGTTTGAAGATTTCATCACCTATAAAGGTGAACAAGGCGCGAAAGAAGCCGGTAAGATGCGTGCAGAAGGTAAAGATTACATCGTTAAAGATGGCGATGTGATGAACTTCCTCTTCAACGTCTAAACAAAACTTCTCGTCTCATGAGGTTTCATCAAATCTCATGAATATTGAAAAAGTCTACAAAATCCGCGCAATTGCGTGGATTTTTTATTTCAGAGAGTGTGCATCTGTCTCGTAACGAGACAGTCAAAAATGAGTACGTGGATGAGCACAACATTCTGCCATCTTCATTTTTAGTGGGTACGATAACGGTATAATAAATAAACAAGGCCCCGTTAGGTTCACTGATACGCAATGCCGCACTGCCAAGCCGAAAGAAAAACTCCATTGTCTCAATGATTTCAACTCGCTGAGCAGGCTGATGAACTGACCATCTTCCAGAAGGCCGCGACATACTTCGCGAAGCGCCTGAATGGCCTGCGGCCTGAGGATGACCTGGATGTGCCTGCAGGCTTGAGGAAATTGCCCAATAAAATCATTGTTATCTCTTACACATCCGGTCCTTATGTGCTGTATGCGAAACAGTGAAAAACCACAAAGCCCCGCGTAGCCTGCGAGGCTTTGTTATCTGGTGCGTTACGTCATCTGACGGGCAATATACCCTGCCCCTTTGATCGCCAGTTGGGCGATCTCGTCTTTATCACAGATAAAATGGACCGGGTTCTCAAGTCCATATCGGCTGCGCCATAAAGAACGATACATTTCGCAGCGCTGCCGCTTGCCTGTCAGCACAATGTCGCCTTGCAGAGAAAAGCCTAAACGCTCGGCCTCATCAAAGAGTTTCATGTCATCCGCCGCCAGCGCCGCCTGACAAAAAAATGTTCTTTCGACTGCGGTGCACGGCAACGAGAACTCGATAAAACGCGTAAACAGCAGCGTGCGCAGAAGGCCCGCATGATGCACGCTATCACAGGCATATTGCAGGATGTCCGCCGAGAAAAAATCGTCATCCTCTTCTTCCAGCATACTGGCGCCAATAAACGTCTCTTTTTTCACCGCCGCATAAACCTGCCCGCTCAGACTGGTAATACTGCCGGCGATTCTTCCCTGCGCGTCAATGTGGATAAGCTTGGTTGTTGAACCCAGTTCGATCATCGTCAGCGGCAGGTTCCTGTAAAGCGACGTCATCAGCCCCACGGCCTGAGTCTCTTCCCCGCGCATCAGGTCGATATCCCGCAGGCTGGACCAGCAACGATCCGCCTGCGCATTTTTGATACCAGGGACAAAACGGATCTCCAAATCCAGAGGCAGTATTGCGGGATCTTTTACCTTCACCACCCGGGAGACAAGCTGCTCAAGGCTCACCGGAGCGGTGATATGCGGTATCTCCAGCAGCCCGAGGTTAGAGGTGATCATTCCCGAAGCAATCGCAAAACGCACATCACCAGTCGTCAATTGGTTAGCGTGCAGCAGTTCACTTATCCCTGCGGCAATGGCGTCTCTGAAATCCCCCTGAGAACGGGCCTTCCCGGAGTTAACGCCAACAGCGAGGAGATGTTCAGCAACGATCTCCTCATCGCGTAACAAATAGAGCCGGGTCTGGGTTGAACCGCTGTCGATGATAATAATCATAAGCTTGCTCCTGAGGCGGTGACGTGGGTTTAGAGGCTTTGCTGATAAATGGCGCGAATCTCATCGGCGTCAGGCACGCGGGGATTATTCGCAAGCACGACACGCATCGTGGTAGTGGCATTGCCAATAAACCAGTCGAAATGTTCCTCTTTAACGCCCAGAGAGCTGAGCGACGGCAGCATATTGACGTAGCCCAGCAGCGAACGCACCGCATCAATACTGCTTCTCGCCGCTTCTTCTTCGGTCATATTGAGGGTATTCACGCCAAGCGCTTTGGCGATAGCGGCGAATTTTTGCGGCGCGCTTTGCCAGGTGAATTCCATAAAGGCCATGTAAATGGCGGCAATGCCTTCGGCATGTACGACATCAAGCAACCCGCCCATCGGGTGCTGCAACGCATGGGGCAATGTCGTCCCGGCACAATCAATCGCCATACCCGCCAGCGAACTGGCAAAAGTGACTTTTTCCCACGCCTCAATATTGGTGACATCGTCATAAACCTGCGGTAAATATTTGCCAATCAGCTCAACCGCCTGTAATGAAAGCATTTCACTCATCGGATGGGCATTTTTCGAAATAAAGGACTCCAACGAATGAAACAGGACATCTGCTCCCGGACCGGCAATAACGCGCCGGGGTAACGTCAGCATTAATAAAGGATCAATAATTGCCGCCTTCGGATAAATCAGCGGATTCACCAGCCCTTTTTTGTCATTGGTTTGTGGATTCGTAAATACCGCCGTTTTATTCGCTTCGCTGCCCGTGCCTGCGGTAGTCGGAATTAACACTACCGGTAGCGCCGAATCAGCCGGAGTTTGTCCAAATACATAGTCCCAAATTCCTCCGCTATTACAGGCCATAAAGGCAATGCCTTTTGCCATATCCATCGCGCTTCCTCCGCCAATGCCGACAATCACATCGCATTGCTGTTCACGGGCGAACGTAGCCCCTTCATCGACAAGGGTTGAAAGCGGGTTCTGCATGAAACGGTCAAAACAGACGGACGTCACGCCCGCCTGCGTCAATACATCAACCAACGCCGCCAACTGCCCCGTGGGCTTCGCACTATCTGAAGCAATGATCAGCGCCTTTTTGCCGTATTGCGCGGTAATTGTTCCCGCCTGTGCCAGTTTCCCCTGGCCAAAATAGAAATTAACCGGATTAACGAAATTAAATCCTGACATAATTTTTCCCTTATGGTGTGAATTCACGATGAAGTTAATGCGGCGCGCGATGCCCATTAATAATCAGCCATTCGCCTGAACGAGAAGCTACTCAATACGCATCACCGACAGTCCAAAATATATATTTCACCCTGAACCTCAATTGTGATTACTATCGCTTTATTCACCCTAATAATCCCTATATATGAAACGCGAGTTTATAATGTGGTATTGTGTGAGCGAATTCATATTTCCAGTTAATTGACTATGGAAATATACCGCCATCAAATAAGCGACCTGGCGGAAATTATCATGACCTCCTCTCCTTCGACTGTGAACGGTGTACAAACGTTACTGCGCGGACTGGCTGCCATCGAAGCGGTTGCCGCAGGACATCATGATTTACGCGCAATCAGTCAGCACATTTCCGCACCGCGCAGTACAACGCATCGTCTGATCAGCGCCCTGGTCGCTCAACGATATTTGCGACAAATTTCCAGCCGGGGCTATTTTCTCGGGCCAAGACTGATTGAGCTGGGCGGCGCATCGCTTGCTGGTTATCCGCTACGCATCGCTGCCCGCCCGCTGCTCGAAGCGCTGGCTCAGCTCACTCAGGACACCGTCCATCTCGGCATTCGCGAGCAAGGCGACGTGTTGTATATCGATAAAATTCCCGGTACCCGCGGGCTGGAGATGCGCTCGCGCGTTGGGCACCGTATGCCGCTGTTTTCGACTGGCATTGGCAAAGCGCTGATGCTCGGCGCGACGATGGCGGAATGGCAGCACTTTTATCGACTGCATAATCCCGGCGCGGACGCCGGTTCCTTTATTCGCAGCATGCACCATTACGCTGAGCGCGGTTACACCCTGGATCTGGAAGAGAACGAGCTCGCCATCCGCTGCGTGGCGGCACCGATTCGGGATGCCGGAAATCAGGTTGTCGCCGCTATTTCCGTCGCCAGCATCGCCCCCTACATGCCGGATGAACGCATGCAGGAGCTCAGCGGCATCGTAAAACGTTACGCTGAGGACATTTCCGCAGAGCTGGGCTGGGTGGCACATCGAACCTCTCTGATTTATCCCTTCGTCTCTACGCATGCAAAAGGATCCTGATATGACTGCATTGATCGCCCTGGATTGGGGAACCAGCGCGCTACGCGCCTACCGCTTAGCCGCAAACGGCACCGTGACTGCACGGCGGGAACTTCCCCACGGCATCATGAAATTACCCGACGCGCCCAATCGGCTGATGAGCTTTCGTCTGGCCTTCGACCTGGCCTGCGCAGACTGGCTGGCAGCCGATCCCGCCTGTCCGGTTATTGCCAGCGGCATGATTGGCAGCGCCCAGGGCTGGCAGCCCGCGCCCTATTTGCCTGCGCCCTGCGATGCTCGTCAGTTGGCGGAGCAGTTAACCCGCGTCGATGTCGATGACCAGCGCTGCTTCTATATCATTCCTGGCGTTCAGCAAACGAACCTTTTGCCGGAAGTGATGCGTGGAGAAGAAACCCAGGTGTTCGGCGCGATAACGGGTGATGAACGCCTGCGTGATGTTCAGGCCAGCGGCAGAAAATCGCTGATTGCCCTGCCCGGTACGCATTCAAAATGGGTGAGCGTCACGCAGGGGAAAATTGACCGCCTGCGTACGTTTATGTCGGGGGAACTTTACGATGTGCTGCGCCACCATTCGATACTGGGGCTGACGATGCAGCCCCCTGAAACTCCTGACTGGCAGGCTTTTGCTGAAGGCATCCGCGTCGCCCGCCAGCAGCCAGGCAATTTGCTCGGCTCTCTCTTTTCGGTGCGCACCCGGCTCCTTTGTCAGCAGCTATCGCCGCAACAACAGCCGGACTATCTCTCGGGTCTCCTGCTGGGCAATGAGCTTGCCATCGCGCTGGATGGGATCTCCGCCGATACCGACATCACCTTAATTGGTTCGCAGCCGTTGTGTCAGCGCTACCAGCGCGCCATGGCGATTTTTGAATGCCGCAATCCGGTGTATATCGCTCCCGGAGCGGCGGAACAGGGAATGTGGCAGGTAGCGCGTTACGCCAGTCTTGTGGCCTGATTTCCCGTTGACCTTTTTCTCGACCAACACCAGGAACTGACTATGGATTTTATCACCACGCTACGTCAAACCGGTCTGATTGCCATTCTGCGCGGTATACCGCCCGAACAGGTTGAAGCCGTCGGAGCCGCCCTGTATGAACAGGGATTCCACATCATCGAAGTCCCGCTTAATTCGCCTGAACCCTTGCTGAGTATTTCACGTCTGCGTCGTATTTTACCTTCGGACTGTTGGGTGGGCGCTGGAACGGTGATGACCGTGACTCAGCTGCATGACGTGGCGCAAAGCGGCGGCCAGCTGATTATCTCTCCCCATACCGATCCGGTATTAATTGAAGAGACAAAGCGCGCGGGATTGATAAGCCTCCCCGGGGCGGCGACGCCAGGCGAGGCTTTCAGCGCGCTGGCGAAGGGAGCGGATGCGGTGAAACAGTTTCCCGCTGAGGCGATCCCTCCCGTCGTGGTGAAAGCGTGGCGCGCCGTGATCCCCGCGGCGATCCCGCTGCTGCCCGTTGGTGGAATCACGCCGCAGGCAATATCCGACTATCGCGCTGCCGGAGCCAGTGGATTCGGCCTTGGCGGCGCGCTTTACCAACCAGGTATGACAGCAGAGCAAGTGGCCAGTCGCGCCGCTGACTTCGTGACCGCCTGGAGAACGTCCTCGCCCCTTAATACATAAAAAGAACCAAACGGAGTTGACTATGAAAATTCAAAAATTTACCTCTGGATTATTAACCTCGCTGTTAGCCGCCAGTTCATTACTGCTGGCAAGCCCGACTCAGGCGGCGGATTATCCTACGCGCCAGATAGAGCTGATCGTCCCCTTCGCCGCTGGCGGCGGCACCGATCTGGTGGCGCGCGCATTTGCTGAAGCCTCTAAACCGCACTTTCCGGTAGGCGTTGGCGTCATTAATAAGCCTGGCGGAGGCGGCGCAATTGGTTTTAGCGAGCTTGCCGCATCGCGCCCTAACGGCTACAAGCTGGCGATGGGCACCGCCGAACTGACTATCCTGCCCTCTCTGGGAATGGTGAAGTTCAAAACGGAGGACTTTACTCCACTGGGTCTGTTCAATATGGAACCCAGCGCCGTGACCGTTAAAATCGACGCACCATGGAATACGCTGGAAGAGTTCCTCGCCTGGGCGAAAGAGAATCCGGGCCAGGTCAGGGTTGGCAACTCAGGAACGGGCGCAATCTGGCACCTGGCAGCCGCGTCGCTGGAAGATAAAACCGGCGTGACCTTCAACCACGTTCCTTTCGATGGCGCGACGCCAGCCGTCACCGCGCTTTTAGGCGGGCACATTGAAGCCGTTACGGTGAGCACTGCGGAAGTCCTCAACCAGGTTGAGGATGGCAAGCTGAAAACACTGGCCGTAATGAGCACTCAACGTGACGCCAACATGCCTGACGTCCCCACGCTTCAGGAAAAAAACATCGATCTGTCGATCGGCGCATGGCGTGGGCTGGTTATCTCCAGCAAAACCCCGCAAAACGTGATCGATTTTCTGACCACCGCTATCGCCGCCACTGCCGATGAACCCTCTTTCAAGGAAGCGTTAGCCAAAATGCGCCTCAACTATGTCTGGCTCGATCGTGCTGAATTCCAGGCATTGCTTGAAGAGCAGCAGCGCGATTTCTCCGTCACCATCGAAAAACTGGGCCTCGGTCAAAAATAACGGTGACGTCCGGCCAGCCTCCTCTGGCCGGATAGTCCTCATGGGAGTCGTTTATGGTTGAAAATCCGTTAACTCCGACAACGCCGCCGCCAGCGTCTACGGCAGAACGACAATGCTACATTTTGGTCGCTCTGCTGCTGTGTCTGATCGCCGTAGTGGTGCTGGCGATTGCCAAAAGCTTTCCTGCAACGTCCATTTCTACAGATATCGGGGCGGGCGCATTTCCTTCGGTTTATAGCTGGTTGCTGATTATTCTCTCGTTGATCTTAATTGCTGGTCAGTTCTCTGGTACCACGCTACGCCAGCTGCTGGTTCTACCCACTCGCCCCACTCAGGGGTTTGGACGCTGGACGGGGCCGTTTTGTACCGTCGTCACCTGCGTGGCATACCTCTACGCCATGCAGCTTTTTGGCTACCTGGTCGCAACGGTACTTTTTATGATGCTGATTATGAAAATCTCCGGTATCCAACGCTGGTGGGTTAATGGGCTGCTGGCCATCGTGCTCTCCATTACGCTGTATATCCTCTTTTCGCTGGCGCTTAACGTTCCGCTGCCGGAAAGCAGCCTCCTGGAATCGCTGACTCTGGAGTAATTATGTCCCAATTTGATCTTATACTCGGCGGCGTAAATAGCTTGCTGGCCCACCCGGAAGCCATTTTATTTTCAATGATTGGCGTCTGGCTTGGCATCCTGGTGGGCGCGTTACCGGGCCTGACTGTCACCATGAGCGTTGCCGTAATGCTGCCTTTTACCTACGGCATGGATCCGATTTCTGGCTTACTGATTATCTCCGGCGTCTTTTTTGGTGGCGTTTATGGTGGTTCGATTATTGCCATTCTGCTCCGGATCCCCGGCACGCCAGCCGCCGCGGCAACGGCGATTGACGGCTATGAACTGACGAAAAAAGGTCAGGCCGGTGTGGCGCTGGGCACGGCGACTTTCTCCTCTTTTTTCGGCGGCACCCTCAGCATAATCGTGCTGATGTTCCTCTCGCCGATTCTGGCCGAGGTGGCGCTAAAATTCAGCGCCGCAGAGACGTTTGCGCTGGCCGTTTTCGGCTTGAGTATTATTGCCAGTATTTCCGGTGAATCGCTGATTAAGGGGCTGATCGCTGGCGTTGGTGGTTTGCTGGTCGCGACCATTGGCCTCGATCCGATGGGCGGATTTCCGCGTTTCACCGGCGGTTTTGTCGAGCTGATGAACGTGACTTTTATCCCGGTGATGATTGGCCTGTTCGCCACTGCAGAAGTGCTTAAGTCGCTGGAAAAAGACGAGGTAGTGAGCAAGACGGTGCAGTACGCTATTGGTCGAATCATTCCGCCGTGGTCTACGTTCAAACGTCTGATTGTCACGCTGCTGCGCTCCTCCGGTCTGGGCGTGTTTATTGGCATGATTCCCGGCGCAGGGGCGGATATTGCCGCTTTCGTTTCTTACAATGAAGCGAAGCGCTTTGCCAGGCCGGAAGATCAGTTTGGCAAGGGTGAACTCAAAGCGGTTTCGGCCTGTGAAGCAGGCGCTAATGGCTGCACGGGCGGCGCACTGTTACCTATGCTGACGCTGGGAATTCCTGGTGACGCCACGACGGCGGTAATGCTGGGCGCGCTGACGCTACAGGGAATGCAGCCTGGGCCTCGACTATTTACCGAACACAGCGATACGGTCTATATGCTGTTTGTCGGAATGCTGTTTTGCTATCTGATGCTGCTTATTCTTGGCCTGGTTTCCGTTCGTTTCATCGCCAAAATGATCAACATTCCCAAGAGCGTCCTGACTCCGCTGATCCTCGCACTGTGTATCGTCGGCACCTATGCTCTGAACAACAGCATGTTTGACGTCGGCATTATGCTGGTCGCGGGCGTGATCGGCTATTTCATGCAAAAAGGCGGTTTCCCGGCATCTCCTGTCGTGCTGGCACTCATCATGGGGCCGATGGCGGAAAGTAACTTCCGTCGCGCGATGTCGCTGTCCAACGGGAGTTTTGATTTCATTTATACCCGTCCCATCACCGCCACGCTCCTGCTATTGGCGATGCTGACTCTGTTTGGCCCAATGGTACGCAAGGCCATAGCCGCAAGACGCGCACGTAAAAATCATTTGCTCTCCTGAATGAGCAGAAACGGGCAGAAAATCCGTCACTGTTACACGGAATTTCTGCCCGCGGTGGCGAAATCACGGCGCGGTTACATTTTTATCGCACAGAATAGGTTATTGTTATCGTACTGATCTTAAACATGAATATGACCACTGTATCAGGGTGAATTATGGATGCTCAACCTACCGAAATTACGGGAGTACAAACCCTACTGCGCGGTCTTGCTGTTATTGATGCCGTCGCGTCAGGATGTCGGGATTTACGCAGCGTCGGCGAGTTTACCGGAACCAGTAAAAGCACGACCCATCGGCTGCTCAGCGCGCTGGTACAACAGCGTTTTCTTCGCTTCACTCACCACGATGGCTATGCGCTCGGCCCACGCTTAATTGAGCTCGGCACCCGTTCACTGGAAAATACGCCGCTTTATCCTCTGGCGCGCCCCTTCCTGCAACAGCTGGCGGATTTTACCCGCGACACGGTTCATCTGGGGCAACGGGAAGGCGCGGAAGTCCTGTATATCGATAAAATTCCTGGCCAACAGGGACTGGAAATGCGCTCGCGTATTGGGCATCGCATGCCGCTGGTGCTGACCGGCATTGGCAAAGCGCTGTTACTCGACGCGGATGAATCCGAATGGCGTCAGCTTTTTTTAGCCCATGGCGAATTATGTCATCTCCCGGACTTCCTCGGCCGAATGCGCGGCTACGCCGACGCAGGCTTCGCGTTCGATCTTGAAGAAAATGAGCCGACGATTCGCTGCGTGGCGGCTCCGGTTTACGATGCCGGAAACCATGTGGTCGCGGCCATCTCCGTCGCCAGCACGGTCATCTATATGCCGGACGCACGCATGCAAGAACTCGTCCCTCACGTCAAAGAGTGCGCTAAAAAAATATCGCAGGAACTGGGCTGGCGCGCCCCTTCTTTTACCCCGTAATCCCACCGCTTAATGTCAACATCCTTGAGTGTTAACGGGCGACATATCGATTGCAGCTATGTCGTCTGTTGCTGTCCCGCGAGTAGAGTGCTCCACTGCCGGGTTCTCCAACATGCAGGTTCGAAAACACACTCTTTTTCGTGCAAGAGAAGAATCGTTGCCAGCCGCGAATGTCCTTTTAGCCTCCTGACGCTGACTTCTGGCTTCAGCCAGAGAAACATCGGGGTAAACGCCAATAGCGGACAGGAATAATGAATAATACCGATCGGCACGATCGACAGAATCGATTATGAACAAGCAAATGCTTTATCGTCGGACGTGGAAAACTAATCGAAAAAGAAGAACCAGACACAGCGGCAACGTGGAAAACGGTGTGTGTAGCAGCCTGCAAGGCCTGGCGGTCAATCTATTTTTGACGCAAAGAAACTAAGGTGAACTATAAGAGCAGGTTATCATTCAGATAAGCAGAATAGATTTTTTGTTTATAATTTATTATGTTAGCTTAAATTAAGACGCGGGATCGCACTCATCCTGGCTGCGATTCTGGTCTTATCTGATAGCACCACGCGTGCGGGAGGAAAAAATGAGTCAACCTGTTTATCAGAATATCGCGCAGGAAACGAAAACCTCCCTGGATGAATGCTTTGCTCAGCGTGTGATTCCTCTGGAGCAGCAGTATCTCGCCGGGCTTCAGGCGCTGAGAACAACACTTTTCGGTCAGCAGGAAATGGCTGAGCTTTCACCCGCGCAGCGTGACGAGCTGACCGCCTGGGTTGACGAACTCGATCGTCGCATCATCACCTATCAAACATTGTGCACCAAATATCTGAACGCCCTTAACTCTGAGCAGCAGCGTGAATTAATGACCTTTATGCTCTTCGGCGATACCCGGACAGCACGGGCACAGAAGAATATCCAGGAACATATACAGCTGCGCAGCGAAGCCGTGAACAGAATCAACGAGCGGCTGGCCGATCTGCACTCTCCTGAAGCGCTCGAACGTCAGCTTCAACAGCGGCTGGAAAAAGAAATCCACATCCGCCGTTTTCTTGACGAATCCACCCACTATCGCCCTGTGCGTAAAACAGGCTGAACGGTTGCTCAGCTTTTATTGCCGGATGTCGGCGTAAACACCTTATCAGGCCTACAGATGTGGAACCCGCAGGTCTGATAGCGCTGCGCCATCAGGCATTTTATCTCTGTCGTCAGCCCTCTTCGCTTTCTGATTCCCCGGCAGTAAAAACTGGTTCAATGCGCTTGATACCCGCGCTGTTAATAATGATGCGTGCCCGCTCCAGAAAACTCTCTTTGCCATCCGTCACCCGATGAATAAGGTTGATGTGATAGACCTTTTCCCCGTACAGCACCTGCTCATCATCCAGAGTCGGTAATTCATTCAGCAACTCATCGGTGTATTTCAAAAAAGGGGTGATATCCAGGCGCGTAATATCCATCACAGAACGATTCACGGCGGAAAACATCTGGTCCCCGCCGCGCAGATGAACGTGTTTGGAGTAGTGCAAAATGTCTTCGCTCAGATAATAGTTTTGAATATCCAGAATGTGCACCTTACGGCGCATCGTCCTGACGTCATCGGGTAGCTGACGCTCCCCCACAAAGACGAAAGATTCGTTGCACTTACCGACCGGAGAGCGCAGGTTCTTATAAATTATCTGCTGTCGGTCAGGTAGCCAACGGCGAAATGTCGAAAACAATCGCGCCCGAAATCCCTCTTTCATTCTGTCTTTAAAGATATAGCCAATCACCATTGCGAGAAATAGTTGAAAGCTCAGCGCTCCATATTTCCCCTGCCAAATAAACGCCACCGCCGTCGCGAAAATCATCGCAATTGCCGCGGCGATTCCGGCAATGGTATGCGCCAGAAAGGTCTCGCCTTTTTTACGCCGGATATCCAGATACATTGGACTGCTGATATATTTTTTCAGGGTATTAACGTGATAAATCACCAGTTCGTTATCCGAATTAGGTGACGGGAAAGTCCCCGGATGATTGGCTTTGCGATACAGCATCTGCTCGCGCCAGAAAATACGCAGAGTATCGTATCCCGGTGAAGGCGAAAGATCATTGAGCAATTTACGACCATAGTGTGTCAGCATCAGTGAGAGGAATTCGTCACCATAGTCAATGATGCGTAACGCATTGACCTCAGCCACCTTTGACATTTTTATCCGCATCCGACGATAGTTATTGAGAATATCCTCTGCGGTGGCGGCGAAGCTCAGCAGCGCCTGCTCCTGTTTGTCTTCGCTCAACTTGCCGATATAACGTACCTCTACGTGAAGCGCCCGTTTGAAGGTCAGGCAAAACATTTTGAGTCGGTATTCAAAACCCTGAGCAGAGGTATCTTTGCTCTGTTCGGTAATTAACCGTTCAATTGTCCCCAGCGTCTTCGGCACGCTGACGGACAATTTACGCAGCGACAGGGTGGGAGGACGCAGGCGAATATAGTTCTTCAGGTTTTGCTGAAAGGCCTGCGGCGGAAATGTCCAACGATTGATCTGCAAACTGGAAGGAAAGAATAGCCAGGTTTCAATATGGTAGTTTTCGCTTCGTAGAGGTTTGGTGCCGACTTTCTGCGGGAAAAAAATCCGCTGCTTAATTTCGATACAGCGTTTTCCTGATGCTTTTATCGTATCGCCTGGCATCTTTGCCTCCTGCAAATCAGGCGGTAATTTGAATTACCGCCTTCACATCAATGCTACCAGAGGGCGCTATTGAACCCCATCAGCGGCATGACATATTGAGTCCATAAAATCAGTAACACCCAAATAATAGCCATCTGGATAATACCATATTTGAAAGACTCGCCGGTCGAGTAGTGATCGAGCAGGTAACTGATGTTTGCGGGTTTAGAGTTAAAGTAGAGCACGTAAACCTGGTTAATCAGGAATGCCATCGGCAGACAGAATCCCACCACGTCCCAGCCGAACTTTTTAGCGATACTGATAATGATCGGGAACATAATGATGGTACGTGCCGTTTTACTTTCGCTCACCAGCGTGGTGATGGCGAACACGCCGCTCAGTACGGCAAAGACCAACAGTTTGCCGCCACCTGAAGGGTCGATCTGCCATTTATCAAACAGGCTGTGAATATAGAGGCCGACGATATCCGTCTGATCGACCATTCCGCCAAGGACGTAAGCACCAAAGCTGAACATCAGCATATGCCAGGGAATGTCCGCGTCGTTCCACTTCATCACGCCCAGCGCCGGAAGTTTGCACACCGAAGGCATCAGAACAACGCAGGCACCCGCCACGGCGATAACTTCGGCACGCATACCGTGCACCCTGTCGGTCGCCCACAGCAACAAGACGATAATAAAGGTCAGCGCCGCGCGAACTTCACCCGAGCTAATCTTACCTAGCTGCGCCAATTCCCCTTTCAGGCGATCCATGCCGCCTTCAATTTTCGGCTTAGCATCTTCTTTCTTAATGGGGAAAATCCAGCGAGTTCCGGTGTACCAGGCAATGGCACACTGAATCAGCGCCAGTGGACACAGGGCAATGAACCAGTCGCCGTAATAGACTTTGAATCCCGCCTGCTCCATCATCGCGACCGCCAGCAGGTTAGCTGCGGAACCGGTAATAAAGGCGCTGGCCGACACGTTATTCGCCAGCAGGTTCAGCAGCACCATATTGCGCCCGACGTTATTGCGTTTTTCCCCGCCGGTCGCACCGTAGATGGCGGCGATAACCATAAACAGCGGTAACAAGAGCGCCGTTTTCGCTGAGGTCGCACTGATGAACGCCCCGAGAATCAGGTTGAGTAATATAAAGCACCAGAACAACAGCGAGATATTATTCCCCATGCGTACCAACAGCCAGAGCGACATACGCTTCGCCAACCCTGTAACCACCAGGGCACTGGCCATGATGAAGCTGGCAATGTTCAGGATCATTACTGGTTCACCCAGCATGGCAAACGCAGGACGCATCTTCATTGTGCCGGTCAGGATCACCGTGACGACCACGATAAGCGAGGTGAGATAGTTCGGAATCGCCTCCGTCAACCACAGCACCAGCGAGGCAAGAAAAATTCCCGTTGCGCTGTAACAGTTGGCCGGAGGAACTTTGGTTTGGGTATCGAACATTTCGATAGGCCCGACCCACTGTAAATGAAAGAACAGGAACAGCAGGATAGCCAGCGGCATACCGATGAATTTGATCCGCTCCATCCAGATACCGGCTTTAATCTCCTTGAATTTCTCCAGAGAATAATTGCTCATATCCAGCGGATCGAAAACTTTCTTAGCGCCTTTGTCTGACATGGCCATGTCTCCTTATGCGCCTCCATGGGCAGCAAGCTACCCATGGAGGCGTGAATTTCACATGCCAACAACCTGTCTGGCGGCTTTCAGATAATTCGTGTTAGGCAGTTCGTCGAGCCCCAGCGCCGCAACCGCTGCCTTAATTCCGGCATAATCTTCACTTTCGCAACAGGCGGTTTCGACCATCGCACCGTTAAACCATACCTGCGCGTATTCGCTGATGATGCCGTTAACGGAAAAACCGTAGCGCATTTTCTCTACCTTAACCGGTACTAAATCGCTACTGGCCCGCGCCATATTGGTAAATTCTTCCAGGGTATAGCTCTCTTTATCCAGCGCCATGTTGACCTGGAGGTGCTGCAAAATGGTGGCTAACTCCTCACGCTGCACCGGGAATTGAAACTTGCCGCGCGGCTGGAAGATCTCATAGCCTTCAGGGGTTTCGCCGGTTTTCGTTTTGATATCCAGCAGACCGTCGCGGACTTTAACGTTAACCGTATCGGTATGTAGCGACAGAAAGTAGGTCTCTTCCGGCATCTTACGAGCCTTAAATAATGTGGCTTTGGCATCCCACATTTTTTCTTTTACCCGTTCGATAATGCCGTGGCCGAATACGCGGAACTCCGCGCGAGGAATGATTTTTTCAGCATCGCTCGACGACGTGGCGGTATTCTTATCCATATGCGTAGCCATTGTGATTCTCCTGTTCCATTAAGAATGGTGAATGCCGCTATTTATCCCATTCGGTAAAAGGATGGGCGACCATATTGGAGTTGAAATAGCGTGGATCGCCGCTCACCTCTTCACCAATCCACTCGGGTTTATCGAACTGCTGCTCTTCACTTTTCAATTCCACTTCTGCGACGATCAGTCCGGCGTTAACCCCCATGAATTCGTCGATTTCCCACACCACATCACCCACCGGGATTTTGTAGCGTTTCTTTTCGATAATGGGGCGCTCTGCCAGCTCATCCAGCATGGCACAGCAATCGGCATACGGAATTTCGTATTCATATTCAGTTCGCGTTGCAGAAACGGTAACTCCCTTGATGGTCAGGAACGCCTTATCGTTTATCGTCCGGATACGAACGGTTCTCTCTTTTATACTGCTGAGATATCCCTGACGATAAACGGTTCCCTCTGCAAGTGCGCGCCACTGCTCTGAGCACACCAGGAATTTCCTTTCAATTTCTTTAGCCATCTTAAGCCTCTCATTGTCGGAACATCTGTCGATAGTTATTCACTATCTCTCTTAATTGACTCCATATTAGGCAGGCTTCTGACAGGATTAAAAATTGTAAATCAGTATCAGACCTATAAGCTCAGTTTATAGGTTGATACCGATCACATTTATTATTTTCTCATTAATTTTAGAGAGTTAAATTTGATAGGGGCGTAAGGAATGTGTTCGGCTTATAGGCTGTTTTTTCAGACATAAGCGTATGAGTCCTTGTTGTATCAAGGATAATGAACAATGCCACTTAGCGATGATTATGGAATATATTTTCCAGCAGCTCAGGAAAACTCCCCCACTCATTATCTGGAGTGTCATCATAAAGCAGTGAAATAAAGCCGAGGGCGGCGCGGGACAGTGAGTGCTCCCCCTGGTAAACAAGGTAGTAATCTACCGCGAGATTAAAACCTTTGACATGAAGTTCAACCAGCTCACCGCTGTTCAACTCATCGGATATCGCCAGATGAGGAATCACGGTTACGCCATAACCGCTGCCGATAAGCCGTTTAGTCGCCTCCAGATTAGAGAGCGTCACACGGTTTTGCGGAGCGGTGTTCGCTGAGTGACGTTTAAACCACGAATTTATTTTGGCTCTTATCCGTGTTCCTTTCTCACGCATAATGAAAGGTGATTGTAGTAATTCATCCGGACTCATATCCTGCCCGGCACATGTCGCCAGGGGGGAGTGCTTGCCCACCACTACTTTGTAGTTTTCCCGATGCAGAAATACCTGTTGTAACGGAGAGCGAATTACGGAACGTCCGGCAAAACCGATCTCAACCTCGCCGCTGGCGACCAGTTCTGCAATGTGGTGCGAGTTACCGGTCAGAATTTCCAGTTCAATTCCCGGAAAGCGTTCGTGGAAACGCTGAATAAAACGCGTGAGATAGTAAGTGCCCATCACGCCCGTCGCCCCGATGGTCAGACGGCCTACCTGTAGTTTACTGATGTCCTGAAACACGCTCTGTACTTCATCAAAAAGATGAAAAATACGCTGTGTGTATTCAAACAGGACTTCGCCTTCTTTGGTTAAACTAATTTGCCGACGGGAACGATCGAATAATGACACCTTCAGATAGCTTTCCAGTGCCTGGATCTGCATGCTGATGGCGGGCTGAGATAAAAAGAGTGCCTGTGCGGCCTTAGTAAAACTGCCGCTGATAACAACCTGGTTGAACGTCTTAAAATGGTCAATATCCATATTTAGGTACCAGCGGTTAGAGGTGCGTTTAACGATTCTGAATATGAATATACCGAATTAACACAGAAAAAGCAGGGGAGCATCCGTTCGTTTTACTGGATGACGTATTCCGGAAACCGCATGAGAAAAGGTGATAATGCCTCGCTGTCTCTAAAAGCCGAAGCGCATCCACGCAAACAGGGCGTTACCATTGTTATACGTACCTGTTCCGGGGTTATAGGGGAGGCTTTTGGCATTTTACACTGTCGTTCATCCCGCTGCTGCAACGGTGTAGTTCTGGCCAAGGACCAGTTGAGCGGATTCGCGTTTAAACTCTGCGCTGAAATTTCTTTTTTTCATTGGGACACCTGTATTGTTCTGAGATGAGCATATCACCTCTGCTCAGGTGGCCAAATTCAATAAACCACTACAGTAGAAATAAAAGGGATTTTGCGAATTTAACTAAAGGTGGTTAAGTAATAAGTGAATTAGCTCAGTTATATTACCAGGTGATAATAACCATTATTTGCAAGTAAAGAGTTAAAGTCGAAATTGCAATTTTCTGCAGGTAGACCAATGACGCTTTCTTTTGGCATCCGAAATTTTTATATTTCCGATCCAGAGGGGAATCTGCTTGAAATAGGAAGCACGAACGAGAAGTTAGGGGGCGCATGACGGAGCAGTTGCAGGCATGCTGATCTCAGCTATACAGAGGTGTCATATATGGCGATAGCCAAAACGTCTGCAGTCCCCAACGAGTTTAGTGTTGGTCCGGATAACCGTGTATCAACAGTCGGGTGTTATGCCTCAAGTAATAACCCCCCTGTTAGCCTCCAAGCGGCGTAAATAACTCAATCAAGTTTTCCTCCGGATCGTACAGATGAACCACTCTCACACCCCATTCTGGCATATCCATTGGCTCGTTAATGAATTTAATCCCTTTTAACGAATAGGCCTCAAAGCTTTCATCTACATTATCAACCTCGAAACAAACCATTGATTTTTCGCGATATATTATCGATTTTTCTCTGTCAGCATTTCCAATAATTGGGGCCATCAGATCAGAAGTAAAGATAGCAAGGCCTTCTATACCTTCGGCGACTTTGAAGCTGGCATAGCAATCTTCAATATCCCAGACAGCTTCCAAACCAAGCTTCTGGGTGTAGAAATTGAAACATTTGCGGTAATCTTTGACTAACAGTCTTACATTGTTGAATTTCATATATTTTCCCTTATATATTACATAAACCACAAAATGCAAGTTTGAGCATCTGAGCGTGACTATTAATTTGGCTTATCAGAGATAAGCTCTGTCAAAATTCAGATATATCATCCTGGTGCTCATTTGTATTCCTGAAAGTGCGATTATTCCAGTTCTGTTCCTGTATATTCTCTCATTGAGCTTATAGTTTGCGTTGACGACATCAGATTATAGCTTTTCTTAGCAAGTTAAAAGGTGTGTATCTGACTAATAGCACAACCCTGTTTGCATTTTCCCGCTGTGACCGTCCTGCAAGTAACCTGAAAGGCGTCGGGCATTAGCATTTAACGCCTTAAGTATTATTTTAAAGTTTTTTCCGACGAACAAGTCGCTTGAAGAGGAGAACGCCCGCCTCAAGAAGCTGCATGCCGAAGCCATGCTGGATAAGGAGGCACTCAATGCCGTAATGCTAAACCTAAAGTTGGCCTGTACCACGAAGTAAAACCTTACAGGCAAAAAATAATCCTCAGATGTCCCTGCCGTTTTATGAATTTCATTCATAGCGGCTATTTAATGTGCGTAATTATCTTTCCTCCCGACTTCGTTAGTCTTGGTCACATGCGGACACACTCATTATGTCCTGATATGACCAGCCTGAGTGGCTGGCCAAAGGTATCGTCTGATAGGGGTTAAATACTCTTATCGAAGAAGACGTCCAGCTTTTGCAAAGCCTTGTCGACGTACTCAGGAATCCAATACGTCTCGATATGGGTAGCGCCATCGATCAGGAAGAGTTCTTTGTCTTTTGTACCGGTGGCTTTCGCAAACGCATCTTCCGTCATATAGAGCGTGTCGGCTTTTGTACCAGCAATCATCAGCAGCGGTTTATTGATGAGATTGATATGGTCCGTAACGTCAAAACTCATCAAATCTAACAGGCTGCTTGTCGTGTATTTAAACGTAGAGTTCGGGTGCGCGTGAGTTTTCCAGTAGTACTCATAGCCCTGTCGATATAAGGCAAAAGGTAACTTAGCGATCTGTTCATCAGTCAGATTGGCATCACCGGAGTACAGGACTTCGCCTCCGGAAGCTTCCTGAGCACGTGCGTCAGAAGCCTGCTGAAGACGCTGCTGAATAGTATCCAGCTGTGAGTCCTGAAAACCGTTACGGCGCACCAGGCCTGAATTAAACATGCTGATGGTTGCAATCGATTTAAACCGTTGATCCGTTTCGGCCGCAACAAGTGAATAACCGCCGCCTCCGCAAATACCCAGCAGACCGAGGCGGGAAGTATCCACTCCCGGATACTGGCTGATGTAGTCAGCCATGCCGTGGATATCCTCGATGCGATTAGCGGGTTTATCCACGCTGCGAGGCATCCCACCGCTCGCGCCCTGATAAGCCGCGTCGGCAGTAATCGTGATGTAGCCCTGCTCGGCGAGACGCTGGGCATACAAACCTGCGACCTGCTCTTTTACGCCGCCATTCGGATGTGCAACCACCACGGCAGGGTATTTTTTGGCGGGATCATAGTTAGCAGGGATATAGACATTCGCAGCTATCTGTATGCCATGCAGATCGTACTTCACCGGATGAATGTTGACCTTGCCTTTGACGTTCTCAGTGATGGCACCGTCATAGGCCAGGGTAAATGGATTTTTTTTGTAATCAGCCGCATTGACTGAGGTGGCCCCGGTTATTGCCGTGAGCAGTATTGCAGTTAACAGATTGAATTTCATGGTCTCTCCCGATGAGTTTCAGGCTTGCGGATTTAAATGTGCAGACTCAGGTTAGAGAGAGAGGCCTGTCAGCATCGTGACAGGTAAATAACATTTTTGTCAGCAAGCAGGCTGAGATGGCTTCATGTTTCTGACAATGCTGTCAGGTAAGCGTCAGCTTTATGTTGGCAATCAAGAGGCAGAATAAGCCCGATTGAACAGTTAAGAGGAAATCCCGTTATGCGCCTGTTGCTAGTCGAAGATGAAGAAAAAACGTCAACCTATCTCAACCGTGCGTTGAGTGAATCCGGATTTACGGTAGATGTCTCTGCAGATGGCGCTGAAGGTCTTCATTACGCACTGGAGCTTGACTACGACGCGATAATCCTTGATGTGATGCTGCCGGGGATGGATGGCTACCGGGTACTCGAGGGGCTGCGAGCCGTCAAACAAACGCCGGTACTGATGCTCTCGGCCCGCGGTTCGGTCGACGAGCGCGTTAAAGGGCTTCGACTTGGCGCTGATGATTATCTCCCTAAGCCCTTTTCGCTGATTGAACTGGTGGCGCGCATTCAGGCACTGGTGCGTCGCCGCGCTACGGATGGCGCAGACATCACCCAACTGCAAATTCACGATCTGCATCTCGACCTGCTGGCCCGCCGCGTATTTCGCGCCGGAACGCGACTGGAGTTGACCGCAAAAGAGTTTTCCCTGTTAAGTCTTCTGGCCCGGCATCAGGGGGAGATCCTGTCAAAAATGATGATTGCTGAGCAGATATGGGACATGAATTTTGACAGCGATGCCAATGTGGTTGAAGTCGCCATTAAACGTCTGCGAGCCAAAGTGGATACCCCGTTCGACGTCAAACTGTTACATACCGTTCGTGGCATGGGGTATGTCCTCGAAGTCCGGTCGGAATAAATGAAGAGGCTCAGCATGCCTAAACGTTCCATCTCCGTTCACCTGGCGCTGATGTTTGCCTTATCCGCGCTGCTGATTGTGTCCATTATCGGTATCTTGCTCAGAAGCTCCTTACATGACTCTTTGCAAAAGCAGATGCACAACGAACTGTTGTTCCGGGAATCATTAATGAGTCCGTGGATCGCCGCACGAACCTCGGCTGACGGCTGGTCGACGTTGGCTAATAAATTTACTCTGCTAACCAATTCTGAAGGTGAGCGCGTTCGCTACTGGATAGTGAGCGATAACCCGCGCTTTAGCATGGGGGGAATACCACCGGTGGGCGTTCAGTGGTCTTCTTTGCAGGAGGGATTTAATAAAGTGCCCGGCGCATCGGAAGGTGCATGCTCACTGTTCCTGTTAGTGAAAACCATCCCCGCCAACGGTGAAAGGCCTGAGCTGCGCTATGTGGTTGCCATCGACTCTACGCCGTATATGGGCACACTTGATGCGTTCACACGGACGCTGCTGATTATTGCCGCGCTGGGCGTACTGATTGTCGCCTTACTGGGATACGTTGTTTCACGGATTGGCCTGCGTCCGGTGGGCATGCTCAGTCAGCAGGCACAACACCTTGCACCAGGTGACCATGGCCAGCGCCTGAATACCTGCGCGTTGCCCGAAGAACTGCAGCAACTGGCATCATCATTTAACGGTGTGTTAGAGCGTCAGGAAATCGCCTGGCGACAGCTCGAGAGCTTTAATGCCGATGTTGCGCATGAACTTCGTACCCCGCTGACTAACCTGATCGGTCAGACGCAACTCGGGCTATCACGCCGACGTTCACAAGATGAACTGGAAGAGTTATTGGGTTCCAATCTGGAAGAGCTTGAACGCATGACGTCGATAGTTAACGACATGCTGTTCCTGTCTCATGCGCACGCAGGTGAACATGCTTCCCAGCTTACGCAGGTGTCCCTGCGAGAAGAAACCCTGAAAACAGCGGAATATGTTGAACCCTCTTTTGCTGAAAAACAGCTTTCGCTGGAGGTTGAGGGCGACGTCACGGCGCATATCGACAGGCGGCTATTTCACCGTTCACTGGCTAATTTGCTGGAAAATAGCGCCAGGCATTCCCCCTCCAATAGCACGGTTACGGTACGCTTAAGCGAAAAAGGCAATCAAGCTTGTGTAGACGTTTCTAACCCTGGCGATCCGATAGCGCCAGAGCACTTACAGCGGCTTTTCGAACGGTTCTATCGTGTTGACACCTCCCGATCCAGGAGTGATACCCATCATGGGCTGGGCCTGTCGATCGTCCGCGCCGTCGCCATTATGCACCGGGGAGATGTCTTTGCCCGTAGCGAGAACGGTATCAATACCTTTGGCCTGACGTTTGCTAAACAGCCTGACGCTATCCGAACCGGGAGACTGATTTCAGAGACAAAATCGGGATCTCCGCGCGCAAAGACTTCTGACAAAATTGTCAGAGAGTCGTCAGTCTGATGTCAGGCTATCTGCGCCAGAATCACTGCTGATACTCACCACGGCTGATTGAAGGAATGAAACAGTGAGAATGAAAAAGGTATTTAGCGGGTTTCTGGCGATGATGGTCATGGGGCTTCTGGGGCAGCCCGCGTTCGCATCAGAGGATTCATCCGCACACGCCCGCACGCTGATTATCTACTTTTCACAACCAGAGGAGATGAAACCTGGTGCCGTGGATGGTTTTTCCGGGGCCAGCGTATTACAAAAAAATACGCCAGAGACCGGCAGCACGCAGTTTATTGCGCAACTGATTCAGAAGCAGACTCACGGCGACCTGTTTCGCATTGAAACCGCCACTCCCTACCCTCGCCAGCATGATGCACTTTTGCGCGTTGCCGAAAAGGAACAGCAAACGAAAGCCAGACCCTCGCTAAAAACGCCGCTCCCTGACCTGAGCGATTACGACACCATTTACGTCGGCTACCCCATCTGGTGGTATACCATGCCAATGGTGATATACAGCCTCTTTGAGCAAAATGACTTTGCAGGCAAAACGGTCGTTCCCTTTACCACCCATGGTGGCAGCAGGTTAGCCGACTCCCTGCGAGAAATTGCTCGCATGCAGCCACAGGCCAAATTAGTCACTCGTGCGCTCGCGATCTCGCGCAACGATATTTCAGCTCCTGACGTACCCGCGCAGGTTGAGCAATGGGTAAAACAAGTCCAGCCACAGCGTTAATCCCTCGACATGAAGAAAATTTATATTTTCCAGGTCATGCAGGATGCTCTGATGACGTTACTTCTGTTGGTATTGATGGGATTTCACCTTCACGGTGAAATCGTGCATGAATGGGCGGGTATTATTTTTACGCTGCTCATCATGCTGCATTTATATCTTAACCGGCATCGCTTGTGGTCACTGTCACCCAATATTCCGTTACCCATGCTGGTAGTTAACAGAATCATTAATGCAGTGACATTCGTTGTCATTCTGACCGCGATTGTCTCGGGCATGATGCTGTCCCGACATATCCTTCTGGACCAGGCGTTCCACAACCCGGCGAGCTGGGTCAGGAAAGTACACATGACGTCGGTCCACTGGGGAATGCTCATTCTGGCGCTGCATATCGGGTTGCACTGGAAAATGCTGGCGACTTTTTTCTGCCGGGTCCTGAACATCTCCAGCAATTCATTCTTTGCAAATGTCATGATGCCAGGAGTTTTTTCGCTAATCGCACTACTGGGATTGTACGAATTACTGAACCAGGACTATCTCGATTATTTGTTGATAAAGGTCGATTTCTCCTTTTTCGATTACGATGAATCTGCCCTACTTTTTTATCTACGCTACCTGGCCATTATTGTTTTATTTTCATTAATGACACGGTTTTCGCTTTGGTGCCTTATTTTTAGAAAAGACAAAGCAGCGTCACCATAATAAGGGTTAACTGACAGAATTGTCAGGCTGGCGTCAGTCTGACGACATCTCCCCCTGATTAGAATCATTGCAGACCCTCTCCATCATTGTAGATAAGGACGCTTTGCATGATCAGACATTTACGTTACCTCGGGCTGTTACTGCCCCTCTTTACGTTTTCATCCTGGGCGGCGGAGCAAAATCCCGCTGTCCATATCGCCACCGCCGGAAGCCAGAATGCGGTGTACGGGCCAGCAGAGAACTTTACCGGTCGCGTCCGGGTTGATCCTCTCTTCAAACCAGATAACGAAATTAGCGTTTCCGGGGCTTATGTCACCTTTGAGCCAGGTGCTCGTTCCGCCTGGCATACGCATCCGGCAGGGCAGCGGCTGATTGTGACCTCGGGAATTGGGCTTACCCAACAAGAAGGCCAACCGGTGCAGGTCATCCGCGCTGGCGACGTTGTCTCTTGCCCGGCGGGCGTCAAACACTGGCACGGGGCGGCACCCGGCAGCGCAATGACGCACCTGGCGATAACCGGGATTGTGGATGGCAAAAGCGTTAACTGGATGGAGAAAGTGACAGATGAACAATACCACGCCCATTAAGGCATTAACGGCAGCGGTACTGCTGACCTTTGGTTTGGGTCTCACGGCACATGCTGCGCCCGTCAATAAAGGAGCCTCAGAAATGAACCACGAACAAACGGTTTCAGATACGCTGTCAGCTCGCCAGCAAGCCATCCCGTTGATTGCGGCATCAATGGCCAGCAGTCAGATGGATAAGCTGAATGCCGCACTGAATCAGGGGCTTGATGCAGGACTCACGATAAACGAGACCAAAGAGATTCTCGTCCAGCTCTATGCCTATACGGGATTTCCCCGTAGCCTGAACGCGCTGAATGAACTGATGAAAGTCGTCGAAGCACGTAAACAACGTGGCGTTGAAGACGTTGAAGGTAAAGAGCCGGTCGCCGCCATCCCTGTCGGAGATGAGCTTCGCCGTGTCGGTACCGCAAACCAGACTAAAATCTCCGGCGCCCCCGTCCAGGGACCTCTGTTTGATTTTGCCCCGGTCATTAATCAATTCCTACAAACGCATCTGTTCGGCGACATTTTCGCCCGCGATAACCTCGACTGGCAAAGCCGCGAGCTGGCAACGGTTGGCGCATTAGCCGCCACGCCGGGCGTTGAAGCTCAGCTGTTATCGCATACGCGAGCCAGCATGCGAGTCGGCCTGACGGCAGCGCAACTGCGCCAACTGGCACAGGTTCTGCGTGAACATGGCGAAGAAGATGCGGCTACGCGGGCGGAACAGGCGCTGCAACGGGCGTTAGCAAACAGTTAGGCGTTGGTTTGAGACGATACGGTGCTAATCCTCCGCATTCATGAGTCTGCCAAATAAGGGCAATCAAAGGTGCTAAATAATTCACGCTGACAACTCAGATATGATTGAACGGCAAACATAACAGAGGATGTAATCTTGAAAACTGTCTTAAAAACGCTGGCCATCTGCGCGATGGCGGGTGGCATGGTGGCTCAGTCGGTATACGCCGAGCCGCTGGTCATTCAGGAACAGGGAAGCTTTTCTGCTGGTGGCACTATCATCACCGCACCAGGGAAATTTGACGCGAAAACGCCGCTGGACTCTGCGGGTCAAACCTGGCATGGCGATCATGCGTCTGTGTTCTACCAAATTCCGGAAAATCCGCATAAATACCCTATCGTCATGCTGCACGGCGCAGGTCAGTTCTCCCGCACCTGGGAAACCACCCCGGATGGTCGCGAAGGATTCCAGAACATATTCCTGCGTCGTGGATTCTCAACTTATCTTGTCGATCAGCCCCGCCGGGGCAGCGCCGGGCGCACGACGGTAGAAGGTACGGTTACGCCTAAACCGGATGAACAGATGTGGTTTAACCAGTTCCGCGTTGGCGTGTGGCCAGAGTATTTTAAGGGCGTTCAGTTTTCTCACGACAAAGAAGCCCTGAATCAGTATTTCCGTCAGATGACCCCAAATACCGGGCCGTTTGATATCAATGTTATCTCCGATGCGATGTCCGCCGTCGTGGATAAATCCGGCCCGGCTATCCTTTTCACCCACTCCCAGGGTGGCGGACCAGGCTGGTACACGGCGATGAAAAATGACAAGGTCAAAGCCATTGTCGCCTTCGAGCCTGGTAGCAGCTTTGTCTTCCCGGAGAAAGAGCTCCCTGCCCCAATGCCAAGCGCGTTCGACACGCTGAAGGGTGAACCGGTGCCGATGGAGCAGTTTATGGCACTGACTAAAATTCCGATTCTGATTATTTACGGCGATAACATCCCGGATAAACCTGTCGCCATGCCCGCGCAGGACAGCTGGCGCGTACGTCTGGCAATGGCTCGCGAGTGGCGTGACGTGGTGAACAAGCATGGCGGGGATGTCACTGTGACGCATCTGCCTGAGGAAGGAATCAAAGGGAATACCCACTTCCCGTTCTCGGATCTGAATAACGTGCAGATTGCTGATATGGTGAGTAAATTCCTTGAGGAAAAAGATCTACAATAGGAAGAGCTAGTATTGAGCCTTCATTATTGAGGGCTCAATACAATCATCAGTTATATCAAAAAAAAATAAAATGGGGGAGCGAAAGTCTGCTATAAGGGAGAGGCGGAATTTTGCTTCCCGCTAATTTCACATTATATTAAGGATAGCATCCCAGTTGGTGTTCTTTCACCATATACCCGAGCATAAATACCGGTATTTACTTCTAAAAAAGGGGCATGTCGTAAAGCCGTTAACGAAAGTGATGAATTATAGATAGAAAACCTTAAAGTTTTATTAAATTTGGAAAATTTAAATAATCAGTCATCTTAAGGTTAACATAATAATATCTCCCCATTATTGATAGGACATCTGTGAGAGGTCTTATCATGCGAATAATCTCGCCCTACACATTAAAATGGCTACATGGCGGAAGCGAACATAATGATATTTCTGCATTAATACGCGAAAACTATCATCAGGTTTACCATGCTTCACTTTCCCGCTGTATGCCCTGGCTTCTTGGTATGTATGACGCCAACGGTGAACTTAAAGCCGCATGCGGCGTCCAGGTGGCATCTCATGGAACGTTATACCTGGAACAATACCTTGATACTCCAATTGAAACGACATTATCGTCGCGGCTGGAACTGCCTGTTCCGCGTGAAGCAATTGTCGAAATCGGCAATTTCGGCGCGCGTGATGGTGCCAGCGCGCGGATTATGTATGCCGCCCTCTGTCTGTTGCTTAATCAATATCACTACGGATGGATCGTGTTTACTGGTACGAAGAAAATCCGCAACACCTTCTACCGTCTGAATCTACATCCCATTCAGTTGATGTCTGCTGATCCTGGCAGACTGGGCGATGCGGCCCTGGAATGGGGTGAGTACTACCAACATGATCCACAAATAATGGCAGGAGAACTGACTGGCGGATACACAGCGCTGAGTCAGAACACCATGCTGTTAGCCCTGTTTACGCCATTACCAGATGCCCCATGGACTGATCTTTCAGGAGGACGCCATGTTTCTTAACGCGCTTGAGCAGCAGGCTCGTCTACATCCCGATAGCGTAGCCCTGCAAGGAGAAACCCGGTTCTGGAGCTGGCGGCAATATCATGAAACCGTGATTGACACCGCAACACGATTACAGTCACTCGGAGTTAAATGTCTGGCGCTGGAAGCCGACAACAGCCCGGAGTGGGCGATCATCGATCTCGCCTGTCTGGCTTGTGGGATCATTATTATCCCTGTCCCCGCCTTCTTCACCGACGCACAAAAAGAGTGGGTACGCGCATCGGCATCGGTTGATGCGCAAATCGGCGGCGAGTTGATGGTCGGCTGGCTGAGGCATGATTTCCCATTCGGCAGACTGCAAACTCGCCAGATTACTGCTCCAACGCCCCTGCCTGCCGGGACGGCCAAAATAACGTATACCTCTGGCACTACAGGTGAACCTAAAGGCGTCTGTCTGAGCCAGGAAGGGATGTTCTGGACTGCACAAACGCTGGCCAGGGCCCTGCAGAATATCAATTCGCAAAAGCATCTGGTCACACTACCGCTCAGCATTCTGCTGGAGAATTTGTGCGGAATCTATATCCCTATGTTGCTGGGCGCACAGACAGTGGTACTGCCCTCTGCACAGATTGGATTCGCAGGTTCCAGCCAGTTTAATCCCTCTCAGTTTTTCCACGTGTTGATGAAATGGCATCCACAAAGTCTGGTGTTGGTGCCAGAACTGTTACGGGCGCTGCTCCACCTGCACCAGCAGATCCCGGAAAGCACGCAATCCTTGCGCTTTATCGCCGTCGGCGGTGGAAAAATTTCAACCCAGTTGTTGGCATTGGCGGGACAAAGCGGTCTACCGGTATTTGAAGGGTACGGCCTTTCGGAATGTGGTTCCGTTGTGGCACTGAATCTGCCTGATGCGGCAAAAGCGGGCAGCGTCGGCAAACCGTTACCGGGTATCAAGGTATCGGTTGATGCCAGTCAGCAACTGTATGTAAACAGCCCGGCCAATGCGCTGGGCTATCTGGGGACTGAACCACCCTCGCAGAATGTTGCGACTGGCGATCTCGGCAAAGTGGATGAAGAAGGATTTATATATCTTCATGGGCGTCTAAAAAATATTCAGATAAATGCTTTTGGTCGCAATTTCTCGCCAGAATGGCCGGAAGCTGAAGCAATGGCATGTTCGGCGGTCCGACGTATTGTGATCTTCGGCGAGGGATTGCGACGCAATGTTGCCCTGGTGGATGTCTTTGAAGGTCAACAGGAACTGGCCCGTGAGCAACTTCAGGCCCTCTCCGCTCGCTTGCCTGACTATGCCCGGTTCCATCGACTGCTTTTTACTTCAGTCCTGTCATCTCCCGATATGTTTACCGCCAATGGGCGTCCCCGGCGGAGCGCCATCTGGCACTCCCTGAAACAAGATATTCTCACCTGCAGTGAGGAGGAATAATCATGAGTTTTTATCAGGAACTGCAAAAACAAACCGCTGAGGACCGTCAGCGGTTACTGGCATCGCCAATCATCGCCCGCTGCCAGCAAGGCGATATTTCCCGCGCAATGTATATCCACTTTCTGACGCAGGCATATTACCACGTCAGCCATACCGTACCGCTGCTGATGTGCGCCGGCAGTCGTCTTGGTGCTTCACATGAAGCAGTGCGAGGAGCCATTGCCGAATATATTGATGAAGAGTACGGACATCAGGAATGGATCCTCAATGATATTCGCACCTGTGGTGGCGACGCGGAAAAAGTCAGAAATGGAACGCCTGGGCTGCCAATCGAAATGATGATCGCTTACCTCTACTATCGTATTGAACGAATCAATCCAATGAGCCTCTTTGGCATGGTCCAGGTACTGGAAGGTACCAGCGTGTCGATAGCATCAGCCGTTGCCGCACAAGTTGAGCATACGCTGGCGCTACCTGAGCAGGCTACCACTTATCTGCGTTCACATGGCGAGCTTGATCAGGGACATTTGCGATTTTTTGCATCTCTGATGGATACCATTACCGATAAGGACGATCAGACTGCCATTATCCACACCGCCCGTCGTGTTTATAACTTGTATGGGCAGATGCTTGAGCAACTGGGAAATGACGCAAATGAACCTGCATGACAAGACGGTTTTACTCACCGGCGCAAGCGGAGGTATCGGTCAATCGCTGGCACTGTCGCTGGCGAAAAAAGGGGCACGGCTTTGCCTTGTCGGGCGCAACGAACAGGCAATGAAGCTTCTGCAACAGACACTTCCCTATGCGGAGCGGCACAGCATCGCGCTAATGCGTAATTATTCTGATGATGAAATCAACGCGCTGGCCGCACGATTTAGCCAGGATGGTGGGCTGGATATCCTGATAAACAATGCGGGAAGTAGTCGCTTTGCGTTGTTTGAACAGCAATCTTTTGACGATATTCGTGAGCAGATCCGCGCCAACATTGAGATCCCGGCCTTACTCACCCGTGCTTTAATGCAAAAGATGAATACACCAGGGATCGTGCTCAATATAGGGTCTATCTTTGGGGAAATTGGTCATCCAGCCTGGAGCGTTTACAGTGCGACCAAAGCAGCGACACACCGTTTTTCTGAAGCATTAGGGCGTGAATTACAGGGTAGCGGCATCACGGTACTGTATGCCGCTCCGCGTTCAACAGAAACCTTGCTGAACAACGAACATGTGTATGCCCTGAATCAGAAACTCGGCAACAGTAGCGATTCCCCCGACTTTGTTGCCGCGCGACTCACCCGTCTACTTGAAACTGAACAGAAACGCTACCGCTTTGGCGTGATGGAACGCCTGTTTGTCAAAATCAATGCCTGGTTTCCCACCGTCATCGATGGGGCATTAGGAAAGAAATTACCTGTGATTCAGTTATTTGCCAGAAAACCGCTCAAGGGAGAACATAAATGAGAATTCTACATGTACTCATTATTGCGACAGTGATACCTGTCTCTGCAATGGCGAATACGACGCTGGAAGATTTACAGCATGAGTGGTCCATTTGCCAATATCAGACGTTAGCCGCGAAAAAAGAGAGTTGTTTCAGTGCGCTCAGCCAAAAGACCCACAATGCTATTCAAGCTAACAATACCGATGCACCGTTGTTAATCTGGTCAGGTATTATTGACAGCAGTTGGGCTGGCGCCAAAGGCGGTCTTGGCGCGCTGAGCCTTGTTAAACAGGCGCGCAGTAATCTGGAAAAAGCCATTGAGATTGATCCAGGCGCATTGCAGGGGTCAGCCTGGACTAGCCTCGGTGCGCTGTATTATCAGGTACCAGGCTGGCCGATTGGTTTTGGTGATAAAGAAAAAGCCGAAGAAATGTTAAAGAAAGCGCTGGCGATCAATCCTGACGGTATTGACCCTAACTATTTTTATGGTGACTTTCTATTGCAGGAGAAAAAAAACCAGGACGCGAAGCGCTATCTGGATAAAGCACTGAAAGCTCCGGCGCGCCCAGGACGAGAGATTGCTGATAATGGACGCCGTCGTGATATTGCGAAGGATCTGGCCAGTATTAAGTAAAAAACCAGTACCCGCAGAATATACTGTGCCGCCCACTGTTCCCTGTGAACGGTACAGATATTCCCTTTTTCCTTTGACGAGAATAGCCATCACTGTGGTGATGCCTTCGTCTTTTTCAGGCTTGTCATCCACACCCAGCTCACCTATTGTAGGCGTCATTTCAGCACCGTCTGGCAGACTCTCAATTTTCTGACAGCATAGCGGACACCAAATAAGATGGGCGCTATCCATGAAATTGTTAACTACAGTGCGTAAAAAAGCCCTAATTATCTCGTTGAGTTCAAAATCAAAATGGTTGAACGCTCAGATCGACCAGAGATCTCCGTGGCGAAACTCGCTCGTGAGCATGGAATCAACGATAATCGGCTGTTCAAGTAGCCAAATGAACTGTGCCACTACAGAACCACACCTGACGAAGCGATACAAGCTTCGAACGCAGTCTTAGCAATTGTATCGTGAACATGATTCTGATCGCGCTTAGGCAAATCATCGAGGTTATTCATGATTGTTTTCCAGTTTATGTAAATGAAGACCTAAGTCATTTCCTTACGGATTGTAAGTTATATTACACGAGCATATCTACCATTAGCCCTGTGTTGCGTCCATCGGTTGAACTCACAGCGAAAAGCGGACGTTCTGAATTTATTCTTACATCGAACCTTCTTGAGCTATGGGAAGTCGGTCAGTTGTACACATTAACAATGTTCGTATGAATTTCATGAGCAAGAAACAGGAACATAGCCTTATAACGTCGACTTCTGTTTCCAGAATGGGATATACCGACACAGCGCCATTTTTGGCGCTGGAAAGTTCAGGATATTTCAACTTCTTTTCTCGACACTAACTACTTGTTTAAATATTTATCAACATCTTGCCGAACGGGGATAGCGTCAATAGCACCAAATTTCATGCAAGTTAATGCGCCACAGATATTGGCCCAACGCACCGCATGCAGGAACTGTGGACCATCGTCTAATCTGCTGCCGGACCGGGCAATTTGCGCTAACAAGGCACCGATAAACGCATCCCCCGCCCCGGTCGAATCAACAGCATCCACTGGCACAGAGGGGATAAGTTGTTGCATGCCAGCTCGATGACTGACCCACGTTCCTCGACGACCACAGGTGACAGTGACATAGCTGACACCAGCCTCATGCAGTATCTGACACCCCTCTGTATCCGTTTTCGCACCGGTAATGAAGTGCAGTTCCTCTTCACTGACTTTCACGATATCCGCCTGCTGAAACCAGGGTGTGCAGCGGACGATAAATTCTTGGGGATTTTGCCCCCACAACCCTCCTCGATAGTTGGGATCAAATGAGACCAATAAACCACGCCGTTTGGCTTCATGCAGAAGGCGCTGATAAGTAGCATAGAGTTCGCCGTCCAGCAGGCCAGTGGCGGCACCAAAATGAACGATGCCGACATCGTCAAGAAAATCTGAGGGGATATCCTGCCAGCCAAGCTCACCATCCGCACCACGGCAAAAGGTAAAATCGCGCTCGCCATCGTTCTGCAATCCGACAAATGCTAACGTTGTGGTTGTAGAACTGCGCGACACACCACTGCAATCGATGCCTTCCGATTTCAGCGTGTGAAGCAGGAAATCACCAAAGGGATCGTAGCCGACTTTTGCCGCCAGCCTGGCTTGCCCACCGCTACGGTTGATTGCTACGGCAACGTTTGCCGGGGCTCCCCCAGCTTTTTTGAGGAAGGAGGCCCCGAACTCCAGCCCCAGACCAATGTCGGTACAGACAAAATCAATTAACAGTTCGCCAATGCAGGCGATGTTGTGACCACGCATTAACGGTGTTCCTCCACCGTCACTCCGGGAGCGGGTGTCGCTCTGAAAGCATTCAGGGTTTTATCTATCATTACCTGGCCGTCAGTGCCTGAGTCCAACACGATATTTTGCTGCGAGGCCGCTTCTATCTGGACGGTAGTTACCGTCAGCGTTTCCAGGCCCTGTGTAGACAACAACGCACTGACCTGGGTAGAGAAACATGCATTGGCGTTAGCTACTGTCTGTACGTCGGAGGTTTCGGTCGTAGCAACAATATGGTTATTAGAAACCGTATTGCCTTTGCCAGAGACAACCCGAATAATAACCGGGGTTGCGCCAGTTGGCATAATATATTGCTTATCTATAGTTTCAGAAATATGGTTGGCAATGATCGAGTTATTATCGCCACTGATATACAGCAGTCCATATAAATCATCTAACCCGTTATCGTAAACTTGCATCGGTCCCCATGGTTCACGTTCGCGGAATAAATGGTTGGACGAAACCAGGTTTTCAGTGCAACCATTTTCCATGATCAGCATGCCTGGATAAAATGAATGAAAGCGATTACTACTAATGGATGAGCGAACCACATTGGATAAATGAACGCTACTTTTACCACGCGGGAAGATATTGTTAGCGGTAATTAACAAGCCACCGAAGTTTTCCGCATAAACAGAATAGCCTCTGTAGCCAGCACCTATCAAATTATCGGTTATTTTCGAGGCCTGGCCAGACTCGCGTAACTCGATGCAGTTCCCGCATTCAGCGATGAAGTTGTTATGGATAGCCAAGGCATCAGCATTATAAATCGTCACTCCGTGCTCAAGATAGACCATCCCCATGCCGTTGATGCGGAAGGAGTCTTGCGCGCTGGCAATGTAAATGCCCGTCTTGCCATTGAGATAGCTATTCTCCGGATCATTGCTTCCAGTACCGTCATCAACAAAGTGCAAGCCGTCAATACAGAAGTCTGCAAACTCGACCGAGCTTATACGTGGGTCGCCACTGCGTGCGATATAGAATGCGGCCCCGGCAGATTCCGCTGCGCCATCTTCCGGTAACCTATCCACCAGGATACGGCTGCCACCCGGCCATATTTCGTGCCAGTTTGGCCAATCACTTTCGGGGGTATTAAAGCGAATACTGGAGGACGTAAAACCATGCCCGGAACCCATTATTTTTAGATAACTAATATCGATCACGATTTGGGTGAGAAGATGATAATCGCCTGGTGGAATATATATCACCGCACCGGGTTTACCGCCTTCATTCATATCGGCATTTGTTTGTCGGCTCTTAATATCAGCGATGATGCTATTAATAACTTCACCAATATCATCATACGGATTACCGGTTTTCCATTCAGTGACATCGTAATAATTATTACTCGACATATGTTAAATCCTTGTTGGGAATTAAAATTAAACCATTTTATTGTTGCGCATAAGCGGCACGATAATGAGTGACTATTGCCGGAGCACCGGCGAGTTGTATTTGTGTCAGTGCATTGCACGAATAATATCGTCGTGTTCCACAGACGCTACCCTGATTGGTGAAGACTTCCACGATCCCGGCATCGAAGCACAATGTGACATCCTCTACGTGGGTCAGTGGTGCATGGTAACGGCCATCATCCTGACCTTTTTCCCGCAGTGACAACGAATTGCCGTCATATTCGAAGACAATTTCCTGGCCGCTGTTTCCGTTTAGCCTCAGACAAAACTCGGCTGTCGGCGTGAACGTGATCATGCAGGCTTTACTGCCCTCTGCACTTGACCAAAGCATGTTATCAGCCAGCCTGTTCTGATTGATGACCAGTGACTCTGGCGGTAAAACCGGGGTCATACACAGTTCTTGTTGCGCGTTGAGATGAAAGCGACGCGGTAAAGACATTTCGCCGCAATACGTGGAATCAACGTTTTTTTGCGTGGCCCAGTTATATAACCAGGCAAAACCGGTACGTCCCTCTTCTTCACCCCAGGTTTGCAGGGCGTAGAAATCGGTGCCGAAATCCAGCATTTGCAGCGCTTGTGCCGAAGGGGTGAAATGACCGTGTTGAAAATCACCGGTTTGTGCGAACAACAGGTTGTGGCGACCGGTGACAGGTTCGGTATATCCCACAACGCCAAGGATTAACACCCACACGCCATCAAGGCAGAAAAAGTCTGGGCATTCAACGCAACGACCACCATTTTCACGAAAGTAAGCCGGGGCCACGTATAGCACATGGTGAAATTCCCAGCGTTCACTGTCAGAAGAATGGAACAGCAGCATCGCCGGATCGCCATGCACAGAGGCGCCGAGGATCATATAAAAAGAGGAATCGGCCTCCTCATACCAGACTTTAGGATCGCGAAAATCACAATCGACGCCGGAAGGCAGTTCAGTTAACACCGTTTTCACTGACGCAGGTTTGTCGTAACTGTCCAGTGGCACGGCCATTTTCTGAATTTCGCGATAACCGCGATATAGATCGTATGCCGGTAGACGCTCGGTATACCAAAAATGGGTTTGCCCTTGCATATCAATAGACGCGCTTCCGGAAAAGGCACCGCCTGTCGCCCCCAGCGCCGCCAGATTTTGCTCTGGCTGGAGAAAGACCGGGTAATGCCGCCAGTGATAAAGGTCTTTGCTCACCGCGTGATTCCAGTGCATCGGTCCCCACTGGGTGCTATGCGGGTGATACTGGTAAAACAGATGCCACTCGTCGCCTTTGCGATGCAGGCCGTTTGGATCATTCATCCAGCCGGTGTGAGGCGAAAAATGCAGCGTCGGACGTAAAGGATCTTGCAGATATCCATTGGCAATGTCGCGATCATTCAGCAAACAAAGCGCATTGCCCTCTGTGGCGATAAAACTGACTCCATTCTCGGAGAGTGTATCCGGATGCCAGGTATAACATAGCGAGATCTCGCTATTATCTTGCAACCAGTCCAGACAAGCATTGCCATCCTGCCAGGCGGTCCAGGTAAAATAGGAATAATAACAAGGGGCCGTTTTGATTTTGAATACCACCTCACTCTCAATACGGATGGAAAATAAGGCTTCACTGGCTGGCTTGGTTTCTTTTAGCCATAAATCAATACGCTGGCCTTGCTTAACATTCAACAACAGGGACATCTTTATACTCCTGAGTCTGGGCAGAGCCGTTTTGCAATTCGCGTTTAGCGAGGTCGACTTTAATTTTTCTGAGGAACGTATCGTTTAGTTTGAAATAGCGTACTATCCAGGCGCTAAGGAAATAACTCACCATCGGCAATAACGAAAACATCATAATAATGCCCTGGAGGGCCTGTGTATTTTGTTGTGGTTTATTGGCAATATAACCGGTGTAAGACAATATCCACGCAACAATAGCGCCTGCGACTGCCAGTCCCATTTTCAGCATGAATAGATTACCAGCAAAAGAAATACCGGTCAGCCGTTTACCTAATTTCCAGTCACCATAATCGTCAACGTCGGACATCATTGCCCACAAAATAGGCCCCGATTGAATCAGGTGCAAAATATTAATCACAATAAACAGTGCCAGCAGCGGCGTCAGTGAATGTGGATCGACAAACCACAGAGCGAAAGAGAGTATGCCGAGAATAATATTAATAATGCGGAATAATTTAATTTTATCAAAGCGATCCGTTAGCGGTTTAGCAATTACGCTACCCAACATGTTGCAGGCCACACCGAGCGCCATGAAGAAGGTAATAAATCCTACCGAAGCCTGCATCACATAAGTGGCATAATAAATGGTCACGGCCCCGCGAATGAATGCCGGAAAAACATTCAAGAAGGTAATCGAGATCATCAATAACCATTGGTCATTTTTAATAATGTCTTTGAGATCCTTTCTTAAGGTCTCATTGGTTTTAATTGAGACCACGCGCTCTTTAATACTGAAGAAGCAGAACAGGAACATTAAGGTAGCTGCGCCGCCCATGATCATCATCGTTAACTGGAAACCGGATGCACGACTGCCATCACCCAGCCAATCGGTTAATGGTAAAATCGAGGAAGAGACGATCAGCGTGGCCAGGCCGTTAAGGAAGAAGCGCCATGACAGGCACCCCATGCGTTCTTTCGGGTTGAGCGTAATGACGCCTGCGACCGAACAATAAGGGATATTTATTGCTGTATAAATCAATGACATGACTAAATAGGTGATCCAAGCATAGATGATTTTTCCATTCATGCTCAGGTCGGGCGTGGTGAACATTAAGACAGCACCGAGGCCAAACGGCACGGCCATCCATAATAGCCACGGTCGGAACTTCCCCCAGCGGGTGCGGGTCCGGTCACAAATCGCCCCCATAACTGGATCGCTGAAGGCGTCAAAAACGCGGATCACCAGAAAAAGAGTGCCGACAATCGCGGGATCAAGGCCATAGACATCGGTATAAAACCAGGTCAGATAGAGTGCCAGTACGCTCCAAATCATACAGGAACCGGCATCACCCATACCGTAACCAATCTTTTCTTTCAGGCTCAATCTTTCATAATAGCTGTGTTTTTCAGCGGCTGTATTAGACATATATATCCCTTAATATTGAACAGCCATAATTACAAAGCACGGTTTATGCGCGGCGCATGCCGTAGTAAAAATAGGCGGGGTTATACTCTCTACTTTGAGTTCTTCTTAATTTGTAAATATTATTCTTACAAAGCTGTAATGTTAATATTAACACTGCTCTCACGAATAATTAAGCGAGATACAATTTCATACATTTCAATACTCTCCTGATTGTTTTTATTGCTAACCATCTGAAATGCCAGATGCGCAATTTCATTTATCGGCTGAGCTATACTTGTTATTTTTTTAGTTTGTGCCAAAAATGTGTTATCAAAACTGACAATGGCAATGTCCTGTGGAACGGAAATGCCATGATTATTTAATCCATCAATAATATAACTGGCGGCGACGTCATTATAGACCATCAGGCATGTACATACTGTTTCCCGCCTGGCTAATTTTTCTATAATGTCGTCAAGGGTACTTATATGACCTGATATTTTTTCACCTTCGCCTTTCGTAATCCAGAATTGATTCTGTGGGTTAATGGTTAATCCGTGACCGGTGATTTTTTTACTCCACGCTGACACTTTGCGATTGTCGACCCCCTCCTGCGCAATAAAACCTAAGGCGGTATGTCCGGTCTGGATAAAATGTTCTGCAATGCTTTCTGCACCTTTGCTCTGATTAATCGATACCGAATTAAAAAACCGGGAAACCTGTGTTACCACCGCAACCGGAATATGAGTAGCCGCGAGCCACTCTGCAAGTTCAGATTCCGCTTCCGTCGGTACCCACAGCAGACTATCAATTCCCGTACCGATCAGGGTATGAACTATCTGTTTATCCTGCTGCGGTTGGTTTTGATGCGTTTTAACGATCACCGTCTTGCCTATGTATCGCGCTTCTTCCTCAAAAGTCGCCAGCAGCTCGCAAAAGTGCGGATTGACCAGGTTCGGCAACACGACGGCGATGAGGCCTGAACATTTGCCGCTCAGTTGAATCGCGCTTTTACTGGGCACATAACACAGGAAATCCATTGCATCACGTACCGCCTGACGCGTTTCAGGCACTACGCTGGGGTGATTGTTAAGCACCCGCGATACAGTAGCCGTTGATACTCCTGCTTTTTTTGCAACATCTTTAATGGAAGCCATGATGATGAAATGTGTCCTCTAAAAAGTAATGTCACTATAAAGTGTGATAGAGGTCAAAGATGTAAGCCAGTTCACATGTTGTTGCGTTACATGAAACCCAGTTCGCGCTCTCACTTCCATTGGCGTTAGCACCGTAAAAAATTCAATGTCACTGTGACGCATCTGCCTGAGGAAGGAATCAAAGGCAATACCCACTTCCCGTTCTCGGATCTGAATAACGTGCAGATTGCTGATATGGTGAGTCAATTCCTGAAGGAGAAAGACCTGCAATAGAAAGAGATAATATTGAGCCTTCATTATTGAGGGCTCAATACAAACATCAGCTTTATCAAAAAAATAAAATGGGAACGTGACGGTCTGCTTGGCACGAGGAGCGGACATGTGGCAGTTCAATAGTAACGCCCGCACCTCCATCCTACTGTGGAGTGCAATCTATGGATAAAATCGTTTTCCGCGTCTTAGCTTCTGGAGGGGTCATTTCGTCACTTTCGCTGATATTGAAGCTCCATGCGCCAACGTCTTCGACTTTCGAAAACAACAATTCACCTTCATAGCCCAGATCGTCAGTGCCACTGATTATGACCATACCACTAAGCGTTCTCTGGTATGCATTCTCAAAAACACGACCGTCATAAACAATGGTCGCCCGCTCTTTGTCGAAGACAACCGCTTTGTCGCCCTCACAACGCATTACTGACTTGGCTTGTGACACACAGGAAAACCCTAGAAGGGTCAATATCAGCAGCCTTTTCATTCTTCATCTTCTACATGCATAATTAAGGGGATAATTTCTCATAAATCCATTGATTTAATATTAGCACCAACTGACATGCTGGACGACGGCAGATAACGCATCGGAGATTCCGATTGCTTCCAGTGTAGAGGTCAACTAAAACAGGCCCGCCAACCGAGTGAAAGAGTGACTGCCCTGAGACGAAATCCTTCCTGTAAACTAAATTCTACCTCTACGTCCTTCACGGTGCGCTTATAACTGAGATAACAAGAGCAATACACCTGCAATCATTACATTGAATGAGATCACTACATGCCGGCAAGTGAGGGCTCCGCAGAAAATAGCGAAAGAACCAGCCATCAGCAGCATACCCGCCACACCGTAGAGAAGATTACCAGTATGACTCCATCCCCGAAAACACAACAGACCAGGCGCGAGCATTGACCATCCTGTTCTTCGCCATGACAGGTGTGTACGTTCTGGTTGTAAGCCCGGATCTCTTTTCATAATGGTCTTCCCTGCCAGAGTAATATACCCAGCAATATTGCAAGAACCAGCATCAGTATTGACAGAACCACCAGCAAACGGGTGTAAGGTAAATCATTTTCAAGACGCATAGCATATTCATTCTTGCGCCAGCGTCGCCAGGCCATAAATCCCATCGCTGATGCAGCGACCAGCAGCAGTGTTGAAATACCGATACGCAGTTCCGCAGAAGATAATTGGGGGGAAAACTGCTCGATGCCGACAGCACCGGCCATGAGTGCCAGCGCAGTACGGATCCAGGCAAGAAATGTACGCTCGTTGGCGAGCGTAAAACGATAATCGGGGGTTTTACCCTCAAGCCACCACTTCCCCTTTGGGCGTATTGACGGAGTATTATCCTGTAGACTCACGTTTAATCCTTTCTTTTATCAACAATTCTTTAATAGACAGTCCGGTCGATTCGCTGTCGCGCAGATTGTGGCGAGTGATTTCTGTGCACAGAAACTCAATCATGAACAGCTGTGACATACGGGTGGCGATCGAGTCTCCCTGGTAGGGGCCAGCACTACCGCTGGTCAGCAACCAGGTGTCTGCCAGTTCAGTCAGCGGTGACTGCGGACTGTGCGTTATTGCCAGACAATGCGCGCCCGCTTTTTTGGCCAGCCGGAAGGCATTAACCACTTCCGGTGTTTCGCCTGAGTGAGAAAATGCAACCACCAGGTCTTCTGGTTTGAGGTTGGCGAGTTTCAACGTCATGGTAAAACGGTCGGTATAGGCTTCCGAATCAATGCCCTGACGGTTCATTTTGTCGCGGGCTTCCATTGCAGAAAGACCTGAGGCTCCAAACCCCACGAACAAAACGCGGTTCGCGGTCAAAAATCGCTCAACTACTGGATTGACCACTTTCATGTCCAGCAGACCGATGGTCTCATTCAGGGTGGTTTCCACCGTCATGGCTATTTTCTGCGCCACATCGTTGCGGGAATCATTCAGGAAGATGTCCGGGGACGATGGCAGCAGTTGCTCGCGATCGGCCAGAAGCTCACGTTTAAGCGCCGCTTTCAGCTCGAGCAGCCCGGTATAACCAATTTTTTTGCAAAAGCGCACGATCGTCGCTTCACTGACTGATATGGCTTCGGCCAGTTTACGTACCGGCATTTGCGCTACCGTAGCGGGCTGCTCAAGAATAAACCGGGCAATATGCTGGTCAGTTTCACCAAGTCCACCCAGCACATTACTGATATACACCCGCACATTTTCACGATTTACGCTCATCGCAACACCCGATCCTTTTGCATGAAAAATAACGGGTATTCTGTCAATCCCCTTCGCATGCGTCCACCGTAAAACGCAGTTTCACGGAGAATCTCTGACTCTGGTTCGGTGCAAGCAGTCGTATTCCGCGCTTCTTCTCCACCGTTCCGTCAAAATCTGGCGCATCGGTCGTCCCGGCGAGTGGCTCGATACAGAGCAAGTCAGCACCGGGAACGCCCCAGAGCGCAAGCCAGTCATATTCAGCCGTTTCAAGCGTCATGACGATTGTGCCGTCGGGTGAACAAACCCTGATCTGTTGCTGCTGGCAGTCACCGAAGTAAATGGCCCCCTCGCGAAAGGCTGCCTCTGTCAGTGCAAAGGACTGCGTTGTTCGAGTCAGGTCTTCCGTGACCAGTGTTCTGTTACGCGTCGGAAAAGGCCCTCTGACCGCCAGCTCACCAAACTTCACCTGCCATCCCGTTTGGCTGGATACAGGCAGCGCAAACCCGGGGTGCCAGCCAATGGAATACAAGAATGGCTGACGGTCATCATTAAAAACTCGCTGTGTCACACTGACCCCAAACTCATGCAACATGAGCCGTAACTGAATCCGCCAGCACCATGGCCATACGCCAAGGGTTTCAGAGGTGGAGCAGGCTTCCAGCAACAGATGGTTCACACCTTGTTCAAGGCAGGTAAACGTCTGATGTCGTAAAAAACCGTGCGCCGGTAACGGCAGATGTCGATTGTCTACACGCAGTCCTTCATGGATGAGCGCCCCGACCACAGGAAACAGCTGCGTAGCCGAGTTATTCCAGACGCCTGGCTGCGGTTGCCACAACCATTCACGCCCCGTGGATTTATCGCGCAGAGAAGATAGCTCACCGCCCGCCGCGTTCACCACGACCAGAAAGCGGTTATTTTCAAGCTGCCAGACGTTCATGGTTACTCTGTCCTCAGCAGCAATCGGCTCTGATAAACCAGCGCCTTATGCCGGTCTCCGGTGAAACAAGCATCAATCAGCGTGAAGATATCCCTTTCAGCCAGTGAATGTCCGGCCGGGAAATGCTTCAGCAACTCATCCTGCGTTATGCCCTGCTCTTTGGCTGCACTGAGGACAAAACGTAATGCCTCTTCCACGCCATGATGCGCACAGCGATAGGCTTTCCCGGTCCATGGACGCTGTCTGGCCCAGCGCTCAGCGAAGGCAATTTCGCGTTCCGGCGTTAGCATGTCCAGTTCAAAACGGACGTAGAGTTCTGGTGGTGCATCATGCCGTTCCATCAGCCCAGTTATTGCCTGTGCGTAGTGAAACGCACGTTCACTGTCGTGAAGAGGACGCATCTGCTGCGGATCGGCGTTGAGGTCGAAGAGTTTATCCCCGAACCGCCACGGATTCAGATAACCAAAGGTTGCAGGAATTTGCATGACCTGCGCGCCCTGGGTGAAATCAAAGCCGGGATGGATAGTGATATTCTGCAGCTCATTCACCTTGAACATGCTGTCGATTCGGGCCGGCATCAGGGTATATTCATACAGCCCCCCCTTCCCTTCCTCCCGTGGGCAGCGCATATAGACGTACTCGCCGTCGGTGATATTGATGTGGCCGCCAAAGTAGCCAAACATCGCATAATCACGTACTGGGGTATCATTTTCCACAGCCGGACGCAGCGGCTTACCGGTCATGGATGGCGGACGTGGAACGTCGAAATACTCCAGCAGAGTTGCCGGAATATCGATAGTCTGTGCCAGCGCGCTGCGGCGTACGCCTTCTGCTTTACAACGTGGATCGCGGATAAAGAACGGTGTGTTTGCGATTTCGTTGTACACCGGCATGATGTTCTTGCCCCACCATTGATGCTCTCCCAACAGGAATCCGTGGTCGGTACAGACGATGAACAACGTGTCTTCCCACAGCTCCAGTGCTTTCAGCTTGTCCATCACCTGGCCAAGGTAGTCGTCACACATGGTGATGAGTGCCTGGTAGAATTTTCGGACTTTATCATCATCCCTGCCGCCTGGTGCGCCGCAGTAGTAAGGCACCCACCCGTCAAATTCATCAGGGGTGCAGCCATACTGCGCAAGGTATTTTTCCGGTACGAAGAACGGTTCATGGGGATCGAAACATTCGATCTGCAGGAACCAGTTATCCTGATCTTTATTGGTTTCCAGGAAATCTATACCGGCACTGATGGTACGGTGAGTAAAGTGATCGTCCTGGATGGGCATCGCCGCACGGTTAATCAGGTCCTGGATCATACGCCCGCTGCGACGGCGCAGGGTTTCTTCGTCTTCCATTCCCTGCCAGTTGATGGCTGGTTTTTCAACCTGCCCTTTCCAGCAATCCCCTTCCTGGCCGCGGATAAACTCAAAGGTGGAATAACGGGTATGGTAGGTCGCTCCGCCATCACGCCAGTAGTGTTTATGGTCGGTCACCATATGGGTATGAATGCCAGCCTGCTTCAGCGCCTGGAACGTTGAGAAATCGAACGGCTCCAATGGCCCCCAACTGCGGTGCAGAAAATTATAACGCCCAGTATGCAGTTCGCGTCGGGCTGGCATGCAGGGCATGCTGCCGACATAGAAGTTATCAAACTGCGCAGACTCACGGGCTAGCCGGGTAAAATTGGGAGTGATGGCATCGCCCCCATAAGGGGCGAGGTGGTTACGCGTCAGCGTATCAAACATCAGCATTACAGCTTTCATAAAACGTCTCTTCTTTATGAACCGATAAATTCTTCGACTTCGTTTTTAATCAGCGTCACGTGTGGGCCGTAGACTACCTGCACCCCCTCTCCACGGATAAACGCCCCACGGCTGCCGAGTAGTTTAAAGGCGTCCACAACAACGCTTTGTGGGTTTTTGACTGTGATACGAAGACGAGTAGCGCAGCAATCCACATCAACAATATTGTCCCGGCCCCCCAGTGCCTGCACGATCCCTGCAGCCCGTTCACTGCCACTGACAGATGCCGCTACCGGCTGTTCATCTTCTGCGTCATCTTCACGGCCCGGCGTGTTCAGTTGACGCCATTTGATAAGGAAGCGGAAGGAGAAGTAATACAGGCAGAACATGACCGCACCGAGAGGGAGCATCAGCAACCAGTTGGTTTTGGCATTACCCTGAAGAACACCAAACAGCAGAAAGTCGATAAGCCCACCGGAGAATGTCTGTCCAACCGTGATTTGCAGGATGTGTGTAAACATAAATGCAACGCCGGTCAGCACAATGTGCATGACATACAGCAACGGCGCGCAGAACATGAACGCAAATTCCAGCGGCTCAGTAATGCCGGTGACAAACGCAGTTAGCGCAGCGGAAAGCATCAGGCTGGCAACTTTTTTCTTGTTCTCAGGACGGGCAGAATGGTAGATAGCCAGCGCTGCACCCGGCAGGCCGAACATAAAGTCTGCGAAACGCCCGGCCATGAAACGGGATACCCCGATGTAGTACTGCGTCACAGAGGGATCGGCCAACTGGGCAAAGAAGATTTTTTGCGTTCCTTGTACCAGGTGTCCGTTCACCATTTGCTCCCCTCCCACACTGGTCAGCCAGAATGGCAGGTAGAACAGATGATGAAGGCCCAAGGGAATGAGGCATTTGAGGATCATGCCGTAGAACAGGGTCCCAACATAACCGGTTTTTTCAACCAGCCCCCCCAGATGGGTAATGCCCGTCTGGATATGAGGCCAGACCCAGAACAGCGCCACCCCGAGGAAGATGGCAAAAAAGGAACTGACAATAGGCACGAAACGGGAGCCGCTGAAAAAGGCCAGCAGACTGGGTAGCTCGGTTTTGCCAAACCGCTTTTGAACCCAGAAGGCCAGCAGACCGCTCATGATCCCGCCCATCACGCCGGTTTGTAGCGTAGTGATCCCCATTACACTCGCCTGCCCGGCTGCGGCCAGATTCTCTGAGGCCAGCGTTCCAGATAGCAATAGTGACGCGTTGATCGCCTTGTTCATGACGATAAAGCAAAGTACTGCAGCAAGACCGGCCGTTCCCTTGTCGCTTCGTGCCATACCTACAGCAATGCCCACGGCAAACAGCAGAGAGAGATTATCGAAGACCACGCTACCACACAGTTTCATGACGGTAAAAATCGCCTGAATCACTTCACTGTTGAGGGCTGGATAGGTGGAGATGGTAACCGGATTGGTGAACACGCCACCGAATCCCAGAAGCAGACCTGCGGCTGGCAGGACGGCAATCGGCAGCATAAACGATTTACCCAGATTTTGTGCTCCGGCAAACAGTTTGCTCATAAAGACCCCTAATGTTGGTGTTATGAAGTTTATATTTCATGTTATATTGATATCAATGAAAACTATGTTTCAGTCTTTTTTGGCCAAAGTCAAAACACAGTGATAAAAGAGTGAGCAATATCACTAAATTTCGTGTGTGATTTATTCAGGAGCGACCATGAGCAAACCATTCCATTTGATGGCCAAGCCCGTCAGCTATCAGTGCAATATCGCCTGCGATTACTGCTTCTATCTGGAAAAAGAACAGAGCACGCTGAAACCCCATAAACCCGCCCGGCATATGGATGATGTCACGCTTGAAGCCTATGTGCGGCAGTACATTGAGGCGAACCCTGGCCCAGAGGTGGAATTTACCTGGCAGGGAGGCGAACCAACGCTTGCCGGTATTGCTTTCTATGAAAAGGCGATGCAGTTGCAGAGCAAATATGCCGGGAAGAAGCGTATCAGTAACAGCATCCAGACCAATGGCGTGCTGATTGACGAGGCATGGGTTGCATTCCTGGCGAAAAATCAGTTTCTGGTCGGCCTGTCGATTGACGGTCCAGCCTGGTTGCATGACCGCTACAGGAAGACCCGGAGTAAGCAGTCTGTTTTTGACAACGTACTGCGGGCGATGGATTTGCTGAAGAAACACCATGTTGATGTGAATGTTCTGACTGTCGTCAATAATGTCACAGCTGAACATCCGCAAGAGATTTACGCGTATCTGACCCAGGAACTGAAGGCTGAGTTTGTTCAGTTTATCCCGGCGGTCGAGCAGCGCCCGGCTAACGAAAAGTATGGTGAATTACTCTACCCCCAGACACTCGCCGGTTCCGTCACGGAGTGGTCAGTATCCGGGGAACAATGGGGGAACTTCATGAAGGGGGTATTTGACCTGTGGATACGCAGGGACGTTGGCCGCGTGTATGTACAGATGTTTGATAGCGCGCTGGCGGCCTGGCTTGGTGAAAAGCCATCATTGTGCGTAATGCAGTCTTCCTGCGGTTTTGGTCTGGTCGTGGAGCAAAACGGTGACGTCTACAGTTGCGACCATTACGTTTACCCTGAGCACCGGTTGGGAAATCTGCGCCGGGATAGCCTGGCGAAGATGGTCGCCAGCAAACAGCAACGCAGGTTTGGGCTTGCTAAAACAGAGGTGAGTTCAGAGTGCATGCGCTGTGAGTGGCGATTTGCCTGTCATGGCGGTTGCCCGAAGCACCGGATACATAAAATGGGCGAGCGCTGGCATAATCACCTGTGTGCGGGCTACAAGGCAATTTTCAGTCATGTTTCCCCTTACATGCATTATATGGCCAGACAAATCAGTATGCAGCGACCACCAGCAGAGGTGATGCAGGTGGCCGCGATTATTGCTAATCAGGAAAGCCATTCCCGGGGCTCATAGATAACGCATCAGCTATAAATCGCTGATGGATTCCAGGAATGGATATATTTTCGGCCACGCAAGAAAATAAGGCAGTGTGCTAAGTTCGTCAGACAAACCTTTGTTGAAGGTCTCAGGGTGTGAATGACGATATCTGGCACAACGCCGGTCATCAGCCCTCCTCAAAATTAATGAACACATCTAATAAACCCTAGCTAATTACCCCATCTAATCGAATAAATAACTTTGCGTTATGCTTTTCCTCGACAACAGCCAAAGGATAACGTCATGCAAACTGTAAAACTGAACAACGGTATTGAAATGCCCCTGCTGGGCTTTGGTGTGTTTCAAATGTCTGATGCCGCTGAATGCGAAAGAGCCGTGATTGATGCCATCGACACGGGATACCGCCTGATCGATACCGCCGCGTCTTACCAGAATGAAACCCAGGTCGGGAACGCTCTGAAACAAAGCGGTATCGACCGTAACGAACTCTTTGTAACGACCAAGCTGTGGCTGCAGGATACTCATTACGAAGGCGCTAAAGCCCAGTTCGAACGCTCCCTGAATCGTCTGCAACTTGATTATGTTGACCTGTATCTGATTCACCAGCCTTACGGTGATGTTCATGGGGCATGGCGTGCCATGGAAGAATTACAACAGGAAGGAAAAATTCGCGCCATTGGCGTCAGCAACTTCCATCCTGACAGACTGGCCGACCTTATCGCCTTCAACAACGTTGCCCCTGCGGTAAACCAGATTGAAGTTAACCCCTTCAACCAGCAGCTGCATGCCGTTCCTTGGAATCAAAGCCGTGGCATTCAGCCGGAAGCCTGGGCTCCGTTTGCTGAAGGGAAAAATGGTCTGTTCCAGCATCCCGTGTTAACGGCAATTGGTCAGAAGTACGGCAAAAGCGTGGGTCAGGTTGTTCTGCGTTGGATCTTCCAGCGAGGCATCATTTCACTGGCGAAATCGGTGCGCAAAGAACGCATGGCAGAGAACATTAACATTCTCGATTTTGAACTCAGTTCTGAAGATATGCTGCAGATTGCTGCCCTCGACACTGCAACCAGCGCCTTCTTCTCTCACCGCGATCCGGCGATGGTGGAATGGCTGACCGGCCGCAAACTTGATGTTTAAGTCGCGATAAAAGAGGTATTCATTCAATGCAAAAACGTTATCTGGGTAAATCCCGACTCGAAGTATCCGCGCTTGGGCTCGGCTGCATGGGCTTAAGCCATGGCTACGGTCCGGCGACCGATACCCGTCAGGCTATCGAGCTCATTCGCGCTGCGGTTGAACGTGGCGTCACCTTCTTCGATACCGCTGAAGTGTATGGCCCCTTTCTTAATGAAGAGGTTGTAGGCGAAGCCTTAAAACCGTTTCGTGACCGTGTGGTTATTGCCACCAAGTTTGGTTTTACCTTCGGTGCGGACAACAAGCAGCAGATTTTAAACAGCCGTCCGGAGCATATCCGTGAAGCTGTGGAAGGATCATTACGCCGCCTTAAGACTGATGTCATTGATCTGCTGTATCAACACCGTGTCGACCCGGATGTCCCCATTGAAGATGTCGCGGGAACGGTGAAAGACCTGATAGCGGAAGGCAAAGTCAAACATTTCGGTCTGTCCGAAGCGGGCGCACAAACCATTCGTCGTGCGCATGCTGTTCAACCGGTTACTGCGCTGCAAAGCGAATACTCTCTGTGGTGGCGCGAACCTGAGCAGGAAATCCTGCCGTTACTGGAGGAACTGGGTATTGGTTTCGTTCCCTTCAGCCCATTAGGCAAAGGCTTCCTGACGGGATCGATTAAGCCAGGAACCACTTTTGGCAAGGATGATTACAGAAGCCAAGTGCCGCGTTTCGCCGAACAGGCAATTGAAGCCAATGAAAAGCTGGTCTCCTTGCTGGGTGAACTGGCGGCAGAGAAAGGCGTGACGTCTGCGCAAATCGCGCTGGCATGGCTGCTGGCACAAAAGCCGTGGATTGTTCCTATCCCTGGTACCACCAAACTACACCGGCTGGAGGAAAACCTGGGGGCTGCCGACATCATTCTTTCACAGAAGGATACGCAGCAGATAACCCAGGCGCTGGAAACGATTAACATCGTCGGTGAACGTTACTCTCCTGAGCACCTGGCCCGCGTAGGCCGTTAATACCCGAACGGGTCCACGGACCCGTTATTGGGCGTAGCGAAGTGCATCAATCATCAGCGCAAATGCGGGCGGGTGCTGCTTACGGCTCGGGTAGTAGAGATAATAGCCGGGAAAAGATGGACACCAGTCCTGCAGAACCTGAATAAGCTCTCCTGACTTTATATAATCCTGCACCCTGTCTTCAGGCATACAGGCAATGCCAAAACCGGATAAAGCAGCATCAATCCTTTCTGCCTGCTGATTAAACGTTACCTGCCCTTCCACTCTGACCCGTAACGGTTTCCCTTCCTTCTCAAACTCCCAGTGATAAAGCCCACCGGCAGTCGGCAGGCGCATATTGATGCACCGATGATTTTGTAGCTCGTGCGGCGTTTCAGGTGCAGGGTTTGCCGCGAAGTAAGACGGTGCTCCCACCACGGCCATGCGCATGTCCGGGCCAATTCTTACAGCAACCATATCCTTATCCACGCTTTCGCCCAGGCGGATCCCGGCATCAAAACGGCCCTCAACAATATCGACAAAGCCGTTATCAACCACCAGTTCGAGATTAATTTCCGGATATTCCCTGAGGAAAGGTTTTAACTTTGGCCATACCAGACTTCGCGCGGCATGCTCCCCAGCAGATAAGCGGATATTGCCGGAGGCAGTGCCGTTCAGTTGAACCAGCGATTCCAGCTCCTGTTCAAGATCGGCAATACGCGGTTCAAGGCAGGCAATAATTCTCTCACCGGCCTCTGTAGGGGCAACGCTTCGGGTCGTACGGGTCAGAAGGCGGATATTGAGCCTTTCCTCCAGCGCCTTCATCGCATGGCTGAGTGCAGACTGAGATACACCCAGTTTGCCCGCTGCTTTGGTAAAACTTCGCTCCCTTGCCACCACCAGAAAGATTTGCAGTTCGTTGAAGTTTTCTTTGAGCATCGGCGATTTCCTTATGGTGGCATTCCCTTCATCGCGCACTCATGAAGGGTGTTCATAGACACAATCATTTTAGCCCTATTACTGACAATAATGATAATTGATATTCTGGCTGTAGAGAAAATAAGTCTGAATTATCAGAAGGTTTATCATGAAAATACTCATTGCAGGCGCGACCGGAAGTATTGGTCTTCATGTCGTGAATACCGCTATCGAAATGGGCCATCAGCCCGTGGCGCTGGTCAGAAATAAACGGAAAGTAAAATTACTTCCGCGTGGAACGGATGTTTTTTACGGCGATGTTTCAATGCCTGAAACACTTACCAATTTGCCGAAAGATATTGATGCCATCATCTTCACTCTCGGTTCCGATGGCCAGGGGCGTATTGGCGCCAGAGCGATAGATTACGGCGGTGTGCGTAACATTTTACGACTCTTCAGGGATACACCTGTACGCATCGGTTTAATGACCACGATTGGCGTGACTGAACGACTCAGTACCTGGAATCAACGCACTGAGGTTCATGACTGGAAAAGACGTGCCGAACGTCTGGTCAGAGCGAGTGGTCACCCCTATACCATCGTCAGACCCGGCTGGTTTGATTACAACAATGATGATGAACACAGAATCGTTTTGCTCCAGGGGGATCGTCGCCATGCAGGAACACCAGAAGATGGTGTGATATCAAGGCAGCAAATCGCCCAGGTTCTGGTCAGTGTCCTGACTAACGAGGCGGCAAAAAATAAAACGTTTGAGCTGGTGACCGAACGAGGCGAAGCACCGCGGGATCTTACTCCACTGTTTGCAGACCTGCAGGCTGATGATCCACAAAAAAATGATGGCGTTTTAGATATAGACAATATGCCTCTGTGTGAAGAACCTGAGTGCATTATTAACGAGCTGAACCGCACGGGGTTGCTGAAATCTATAAATAAATCATAAGCATCCCGACAAGGCTTTATCATCACCCTCTTATAATGCGCGTTAATTTATGTTCAGAACAGAAGACATCATCGATGAGATAACCCGAGCGATTGATTTAAACTTACACAAATCGCTGAAGGTAAGTTCAGCGTATCGATGGTCAGGCATGCTTCAGCCAGTTCCGGAATATTTGCGCTTGCAGTATTCCCTGAAAATCAATCAGCCCTGAGCAACCAAGTTTCTTGATCAGATTCTGCCTGGCCTGGTAAATGGTTTTTAAGTGTAGATTTAACATGGCAGATATCTCAAAAACAGTTCGCCCCTCCCCTAGCTGCGTTAAAATATATTTATCTCGCGCAGTCAAGGAGATATTGAGTTCCGATTGATGCTCGTGCTTTCCACCAGCACGAGTAATATCAATAATAAATTGCTTGATTGAGGCAACATCGCTATCTACTGGCAGTCTGTAAAGTGAGATGTCATTGAGATACTGATACAGATGGCCATCAATCAGCAGCACCAGACGATATGTATTCAGATCGTAATTTTGCTTTTTTACCGCGTCAAAGTGATTAGCGGTGAAGAAAACAAATCGCGCCTTGTCATCTTCAAAAACGATATCTGCAAGGATATTCTTTAACCCTTGCCTGATATAGATATCATCAATCCATAAAACTGCGTTTCCAGCATGTTCCTGCACGATGTTCATCATTATGACCTCAACGAAAAATCACCATTGACCTCACCGGGCTGCGAAGTTTTATCGAGTTGAAGATGTGCCAGAATCTGTGAATAGAGATCGGTCAGTATCACATTCTTCTCATTCTTCAACTGCGTGCTGAATGCCTGAATAAGAACATCATTACTGATACAACCCTGTTTTAACATGACATTACGCTCTATATCCTTATACAAAGCGCAGCGGAAAATAAAATCTTCCGGAATTGAATTAGCCATATCAACTCCATAATATGCAGTCATAAAAATAAGAGGATGCTATGTATAGTCTTAATCCAAACAGCGAAGCGACAGAACTTACATCATACAATAATTGTGCTGTGTATTTATATTAATGTGCTATCTCATTAGACGTCATCAGCCGTATAACGTAACACTATTTCCAGGGTTTTTCTGATAATGTCTGCCTTGACAACGTCAGTTGTTGACTCCAGCGAACTAATCAGGCTTAAAATGATGTTTTTATTATTAACATTATCACCTGCCAGAATTACATTTGTTACCGCCTGCCCCAATACCACTGACTCATCTGCTAATAGTTCACCTGCATTATGGAAGTAACTTGATAAAGCTTTATCCGTCATTACACTGTGGACATTAATTTCATGAAGCATGGTAACCTCGCTTGTATAGTCTGGAGAATTATCTTTAATGTAATTTAGGGTTTTTGCTGGCACTGAAAGCACTCTCATCTCTCGTTTTTTCCGGTTTTCTGCTTATCTTCCCCGGATTAACATTTGTGAAATCATTGATAACGCTGTCAATTAATTGTTTACGTGTACCATCCATTTCACTGGCATGCATAAGCCGCAATTGCTTAATCAGTGCAGCTAACGAAACGTCTTTATGCATTCGCAAAATTTCTAGCACAGCCAAACCTGTAATTTCATGTTTCAAGCGTTCACTGTCAGGTTTCTTCATAACTCCTTCACTACTTACCCATTATCATAGTAGGGCTTTATTTTATTCGAAAAGCAGGCCGATTAACGCATTGTAATGTTTCTGTTCATTCTCACCTGAGGCATTTTCAAGACGGTGCAGAAGTTTGGTACACAGTGATTTGCGACTGAGATTGCGCCCATCTTTTAGTATCTCAGTCACGATTTCGCCCAACGTTTCCTGTTGGGTTGGCAGATGCGCTTTAGCAAAGTAACGAGAAATCGCGCTTGCAGAATCAGTGCGAACGGTATGCTGCTGCATGGAGTGCTCCTGTAACAAAATGCTGGTGAATATTAAGTTTTATAACAGTAGCAAAGCTGTACCGAAAATGTGTACAACATAGCACGCTAATTTTTAGCAAAAAAGGCTAAATCAATTAAATCATGTAGTTACGATGGTTAAGATCTCCATGAAATTCAATTTCTTTGTACAAATCACTTTGTGTTATCAATGAAATTGATCTGTATTAGCCCGATTACTTGTAAAGACAAAGTTAGAATTATGTATTAAAATCAGGGCGTAACCTGGTTTGTCTGATACTGACCAGACCTCTTCTCCTTCCTTGATCCCGGACTGTCCATGCTCACGACCATTATTTACCGTAGCCATCTACGTGAAGACGCCCCTCTCAAAGCGCTTGAGGATATGGTGACAGCCGCAAATATCAAAAACAGGCGATCAGATGTTACGGGGATCTTACTCTTTAACGGCCATCACTTTTTCCAACTGCTTGAAGGCCCAGAGGAGCAGGTAAAAGAGATCTATCGTTGTATTTGTAACGACCCCCGGCACCACAATATCGTTGAACTGATGTGTGATTACGCGCCTGCGAGAAGATTCGGAAATGTAGGGATGGAGTTATTTGATTTACAAAAACATGAACGGAATGACGTCCTGCAAGCTGTACTCAATAAGGGTACGTCCAAATTTCAGCTCACGTATGATGACAGAGCATTACAGTTTTTCCGCACATTTGTCCTCGCCACGGAAAAATCGAGCTATTTTGAAATACCTGCGCCTGATTACTGGAGTTTTATAACCGACAATACCTGTACCATCCTGGATGAAAGCACACTCCCGTCAGATACAGATTTCAGCTTTGCTTTTCAACCAATTATCGATCCTATGTCACAGCGCGTCATTGCGCTTGAAGCCCTTATTCGCGGTAAAGACGGTGAAACACCCGCAACGTATTTTGACAAATTCAAACCTGAAGATGTGTATACCGCGGATCTGCAGAGCAAAAAGACTGCATTTGCAATGGCAAGCGCACTGGGTCTTAATCACAAAATGCTGTCGGTTAATCTGTTACCCATGACCCTGGTAAACAGACCCGATGCAGTCAGCTTTCTTATAAACGAAATCGCGGCGCATGGACTGGTGCCTGAACAAATCATTGTAGAGTTTACCGAAAGTGAAGTTATTTCGCGTTTTGATACGTTCGCGCAGGCCGTGAAGTCACTCAAGGCAGCGGGTATATGTGTGGCGATAGATCATTTCGGGGCAGGTTTTGCCGGGCTTCAACTTTTGTCTCGCTTTCAACCGGACCGAATTAAGATAAGCCGCGAACTCATCACTGATGTGCATAAAAGTGGACCACGGCAGGCCATCATTCAGGCCATAATCAAATGCTGCGCTTCACTGGAGATAATGATTTCTGCGGTCGGCGTCGAAAAACCTGAAGAGTGGATGTGGCTTGAATCCGCGGGTATTGAGATCTTCCAGGGTAACCTGTTTGCAAGAGCCTGCCTGAATGGTACTCCGTCTGTCGCGTGGCCAGAGAAAAAATGATTTCTCAGCGTTATAATAATTAACGTATTGTTATTACACAATAATCCCGCCACCTCTTTTATGCTGAACATAAAAATTCAGCATTTACTCCCTACGTGATAGTAAAGTAAATCTTAATTTTGCTAGAATCCTATGTATGTTTTGTACAATTTGATGCATGTTGTACAAAGTAGCAGGAACCGCATATCGGTGACGGAGAATCATGAGTGTCTGGGGGAATTATGGCTTATTACAGCATTGGGGATGTCGCAGAACGTTGCGGGATAAATCCTGTCACCCTTCGGGCATGGCAACGACGTTACGGTTTACTCAAACCTCAACGCAGCGAAGGTGGCCACCGACTCTTTGATGAAGAGGATATTCAACGTATTGAAGAAATAAAACGTTGGATTAGCAGTGGCACACCCGTTGGCAAAGTTAAAGCATTGCTGGAAACCAGTACCCGTGAAACTGACGACGACTGGAATCAATTGCAAGAAGAGATGATGGGCATTCTTCGTATGGCGTATCCCCCGAAGCTGCGAGCCAAAATTATCGCACTCGGTCGCGCCTACCCCGTAGATGCGTTGATTGATCGCGTTTATCTTCCTGTGCGTCAGCGGTTGATACTTGACCATAATACATCCCGCATCATGAACAGTATGCTTGATGGCGCATTGATTGAATATGTAGCCACCCTGCTGTCTGAAACGCGCCGCAAATCAGGGAAAGATGCCATCCTGATGGCCTGGGATGTTGAAGACCGAACCCGTTTATGGCTCGAAGCCTGGCGTTTATCGCAATCGGGCTGGCATATTGCCGTGCTTGCTGAACCCATTGAATCGCCAAGACCTGAACTCTTCCCCGGGCAAACGCTTTTTGTCTGGACTGGTATTACGCCAACCCGCAGACAAAATGAACTTCTACAACACTGGAACGAACAAGGTTATAAAGTCATTTTTCACAGCCCGTAACCAACATGTATCGCAGTAATGAGCTGAGTAAGATAAATCTTACTAATTCTCATTTTTTGGGTGGTTATTTTGAATGCCATCCAATGAATCTGTGTTCCCTACCCGCCTGACTTAATGTCCGCAGTAGCATAAAAACAAAACAATATACTCACCCGTGGGTATTATTTTTTTGCAAACGACATCACCTTTTTCCTAAGTAAAATTTATTAGATCAACTGGCGCACGCCTAATACTTATTCTAGGGTTAAACCATGTCTTCTTGTACCACATTATTGTTTTTCTAAAGTAATAAATGTGGTTATTTGAAAAAGGTAAAGGATATGGCTCTAGTCTTAGACAAACGCTTAATTCTTTGTTGCTGCGCCTTTTCCATTATTCCCGTGGCAAATGCAGCAACCGTTAACGGAACATTTCAGGTACTGATGACGATTCAAAAGGCCTGTACCGTGACTGCCGGTTCGGCTTCAAATATCACGCTTGGGCCGGTGAATACCACGGCAACAAATACCAATGCAAGCAACACGATTTCGATTAATTGCTCAAAAACCACGCCCTATTTTATCGGCCTGGCGCCGTCGGCCGCCAATGGGGGGACGACGACGGGCTCAGGCGCCATGTCCTCCGTGGCTAACGCTGCCACCAATACCGATAAAGTGCCCTACCAGCTAAATCGAACATCAGCAACAGGTCCGGTGTGGGGGAACACCGCCACCGACACCGCGCCTGGAAACGGCGTAGCGGCGACAGGGACCGGGCTGGTGCAAACGTTTACGGTTTATGCCACCGCACCGAGCGCCAACTTCACTCCTGACGACTATGCCGACACGGTAACGGTTAACGTTAACTACTAACTTCAGGAAGCCACATGAGAGTAAAACTGCCTGTTCAGCAGTGTGCCTGCGCATGCCTGTTAGGGATGGTTGCGAGCCTCAACCCTGCCGCCGCCAGCGGACTGCAAATCGCCCCGGTCACGTTAACTTTGCTCGCGACGCAAAATGCCGATGGTATCTGGCTTAGTAATGCGGGTGAAAACGCGCTCAATGCCCAGGTTCGGGTTTTTCGCTGGAGCCAGAGCGCTTACGGCGACAAACTTTCCCCCTCTCAGGGGCTGGTCATTAGCCCGCCGATGCTGGCATTAGCCCCTGGAGAACGTCAGTTGATTCGCGTTATTCGGACCGGCCCACCTTCGGCACATGCTGAAGACGCTTATCGGTTATCGATAGATGAGTTACCGCCTGCAAAAGTAGAAAAAAATAAGCTTCAGTTTGTGCTGCATTATTCCGTCCCCGTTTTCATTCAACCAACATCAGCGGCGCAAACGCAGGCAAAATTGCAATGGAAATTACAACAGCTTGATGGCAAAAAATTTATTGAAGTGAGTAACCAGGGAAATGGGCATGCACAATTATCTGCTGCAACATTTATAAGCCCTGACGGTGCTAAAAAAGTTATTACGCCCGGACTGTTAGGCTACGTTTTACCCGGCTCAACAATGCGCTGGATAGTCTCCCCGTCGGCCAGTAATACTCATGATGGCGGGAAAGTTGAAGTCACAATCAATGGCCAAAAAACAGTACAAGATCTGTAACAGATCCTGGCTTCTGGTGAAATATTGCTTTCTCAATGGAGTATTAATATCGGGAATGGTTTGCGCACAAACGCTGAATAATAACCAGAGCGAAGATGGTGTTATTAAAGGCGCAGCGCAGCTCGTGGGGGTCAATTTGTATCTCGACGTCACCTTAAATGGGAATCCCGTTGGGCTGGTGCATTTGGGTTACGATAATGGAAAGCTCTATGCAGGGGCAGATACCCTGCGAAAAATGGGCTTTCGCTTTGCGCCTGACGCCACTCACGCCGTCTGCCTGAACGATATCCCCGAGCTAACCATTGACTATAACGTTCAGTTGCAAACGCTTTCGCTTACTGCGCCACTCAGTTCACTCGATCTTGCGACCACGCAGCTTAACTCCCCCGTGGAGACCGCGCCGACGGCGACAACATCACGCGGAGCGCTGCTCAATTACGATATCTATACCCAACAGGGGGATGAAAGCGCAATAAATACCTTCAGCGAATTCCGCGCTTTCAATGCTGCAGGCGTGCTCAGCACCACCCAGTTGACGCAGTATTCCACCGAGGAAAATGCGGATAACAGCGTTGAGCGACTCGATACCAGCTGGCGTACGTCATTTCCCGAAACGATGCTGGCGGTAACCGTTGGCGATACCCTGACCAGTTCACTTATCTGGTCCCGACCGACGCGTATCGGCGGCATTCAGATAGGAACCGATTTTGGTTTGCGGCCCTATATGCCAACCACCCCGCTCCCTGCATATCTTGGCTCCGCGACGTTGCCGTCAAACGTTGAGCTGTACGTCGACGGCGTCAGGTACTACAACGGAGAAGTCCCCGCGGGTAGCTTTCAGATCAACACAATGCCGAACATCAGCGGCGCGGGAACGGGTCAGGTAATGATGACGGATGCGCTGGGCAGAACGAGCGTACAAAATTTCTCGTTCTACAACGATCAGCAACTCCTGCTGGAAGGATTAACTGCCTGGTCTGCAGAATTGGGTACGGTACGCGAAAACTATGGTTACTCCTCTTTTGATTATGCCAGCGCACCGGTACTGAGCGGTACATGGCGTCGGGGGTTTAGCAATACGTTCACCGCCGGGACTCACGCTGAAACCAGCGATGGACTGATTAACGCGGGCTTCAGTAACGACTGGATCCCAGGCACCCGCAGCGGCACGTTTTCGACCTCAGTTGCCGCAAGTACCGACGCAGGAAAGAACGGTTTTCTGTACAGTTTTGGTTATCGTTGGTCCGGCGAACGGTTTAATTTCAGTACCAGTACGACGGCCACTTCCGGCGATTATCGTGATGTCGCCACCCATTATGGCGAGCCGCCACCGACGCTTAACAGCAATACGGTCATTGGCTATTCGCTGGAAGCTGCCGGTAATGTCAGCCTGAGTTACCTGCAGTTTCGTTATCCGCACGAAAATGCGGTGCGCTACGCCAACGCCAGCTGGTTCAAATCGATTACCGACAACATTTCACTGAATGCCGGATTCAACCAAAACATCGACGATAACCGCGATCGCAGTCTCTATCTGATGGTGACAATGACCACTGATAACAATCTCAGTGCCAGCAGCACCCTACAACGCACCAATGATGAGACCGGCTACCAGCTCAACGCCAGCCTGACGCCTCCTGCCGACGGCGGTTGGGGCTGGAATCTGGCCGCCAGTCAGCAGGCTTCCCGGCAAAGCGGTCAGGGAGAAGTGGGATATCTGGGTCGTTATGGTAAAGCGTACGCGGGATTCAGCCGTTTACCGGATAACCATTACGGCTACGCAGGCGCCACCGGATCGCTTGTTACCATGGGAGGCGGCCTGTTTGCAGCACGAGAAATCAACAATGGCTTTGCCGTCGTATCAACTGACGGCGTTCCTGACGTCCCGATTAAATTACAAAATAACCTGATTGGTCGCAGCGACGACCAGGGGCTATTGCTGGTCACGCCGCTGAACAGTTATCAAAAAAACCTGATCAGTATTGACCCTATGGATCTCCCCGCCAATATGCGGATCGCACGCGTTGAGACGAATGCAACGCCTGCCGATCGTTCCGGTACATTGGTTAGCTTTGGCATTACCCCGGTACGCGCTGCGCAGGTCATCCTCGTCGACAATCAGGGTAAACCCATTCCCGAAGGCAGCATGGCATACGCCATCAGCGGAGCAGGACAATCGTCTGTCGTTGGTTTTGATGGGATGACCTGGTTCGACACGCTGGAACAGCACAACGCGCTACGCGTTGAGACAGACACCGGCAGTTGTCGCGTGCAATTTGACTATCCCGCTTCCGCAAAGGGGATTGTGCAAATAGGTCCACTGGTTTGCCGGCCATACTGACAGGAGTGCGCACATGAGGTTAAGGCATCTGTTACTCATCGCAGCCGTACTCTTTTGTCCGGCGATTAGCCATGCCGTAACCTGTTCGGTGAGCAATGTACAACCCATAAATTTGGGCTCAGTCAATCCGCTGTCTGCGACAGGCGCAACGTCATCAATGACGTTCAACTACACCTGCACCAAAGAGCTTGGCGACGCGCTGGCAGGGATCAACCTCTGTTTTAATATTGGCGCCTCAGCCGTCAGTGGCCAGGTGACACCCCGAAATATGTCATTAAACGGAACACCTGCCAGAACGCTGGCATACCAGCTTTACCAGGATGCCGGACACACCAAAGTCTGGGGGAGTCAGTATCAGTCGGGAACAACTTTTCCAATGGTACAGCTTAACCTGCTGAATCTGACGCCAGTGACGGGCTCACTCACGGTATCAGCGCAGATTGTCACGCCACAAACCTCAGCGGTCCCCGGAAGCTATCAGGATAGCTATACGGCGGCGACAGCCCTTGTCACCCTCAATCCTGGATTGCTTTTCCCGCCGACCACCTGTGGCGATACCGTTGCCGCCAGGCTGCCCTTCACCGTATCGGCGACGGTCAGCAAACAGTGCAATATCACCTCTGCAACCAATATTAGCTTTGCGCCCGCCGGGGCGACCGGGCGTAACCTAACGGCTTCAAATACCGTGGGCGTAGCATGTTCCAATAACACGCCTTACACCATCGGACTTCAGCCCTCTAACGGCAATACGGCAGGCAGCGGCGTGATGGCCGGCACGGGGTCAAATACGGACAAGGTCCCCTACCAGCTTAGCTCGACGCCAGGGCCGTCCGGAACGGTTTGGGGCAATTCATCGCTCAATACTGTCGCGGGCAACGGTACGGGAACCACCACCACCTACCCGGTTTACGCCACCGTTCCCAGCGCGAACTACACGCCTGACAACTATGCTGATACCGTTACCATCGCCGTGACCTACTGACCCCAGCTTAATCGCAATAAAGCAAATACATTTTATTATCATATTATTTACTTTTAGAGGTGCGTCATAAATCTGACAAATTGCGATTTTTATAAATCATGCATATTAAATTACCCAGCCAGCAAAATTACCGAAATATCAGCACAATCAGAGAATAACTATTCACCTCTCGGCCAAAGCCCACACGCTTCATGCCGATAAACCGTGTTAGCCGGACAGGCCATTCTATGAAATAAATGTTAAATTTAGGTTCATATGGTGTGATTCACTGTATACCACGGCCAAATTAAGAACATATTACTTTTATAACTAAGGTTTATCATGGATAAGTTATCTTACGCTTCAGATAGCAGCACATCTGCCTGGAATACCTACCTGCAACAAATCGAGCGTGTGGCCCCTTACCTGGGCGAACTTTCCCATTGGGTGGATACCCTGCGCCACCCAAAACGCGCGCTGATTGTCGATATCCCGGTGCAGATGGATGACGGTACTATCCGTCATTTTGAAGGGTATCGCGTGCAACATAACCTCTCCCGCGGGCCGGGCAAAGGCGGTGTGCGTTATCATCCTGATGTTGATCTTAATGAAGTGATGGCCCTGTCCGCATGGATGACCATCAAATGCGCAGCGTTGAACCTGCCGTACGGCGGTGCGAAAGGTGGCGTGCGCGTCGATCCGTTCTCGCTTTCCGAAGGTGAACTGGAGCGTTTAACCCGCCGTTATACCAGCGAAATCGGCATTATCATCGGGCCGCAGAAGGACATTCCTGCGCCGGATGTGGGGACTAACGGAAAAGTAATGGCCTGGATGATGGATACCTACTCCATGAACCACGGCACCACCGTGACCAGCGTGGTCACCGGTAAACCTATTCACCTCGGCGGCTCGTTAGGCCGTGATAAAGCCACCGGTCGTGGTGTTTTCGTCAGCGGTCTGGAAGTGGCGCGTCGTGCCAACATCGACGTTGAAGGCGCTCGCGTAGCGGTGCAAGGTTTTGGTAACGTCGGCAGCGAAGCCGCCCGCCTGTTCGCGGCAGCAGGAGCACGCGTGGTCGCGATTCAGGATCACACCGCAACGCTGTTTAACTCAACGGGTATCGACATGGCCGCGTTGTCTGCCTGGCAACTGGAGCACAAACAGATTGCCGGTTTCCCGGGCGCTGAAACCATTGCCAGCGAAGCCTTCTGGAACCTGGAGATGGATATTCTGATCCCGGCCGCGCTCGAAGGCCAGATCACCCGTCACCGCGCGGAAACGCTGACCTGTAAACTGGTACTCGAAGGCGCTAACGGCCCAACCTATCCGGATGCCGACGACGTTCTGGCAAGCCGCGGTATCGTGGTTGTCCCAGACGTTGTTTGTAACGCCGGCGGCGTAACCGTCAGCTACTTCGAATGGGTTCAGGACATGGCTAGCTTCTTCTGGAGCGAAGAAGAGATTAACAATCGCATGGACAAAATCATGACCGATGCGATGGTACACGTGTGGGAAAAAGCGGCAGAGAAATCCTGCTCACTGCGTACGGCAGCCTACATTGTTGCCTGCGAACGCATTCTGCTGGCACGTAAAGATCGCGGAATTTATCCGGGCTAACGCCGAAATCGACCTTGCCTACAAACCACCTGCTCTGCAGGTGGTTTGTTTTCCATAAACACCCGTTAATCAGCTTCCCGGCCAAATACGGCCCAACCTCTCATTTTCGCTGTTTTATGCACCATGACGTTCCAATACGGAACATTATTATGTTGCTACGTTTCGTATTGAAACGTCCATTGCAGCAATTTTCTTTTGCCAACCCGTGTGCAAAATTACCTTATCGGCAGCGAGCAGTCGCCGTGGCGTTGTATAACCCGATACCCTACATCAGATGCCTGCCCGAATCTGGCAGCCATCCAGGACTGTCTGCGGAGCATAAATAATGAAAAAATTGATTAACCGTGTTGAAGACGTACTGACTGAACAACTCACCGGACTGGCGAAAGCGTATCCTTCCCTGGCACTGCATCAGGATCCGGTATATGTCACCCGCGCAGATGCGCCGGTAATGGGCAAAGTGGCGCTGCTTTCCGGCGGCGGCAGCGGACACGAGCCTATGCACTGCGGCTATATTGGTCAGGGCATGCTCTCTGGTGCCTGCCCGGGTGAAATTTTTACCTCACCCACGCCGGATAAAATGTTCGAATGCGCCATGCAAATTGATGGCGGCGAAGGCGTACTGCTGATCATCAAAAATTACACCGGCGATATTCTTAATTTCGAAACCGCCACCGAGCTGTTGCATGAAAGCGGCGTCAAAGTCACCACCATGGTAGTGGATGACGACGTGGCGGTGAAAGACAGTCTGTATACCGCCGGTCGTCGTGGTGTGGCGAATACCGTATTGATCGAAAAACTGGTCGGCGCTGCCGCTGAACGCGGTGACTCACTGGAAGTTTGTGCGGCGCTGGGTCGTAAACTGAATAACCAGGGCCACTCCATTGGGATAGCCATTGGCGCCTGTACCGTTCCGGCCGCCGGACAACCGTCGTTCACGTTGCAGGATAACGAAATGGAGTTTGGCGTGGGTATCCACGGGGAACCGGGCATTGACCGCCGCACCTTCACTTCCCTCGATCAGACCGTTGATGAAATGTTCGATACCCTGCTGGAAAACGGCAACTACAGCCGTACGCTCCGCCACTGGGACAACGTTCAGGGCGCGTGGCAGGAAGGCAAAGAAAGCAAACGCGCGTTGCAAAGCGGCGATCGCGTCATTGCCCTAGTCAATAATCTCGGTGCGACGCCGCTGTCAGAACTCTTCGGCGTGTATAACCGCCTCGAAAGCCGTTGCCAGGACGCCGGCATCGTCATTGAGCGCAACCTGATCGGTTCTTACTGTACCTCTCTGGATATGACCGGCTTCTCAATCACCCTGTTACAGGTGGATGACGACACGCTGAGCTTATGGGATGCACCGGTTCACACCCCTGCTCTCAACTGGGGTAAATAAGGAGATACATGATGTCCCTCAACAGAACACAAATTGTTAACTGGCTCTATCGCTGCGGTGAGATCTTCACCACCGAAAGTGATTTCCTCACCGGTCTTGATCGGGAAATTGGTGATGCCGACCACGGTCTGAACATGCACCGCGGCTTTAGCAAAGTCGTCGAAAAGCTGCCGTCCATCGCCGATAAAGACATTGGTTTTATTTTGAAAAACACCGGCATGGTGCTGCTCTCAAGCGTCGGGGGGGCCAGCGGTCCACTGTTTGGTACCTTTTTTATCCGCGCCGCCCAGGTGACCCAGGCTCATCAAAGCCTGACGCTTGAGGAGTTGTATCAAATGATTCGTGATGGCGCAGAAGGTGTGATTAGCCGCGGTAAAGCTGAACCTGGCGACAAAACCATGTGCGATGTCTGGCTGCCGGTAGTGGAATCTTTACGCCAATCCTGCGAGCAAAAGCTGAGCGTACAGGCGGCGCTGGAAGCGGCAAGCCAACAAGCGGAAGCAGCAGCGCAAAGCACCATCACCATGCAGGCCCGCAAAGGCCGCGCCAGCTATCTCGGTGAGCGCAGCATTGGGCATCAGGATCCCGGGGCAACGTCCGTAATGTTTATGATGCAAATGCTGGCTCAGGCGTCCAGAGAGTAAGGATAAAGCGATGGTAAACCTGGTTATTGTTTCTCACAGCGCCCAGTTGGGCGAAGGCGTCGGCGCGCTAGCCCGGCAGATGTTAATGGGTGATGGTTGCAAAATCGCTATTGCCGCAGGCATTGACGATCCTGAGAATCCGATTGGTACCGATCCTATCAAGGTGATGGAAGCCATTGAGTCCGTGGCCGATACGGATCACGTGCTGGTGATGATGGATATCGGTAGCGCGCTATTGAGTGCGGAAACCGCGCTGGAACTGCTCGATCCGGCCATTGCCGCCAAAGTACGTTTGTGCGCCGCGCCGCTGGTCGAAGGCACGCTCGCCGCAACGGTTAGCGCTGCTGCAGGTGCTGACATTGAGCGGGTCATCTGTGATGCCATGAACGCCCTCGACGCCAAATGTGAGCAACTGGGTTTACCTTCGCCATCTGCAGCAAAGCCGACATCCGCCGAATTCGCGCCCGATGCAGATGCTCATTCAGTGGCCATTGTGGTGAAAAACCCAAACGGCATTCATGTGCGTCCGGCTTCACGGCTGGTTTCCACGCTGTCTGGCTTTAACGCCGATATGTGGCTCGAGAAAAATGGCAAGTGCGTCGTCCCTGATAGCCTGAATCAGATTGCCCTGCTGCAGGTACGCTGTAACGACACGCTGCGCCTGATTGCCAAGGGCGAACAGGCAGAGGATGCGCTGGCCGCATTCAAACAGCTGGCGGCTGAGAATTTTGGTGAATCGCTCGAGCCCGCGCATGCTGATACCGTAGTGACGAAGGTTCCCTCACAGGTCACGGGGACGGCATTCTGTTACACACCGTTCTCACCACAGGTAAGCCAACAGCCTGTAGCCTCACTCCAGATTGAGCAGCAACGGTTACGGGTCGCTATCCAAAGCACGCTGAACGACTTAAGCGAGCTAACCGCGCTTGCAGAAGAGAGATATTCCGCAGATATCGCCGCTATTTTCTCCGGTCACCACACACTGTTGGACGATCCGGATCTGTTCGATATGGCCTGTGATCTAATGCGTGAAACGCAGTGCAGCGCGGCCTGGGCCTGGCATCAGGTGCTGAGCGATCTCAGCCAGCAGTATTTACAGCTCGACGATCCTTACCTGCAGGCGCGATACATCGATATTGAAGATTTGTTGTCTCGTTCACTGCAGTATTTAACGGGAGAGACTGCACAAATTCCCGCGTTCATCCGCCCCACTATTTTGGTCGCGGAGGTCATCTATCCATCTACGGTGCTGCAACTCGATCCGAAGACCATCAAAGGCATCTGCCTGCGGGACGGGAGCGAAGCGTCCCACCCGGCGATTATCGCCCGTGCAATGGGGTTATGTTGGTTGTGTCAGCAAGGCGAGGCCATCGAGAGTATCACGATGGGTGATACCCTGACCCTTGACAGCGTGGCCCAGCGGATAACCCGCGCGGGCTGATGTCGGTTGCACGCCCTTTGCCGACAAAGGGTGTGCATCTTTTCGATTCGCGTCGGGAAATGTCTGTTTATTCGCAAAATGGGGCGTCGATCACGCGCAACGGTCGATCCTGAACTAAGGTTTTCTCATGGTAAATGCCGCTGCTTCGGCACACCCTAAGGAGATTAACCGATGATAACGCCTGCAACTCGCCATCCAGGCCTGCTCTCTGTTGCAATAAAACTGACGCTCGCAAGCACCTTTTTTGCCCTTTCCTCTTTTGCCGTCAACGCCGAGGACGCGCCAACCGCAACGCCTCAGCCGCCTGATATTTTGCTTGGCCCACTGTTTAACGATGTACAAACGGCCAAACTGTTTCCTGACCAGAAAACCTTTGCTGACGCCGTCCCTAACAGCGATCCATTAATGATCCTTGCCGATTACCGGATGCAGAAAAATCAGTCCGGATTCGACTTACGTCATTTTGTGGAAGTGAATTTCACCTTGCCGAAAGCTGGCGAGAAATACGTCCCTCCAGCCGGGCAATCGCTGCGCGAGCATATTGACGGACTGTGGCCGGTACTCACTCGTTCGACAACCGACGCTGAAAAATGGGACTCTCTGCTGCCGCTCCCGGAGCCGTATGTCGTGCCTGGCGGGCGTTTTCGCGAAATATATTATTGGGACAGCTATTTCACCATGCTGGGGCTTGCCGAGAGCAATCACTGGGATAAGGTCTCCGACATGGTGGCAAACTTCGCTTACGAGATTGATGCCTGGGGACACATTCCTAACGGCAACCGCACCTACTATCTGAGCCGTTCTCAACCGCCATTCTTTGCCTTTATGGTGGAACTGCTGGCGCAGCATGACGGGGATGACGCGCTGAAAAAATACCTCCCGCAGATGCTCAAAGAATACACCTACTGGATGGAAGGCGTCGAAACGCTCCAGCCCGGTCAGCAGAATAAGCGCGTGGTTAAACTGGATGACGGCACCATTTTGAATCGCTACTGGGATGACCGCGATACGCCGCGGCCAGAGTCCTGGGTGGAGGATATCGCCACAGCGAAAAGCAATCCGAACCGACCGGCCACAGAAATCTACCGCGACCTGCGTTCTGCCGCCGCGTCGGGTTGGGACTTTAGTTCCCGCTGGATGGATAACCCCAATCAACTAGGCACCCTGCGCACCATCAGCATCGTTCCGGTCGATCTCAATGCGTTGATGTACAAAATGGAAAAGATGATCGCCCTCGCCAGCAAGGCCGCCGGGGATAATGCCAAAGCTGCACAATATGAAGGCTTCGCTAATGCCCGACAAAAAGGGATCGAAAAGCACCTGTGGAACGACAAAGAAGGCTGGTATGCCGATTACGATCTGAAGAGCCACAAAGTACGTAACCAACTCACGGCCGCCGCCTTGTTCCCGTTGTATGTCAATGCAGCAGCAAAAGATCGCGCCAGTAAAGTGGCCGCGGCAACCCAGGCGCATTTGCTGCAACCCGGCGGCCTGGCCACCACGTCGGTGAAAAGCGGCCAGCAGTGGGATGCTCCCAACGGCTGGGCCCCGCTACAGTGGGTCGCCGCATCGGGATTACAGAATTACGGTCAGGATAACGTCGCCATGGACGTGACCTGGCGATTCCTCACCAACGTGCAGCACACCTACGATCGTGAGAAAAAGCTGGTTGAAAAGTATGACGTGAGTAGCACAGGCACTGGCGGAGGCGGCGGCGAATATCCGTTGCAGGATGGTTTTGGCTGGACCAACGGCGTAACGCTAAAAATGCTCGACCTGATCTGCGCCAAAGAAAAGCCCTGTGACAGCGTGCCCGCATCGCGCCCGGCCCCGCAGTCGAGCCTAAAAAACAGGCTCAGCCGACGTCTTAATGCCGTCACCTGAAGCGTTTTACTCCCCGAATCCGCGCTGCGTCGCGGATTTTTTCTGGCTTATATTTCGCCATTCCTGTTGTCTCTACGCCATCTAGCCCTTATGGGGTATTCCGGGTTTTCATCCGTGAGAAATTGATTCTGAACATGTTTTTATTCGCTATATATGTAAATATATAGCGATTTTATCACCTTCAGGATAACAATTATGCCACTGACAAGACGGATGTTTGCCCAGCTTGTGGCATCTGCACTGCTGCTACGCCATCTTCCCGCCTTGGCTCAAACGCCGCTAACCGTTGCCGTTGGAGGCCACCCAGCGCCAGAGGCGGCCCAACGCGTGGTCAGCGCAGGCGCACCCGCCGACATGCTGCTGCTGGCCGTCGCGCCGGAAAAACTGGTTGGGTTTTCATCCTTTGATTTTTCTCGTCAGACCGCCATCCCGTTTCACGAAGACATTCGGGCTTTACCGAAACTGGGCAAGCTGGCGGGACGCGCCAGCACACTCTCGCTTGAAGCGCTACTGGCGCTTAAACCCGACCTGGTGATTGACTGCGGCAATGCCGATGAAACCTGGCTTTCTCAGGCCAGACAAGTGAATGCGCAAACGCAAATTCCCTGGCTGCTGATTAATGGCGAACTGCGGCTCAGCCCGCAACAGCTACTCGCGGCAGGTGAAGCGCTGGGAGTCGCAACACGGGCCAGGACTCAGGCCAAACTGGCCCAGCGTTTTATTGATGAAGCCCTCGCGTTTTCACACTCTCCCGCAGCAAAGCTGCGTTTTTATGCCGCGCGCGGCGCCCGCGGACTTGAAACAGGATTACAAGGTTCATTGCATACCGAAGCGGCAGAACTACTGGGATTACACAATGTGGCGCAAATTCCTGGGCTGCACGGGCTGGCGCAGGTTTCAATGGAAAACCTGTTGAGCTGGCAGCCCGATATTATTCTGGTACAGGATGCGATTACGGCACAGTACCTGCGAGAAGATCCCGTCTGGCAAGGAGTCAAAGCGGTTGCCGATCGGCGCATTCTGTTTCTCAGCGGCCTGCCGTTTGGCTGGCTGGACGCGCCTCCCGGCATCAATCGTTTGCTGGGGTTACGCCGTCTGCATGCCTGGCTTGATCCACAGGTTGAAGCGGGCTTTAAAACCGATATGCAGCGCTACAGTGAACTGTTCTGGCACACCACGTTAAGCGACGCACAGTATCAACAACTGGTGAGCGTCTGATGAAAACATCTACCCTCGGTTTTCTGATGATTACGACGGTGGTGCTTTGCGCGAGCATCGCCGCGGTGTCGGGTGCTTATCGCCTCGATGCACAACAGGTCGTGGATCTTATTGCGGGCAGGGATGGCGTCCCGATGCAGGACAAAATCGTCTTCTGGCAAATCCGACTGCCGCGCATTCTGGCTGCATTGTTACTCGGCGCAGCGCTGGCTGGCGCAGGAACCACTTATCAGGGAATGTTCCGTAACCCACTGGTTTCGCCGGATATCCTCGGCGTGGCGGCCGGTGCCGGTTTGGGCGCCTGTACGGCAATCCTGCTGGGGCTACCAATCCTGTTTATTCAGCTGTATGCGTTCACTGGCGGTTTGTTAGTGGTCGCCGGTGTCTGGCTGATTACCCGGCGAGTCAAGCGTCACGATCCGGTGTTAACACTGGTGCTGGTCGGGATTGCGCTGGGTACGGTCTGCGGTGCGGGAATTTCGCTCATCAAAACGCTGGCCGACCCGTATACCCAACTTCCGTCGATCACCTTCTGGCTGCTCGGCGGTTTATCGACAATTACTCTGCACGATCTGTGGTTCTCAGCACCGCTGATCCTTGCTGGACTGGTCCCGTTATTGCTGTTGCGCTGGCGCATGAACCTGCTCACCCTGTCGGATGATGAAGCCCGATCGCTTGGGATCAACGTCTCCCGACTGCGGCTGGGACTGATCGTCTGCGCAACGTTAGTCACCGCCTGTACCGTCGCCATTGCCGGCATTATCGGCTGGATTGGACTGGTGGTGCCGCACATCGGCAGACTCCTCAGCGGGAATAACCACCAGCAGTTATTGCCGGTGTCCATGGGGATCGGCGCCATTTTACTCCTGCTCACCGACACCCTCGCCCGCACGCTGAGCCGCACGGAAATCCCGCTGGGGATCCTGACTGCATTTATTGGCGCACCGTTCTTTTTGCTGCTTTTGCTGCGGGGAAACCGCCCATGACGCTATTACTCGTGCGCCACGCGTCGCTGGGATACCACAGTAAACAACCCGTGTTACGTGATATCTCCTTTCAGGTTTCGCCCGGTTCTGTCTGTTGTCTGATTGGTGCTAACGGCAGCGGTAAAACCACCCTGATGCGCACCATTCTCGGCGTTCTTCCGCCGCTTCGCGGTGACATTCTGCTTGATGGCGTCGCAGTGAATCATCTCTGCGATCGGGAACGCGCCGCAGCCATCGCCTGGGTTCCTCAGGCGCACGACGGCGCGTTTGCCTTCACCGCCCTGGACATGGTGATGATGGGACTGGCCCCGCAACTGGCGGCATTTGCGGTTCCCGGCGCTAAAGAGCGTGAAATTGCGCATCAGCAACTGGCGATGCTGGAGATTTCTCACCTGGCACTTCGACGCTGGAACACCCTGAGCGGCGGCGAACGGCAACTGGTGTTGATCGCTCGCGCGCTGGCGCAACGTCCGCGTCTTTTATTGCTGGATGAACCCGCATCCAGCCTTGATTTTGGGCATCAAATCCGTCTGCTCGACACGCTGGTGACGCTGAAAAATTCCGGTATGGCCCTGCTGATGTCGACCCATCACCCGTTGCACGCCCGGGCAATCGCCGACAGCGTGGTACGGGTTGAACCAAACGGCGAGGTGTCGCAGGGTCTGCCTGAACATCAGCTCGCCGCCGACCGCCTGGCCGCGCTGTATCGCGTTACACCGTCACAAATTACCCACCATCTTTATGGTTCACTCAATTAAGGAATACTCATGCTCATTGACGACATTGATTTTGCCGATCTTTACCGTAAGCAATTACAGTTGGCGAACAGAACCGAGAAAAAGCCGGAGCACTGGGACAAACGTGCGGAAAAAATGGCGGAGAATTGCGCCTCATTAACCGACAGCTATCTGCTGCAACTGCTGGGGAAAATCGACCTGCAAGGTGCAGAGTCGCTGTTTGATATGGGTTGCGGCCCCGGTACAGTCTCGCTGGCGCTGGCTAAAAAAATGCCAATAATTTACGGCGTAGATTACAGCCAGGGAATGCTGAGCGTAGCTGCCCGCCGCGCCGCACAAATGAACGCCCGTCACGTACAATGGGTGCAACGAGCCTGGGAAGAGCACTGGGATGATTTACCCCAGTGCGATATCGCCGTCGCCTCGCGCTCCACGCTGGTTGCCGATATGCGCCAGGCAATGAGCAAGCTGAATAATCAGGCCCGGCTGCGGGTTTATACCACCCACCTTGTCAGTTCATCTTTCGTTTCTCCCACCATTCAGCGCGCACTTGGCCGCGAAGTGATTGAACTGCCCAACTATATCTATGCGCTTAATGTTCTGTATCAGATGGGGATCCACGCGCATGTTGATTTTATCCGCGGTCCCAACTGTCAGCAGGACAACAGCACCTGGACGCGTTTTCTGGAAAACGTGCGCTGGAGTATGGGTGAACTGAGCGCCGACGAGGTCGAACGTCTGGAAAACTGGTATCAACAGCAGGATCCACGCGCTATTGCCCCCGCCAGCCGTGACTGGGCGCTTATCTGGTGGGACAGCATCCCGCGGGAGGCGCTGCGATGATCTACTTTTCGCAGGCGCAAACTGACGCGCTGCTGCTGGAAGATATTCAGGGCGGCGATCTGACCACCCGCGCGCTGGGTATCGGCGCCCAACCAGGCGTCATCGAGTTTAACCATCGCCAGGGCGGATGCGTTAGCGGTACCGCTGTTGCCAGACAAATGCTGACGTCATTGGGATTAACCGTCACCGATATTTTGTCTGATGGCGAACGGGCGAACGCCGGACAGCGACTGATTCGCGCACACGGACCGGCGGCGGCGCTGCACCAGGGCTGGAAAGCGGTACAAAATGTACTGGAGTGGAGCTGCGGCGTGTCGGGCTATCTCGTCGAGATGCTGAGCATGCTGCATCAACGCTATCCCGATGGGCAGATTGCCTGCACCCGCAAAGCCATTCCCGGTACGCGTTTACTGGCGACTCAGGCAATACTTGCCGCCGGGGGCATTATCCATCGGGGAGGATGCGCCGAAACGGTACTGCTGTTTGCTAATCACCGCCGTTTTCTTACCAACCCAAACGACTGGACAGGCGCGATTGCGCGCTTACGCAGCCATGCGCCAGAAAAAAAGATCGTGGTCGAAGCGGATACGCCAGATGAGGCATTGGCCGCCCTACGCGCCGCCCCTGATGTCCTACAACTCGACAAATTTACACCCGAGCAGGCGGCAGAAATTGCCCGTCAGGCCCCTGCTCTGGCCCCCCATTGCACGCTGGCACTGACCGGCGGCATTACCCTCGCCTCGCTGGCGGGTTATCTCGACTGCGGTATCAGACTCTTTATCACTTCCGCGCCTTACTACGCTCCACCTGCGGATATCAAAGTGAGCCTGAGCCCGGACGCACGTGGCCTATAACATCAAAAAATGGACTAAAAATAATGAATTTCAACAAAAGTTGTCTTTACACAGCCCTGTCGTTTGCTTTCGCGCACAGTGCTTTTGCTGGGCAGGAAAGCGAAAACATGACCGTCTGGTCTAGTCCGGTCTCCGCGGCAACCACCACGGTTCTCGGCCAGGAAACGATACAACAGCTGGATAAACAGAACGTGGCGCAGGCGCTGAGCGTCGTCCCCGGCGTCGTGCTGCAAAAGTCAGGCAACCGCAACGAGCAACAGGTAAAAGTGCGCGGATTTGACAGCCGTCAGGTTCCCGTCTTTTTTGACGGCGTGCCGGTGTACATCCCCTATGACGGCAACCTCGATTTAGGCCGTTTTCTGACATCCGATATCGCTTCGGTTGAAGTCTCCAAAGGCTACTCGTCTCTGTTGCAGGGGCCAAACCAGATGGGCGGTGCCATCAATATCACTACAAAAAAACCGACCAAACCGCTTGAAGGCAGCATTGGCTATCGCCAGGGCTGGAGTCGCAGCAAAGACAACGCCCACGATATGCACGCTTCATTTGGCGCCAGTAACGATCTCGGCTATATCCAGCTCAGCGGCAGTCAGTTGAAGCAGGATTTTCTTGGATTACCGCATGGCGTGGACAACCCGGTTGCGGGCAGTCACGGCAAGATGATCAACTCTTCCGCTGATGACAAGCGTGGCATCGTGAAGCTGGGCTTTACCCCTCGTGGAGATGATGAATATGTGCTGACCTATATAAATCAGGACGGTGAAAAAGATAATCCACCGTACGCCGGAACCAGCAGCCAGAAATCACGCTACTGGCAATGGCCACAATACGATAAAGAGAGCTATTACTATCAGGGAACCACGCATCTGGGCGACCGTTTTACTCTGAAAAGCCGTCTGTATCGCGACACCTTTGAAAATACGTTGATGATGTACAACTCGCTGGCCGATCTGAAAAATAAGAAAGGCAGCTACAGCCATTATTCGGACTATAGCGATGGGGCTGGCCTGCAGCTCGCTGCGGATATGCGAGAAAACGATCTGCTCTCTTTCGCCGTGAACTGGAAGGACGATGTTCACCGCGAGAAAGGCGCACCGAATGCGGCTTACGACCGCTACGAAGACCGCACCTGGTCCGTGGCCAGTGAATACCAGTGGGCTGCGGCGGATAATGTCGATGTGGTGGCGGGAATAAGCTATGACTGGCGAGACAGTCTGGAAGGTATGAAGCACGAGAAAAACGGCAGCGTCACGCACTACGATGACAACAATCAGTCGGCCTTTAACTGGCAGGTGATGACCAAATACCACTTTGAAAATTCAGACACATTAGCGCTGTCTTACTCTGACAGAACGCGTTTCCCAACGTTAAAAGAACGCTACACGACCTCGAAACCGGCCTATAACCAGGTAGCCCTGGTCAATCCACAGCTTAAACCGGAGCGCGCCCGCAGCGTGGACCTGACATGGAATGGTTCACTTAGCCAGAACTGGGGATTCGAAGCCAGCGTGTATTACAACCGCATCAGCGACGCGATTCTTTCGCACAATATTGATGCCGATACCATCCAGAATCAGAACAGTGGTCGGGTGGATTACACCGGCCTGGATGCAGGCGTTAAAGGTAAAGTTTTTAATATGCTGGACGTCGGGCTGAGCTACGGCCTTATTCATGCGGACGCCAAACGCAGCGATATCGGTAAGATTACCGATCTGCCGACGCAAACCCTGACCGCCTGGATGACGCTGAAACCGTGGGAGCCACTCAGCATTACGCTGTCCGAAGAGGCCCGTTCGTCAAGCTATAGCAATACCGACGGCTCGCAGAAAGCCGCTGGTTTCGCCATTACCCATTTGCGCGCTGATTACGCCATTGGCCACGGGTTTAGCGTTAACGCTTCGGTCAATAACCTGTTCGATACGCAGTACGTTTACAGTGAAGGATTTATTGAAGAGGGGCGTAATTACTGGGCGGGCATTGAGTATCAGTTCTGACTTAACAATGCAGAAAAACGGCCCCGTCAGGGGCCGTTCGATTAATCTCGTCGTACAAGCCGAAAGACACCCAGCACAACAATCGCGCCGACCACGGCCACCAGGAAGCTGTGGAGATTAAACCCGCTGATATCGCCGCCGATACCGAACATCGTAGCCAGCCATCCACCGACCACCGCACCGATAATACCGAGAATGCAGGTCAGGATAAATCCACCGCCATCGCGCCCCGGCATAATCAGTTTGGCGATAACCCCCGCAATCAGACCAAAAATAATCCAGGTAATAATTCCCATTTCCAGGCCCTCTTTCCAGTGAACGCACGCGCAAGACATTCTTGCGCCAGCACGTTAAGTATAGGCAAGCCATCGCTACGTGCTTTTTCCCTCAGACTTAATTCATTGGGTTTGGTAAAAAATTTCATCCATTTGTATTAAGTTCCGTTGATTGATGCCGATAATCCAACGATAAACCAGGCATCCAGGAGTCATTAGGTGTGAGTAACTACAATGAGCAGTTCCTGAAGCAAAATCCGTTAGCGGTGTTAGGCGTACTCCGGGACTTAAATTCGCAGCAGGTTCCGCTGCGTATTTCCTGGTCAGGTGGCCAGTTCATCAGCAAAATACTGGCGGTCAGCCCGGACGAACTGATCATGGATTTTGGTAGTCAGGAATATGAAAACCAGGCCGTGCAGCGGGCCAGTCAGATAAAGATTATCGCCGAAACGCAGGGAGCCAAAGTGGAGTTCACCCTGCCACAGCTGAAAAAAGGCGAATACCAGCGGCTACCCGCATTTATCTCATCATTGCCGCCATCTCTGTGGTTCGTCCAGCGTCGGGAATATTTCCGTATCGGTGCTCCACTGCATCCCCCCTATCGCTGCACGGTAAAAATGCCGGATAACAGCACGCTGTGTTTTCGCTTATTCGATTTGTCTCTTGGCGGTATGGGCGGGCTGTTAGAAACGGCAAAACCAGAGGGACTGGTAGAAGGCATGCGCTTTTCACAGGTTGAACTGAACATGGAGCAATGGGGAGTGTATCAGGTGGACGCCCAGCTAATTTCCATTAGCGAACGCAAAGTTATCGACGGGAAAAACGAAACAATTACCACTCCCCGCCTGAGCTTTCGTTTTCTCAACGTCGGCCCGGCGGTGGAGCGTAACCTACAGCGGATTATTTTTTCCCTCGAGCGCGAGGCCCGGGAAAAGTCGAATAAGGTGCGCGATTAGCATCACCTGAATTACATCACATCCAGCGCTTGTTGAAGCTTCCAGATATAGCGCGGAGCCTGCGGCGCCGGATGATTATCCGCAACATGTTCAATAAATTCATCCGGGCTGAGATCGTTTATCTTATTAATGGCTTTTTTCCTGTCAGAGGAGAACGTTCGCAGCAGCGCGCCCGCACCGTTGGCGTACGATACCACCAGCGCATATTGCATCACCTGCGGATCTTCGATCCCGGCCAGCGGCCCGGTCTCAAGAATGCTCAGGTATGCGGCCCCCATCGAGATATTGCGCTCAGGATTTTTCAGCTCGCTGGTCGACGGCTCGCCACTCCACCCCATGCGACGATAAACATCACGCCCTGACGTAGAGGCTTTTAACTGCATCAGGCCAATCGCATTAGACTTACTGACCGCATTCGGGTTTCCACCTGATTCAATGGCGATGATAGCGGTAATCAATTGTGGACTGACACCCCAGGCCGCACCGGCTTTTTCGCTGATCGGCATCCATTGCATTGCGCGTTTAACCGGAACTTCAGCATTCCACGGCGAATTTTTGTAATCCTGTTTTGAACTACAGCCCGCAAGTAATACAACCAAAAAAGCAAACCATCTCAATTTCACGTCATCTATCCTTATAGCCGGAACCTGTCGCTGAGGTGACAACGACATACCTACGCGGCATGATATACATTTGGTTTTAGTTGTAGCAAGGAAATGCCATGTCCCGGTTTCACTTAATTGCCCCGTCGGGCTACTGTATCAACCAGCAGGCTGCCTTACGCGGGCTGGCGCGTCTTACTGAGGCCGGTCATCAGGTCGACAATTCAGCGGTCATTGCGCGCCGCTGCCAGCGTTTTGCGGGTACAGAAGCAGAACGGCTTGCTGATGTGAACGCGCTCGTAAATCTGAACACGCCCGATACCATTGTGATGGCAGTACGCGGCGGCTATGGCGCGAGCCGTTTACTGGCAGAGATTGACTGGCAGGCGCTGGCGAACCGTCAGCAACACAACCCGCTGCTGCTGTGCGGACACAGCGATTTTACCGCGATCCAGTGTGGTCTGCTGGCGCAGGGGAATGTGATTAGCTTCAGCGGCCCGATGCTGGCGGCTAACTTTGGCGCCGAGGAGATGAACGCATTTACCGAGCACCATTTCTGGCAGGCTGTTCGCAATGCCCAATTTACCCTCGAGTGGCAAGGTAACGGTCCGGCATGTGCGACCGAAGGTACGCTATGGGGCGGAAATCTGGCGATGCTCATTTCTCTGATGGGCACGCCGTGGATGCCCGCTATCGAAAACGGCATTTTGGTGCTGGAAGACATTAACGAGCATCCTTTTCGCATTGAACGCATGCTGCTGCAACTGTATCACGCAGGAATACTGGCCCGACAAAACGCCATTATCCTCGGCAGTTTTAGCGGCAGCGCACCTAATGATTACGACGCGGGTTACAGTCTTGACTCAGTTTGTGATTTTCTACGCGCCAGGTTATCGGTTCCGGTGATCGACGGCCTCGATTTTGGTCATGAACAACGCACCGTCACCTTGCCGTTGGGGGCAAGAGCGGTACTGAAAAATGATAAAAACGGCGCTCAGCTCACCTTAAGTGGGCATCCGGTACTTAAATCGTAAAAAAAGCGGTTAACAGGGCTAAGTAAAACGCTGTTTCTGTCGTTATTATGTTAGGGTTTATAAATACGAAACAGCGTAATTCAGGAGTAACCGAACGTTGGATGCCGCAGCAATAATTAGCCTTTTTATTTTGGGTTCCGTACTCGTCACCTGCAGTATCTTACTCAGTTCATTCTCATCACGTCTTGGTATCCCTATTCTGGTGATATTTCTCGCTATCGGTATGTTAGCGGGAGTCGACGGCGTGGGCGGTATTCCTTTCGATAACTACCCTTTCGCCTATATGGTGAGTAACCTGGCGCTGGCGGTTATCCTGCTCGACGGCGGGATGCGCACCCAGGCCAGCTCATTTCGTGTCGCGTTAGGCCCGGCGCTGTCGCTGGCGACCGTCGGGGTGCTGATTACCTCCGGACTCACCGGCATGATGGCCGCGTGGCTGTTTCATCTGGATCTTATTGAAGGACTCCTGATTGGCGCGATTGTCGGTTCAACCGATGCCGCGGCGGTTTTTTCCCTGCTCGGCGGCAAGGGGCTTAACGAACGTGTTGGCTCTACGCTGGAAATTGAATCCGGGAGTAATGACCCGATGGCGGTGTTTTTAACCATCACGCTTATCGCCATGATTCAAAATCACGAGACTGGATTAAGCTGGATGTTTGCGGTGCATATTATCCAGCAGTTCGGCTTAGGGATCATACTGGGCCTCGGTGGGGGCTACCTGCTTCAGCAAATGATTAACCGCATTTCACTGCCTGCCGGGCTTTATCCGCTACTGGCCTTAAGCGGTGGGATACTGATTTTTGCCCTGACCACTGCACTGGAAGGCAGCGGTATTCTGGCGGTCTATCTGTGTGGTTTCCTGCTGGGTAATCGCCCCATCCGCAACCGATTTGGCATTCTGCAAAACTTCGACGGTCTGGCATGGCTGGCGCAAATCGCCATGTTCCTGGTGCTGGGACTGCTGGTTACGCCGTCCGACCTGCTGCCTATCGCGATCCCTGCGCTGATTTTGTCTGCATGGATGATATTCATTGCCCGTCCGCTTTCGGTCTTCGCCGGACTGCTGCCGTTTCGTGGCTTCAATCTGCGCGAGCGCATTTTCATCAGTTGGGTGGGCCTGCGCGGTGCAGTCCCCATCATCCTCGCCGTGTTCCCAATGATGGCGGGTCTGGAGAATGCGCGCCTGTTCTTTAACGTCGCGTTCTTCGTGGTTCTGATCTCGCTGCTGTTTCAGGGAACGTCGCTTTCCTGGGCCGCCAAAAAAGCCAAAGTGGTGGTTCCTCCCGTCGGCTGGCCCGTTTCGCGCATTGGTCTGGATATTCACCCGGAAAACCCCTGGGAGCAGTTTGTTTATCAGCTCAGCGCGGATAAGTGGTGTGTAGGAGCCGCATTGCGTGACCTGCATATGCCGGAAGAGACGCGAATTGCCGCCCTGTTTCGGGACAACGTGCTGTTTCACCCATCCGGCAGTACGCGGCTGCGTGAAGGCGATGTTCTGTGCGTCATTGGCCGCGAGCGCGATCTCCCTGCTCTCGGCAAGCTGTTCAGCCAGTCGCCGCCGGTGTCGTTAGACCAGCGCTTCTTCGGTGATTTTATTCTCGAGGCCAGCGCAAAATATGCCGATGTGGCACTGATTTATGGCCTGGAAGATGGCACAGAGTATCGTGATAAACAGCAAACGCTGGGTGAAATTGTCCAGCATCTGCTTGGCGCCGCGCCGGTCGTCGGTGACCAGGTCGAATTTGCTGGCATGATCTGGACGGTTGCTGAGAAAGAAGATAATGCGGTGCTGAAGGTCGGTGTTCGCGTTGCTGAAGATGAGGATGAGGCGCGTTGATGCTTTTTGCCGGGCGGCGGCAGCGCTTTGCCCGGTTTGCGCTCTGCGTCGCATAAACGGTGGAGCCGGATGAAGCGCATCAGCGTCGACATCCGGCTTCATATACGTTACACCGTCACAACCGGCACGCGCAGCGCCAGAGAACACATCAACTTGTAGCCCACCGTACCCGCTGCGCTGGCCACATCGTCAATTTTAATCTCTTTGCCCCACAGCTCTACCGGCGTCCCGATCCCCGCCTGCGGACACGGTGTCAGATCTACCGCCAGCATATCCATTGAGACCGTCCCCACCGTTGTAGTGCGTACGCCGTCCACCAGCACCGGCGTTCCGCTTGGCGCATGGCGCGGATAACCGTCTGCATACCCGGTCGCCACAATGCCAATACGCTGCTCGCCACTGGCGGTATAGCGTCCCCCGTAGCCCACCCGGTCTCCTGCTTTCAGCGTCTGTATGCCGATTATCTCGCTGCTCAGGGTCATGACCGGTTTCAGGCCAGTATTGGCGATGTCCCGCCACTGTCCCGAAGGTGATGCACCATACAAAATAATGCCCGGGCGCACCCAGTCATAATGTGCTTCAGGGTGCCACAGCGTGGCGGCCGAATTGGACAGCGACCGTCTGCACTCCAGCCCTTCTGTCGCCTGTGCAATCCGCGCCATAGCTTCCTGAATACCTTCCGGGTGCTCCGCATCTGCAAAGTGGGACATCAGCGTCATTTCACCGACGTTGGGCATTGCCCGCAGCTGTTGCCAGACCGTTGATACTCTTTCCGGTAAAAAACCCAGTCGGTTCATGCCGCTGTTCACCTTCAGGTAAACATCCAGCGGCGCGTTGAGGCGCGCATTCTGCAGCGCTTTTAATTGCCAGTTACTGTGTACACAAGTGGTCAGACGATATTTGTCATACACCATCAGGTCTTCGGCGTGGAAAAATCCCTCCAGCATGAGTATCGGGCCTTTCCACCCGCGCTCACGCAGGGTTATCGCTTCTTCAAGATTGAGCATGGCAAAACCGTCGGTTGTGCCCAGCGCATTCCAGACACGTTCAATGCCGTGTCCGTATGCATTGGCTTTCACCACCGACCAGACGCGGGCGTCCGGCGCGGCCTGGCGGGTAATGGTCAGGTTTTGTTTCAACGCCTGCAGGTCAATGCTGGCCAGTATCGGGCGAGTCATCTCACGTCCTTATCAGTTATGTGCGCCATGTAAATGCCGTGGACGAGATGGGGTAAACCCCGGGCTGTAACGCGCCACGCTCAGATCGTCGTAAGGAATGGCTGGTGTGCGGCCAGACAGAATGTCGCTCAGCAACTGACCCGAACCGCAGGCCATGGTCCAGCCCAGCGTGCCGTGGCCGGTATTAAGCAGTAGATTCTTAAAGCGCGTTCGCCCGATCACTGGCGTACCGTCCGGCGTCATCGGACGCAGCCCGGTCCAGAAGGTTGCCTGCTCCACATGCCCACCGCGTGGGAAGAGATCGCGAACGACCATCTCCAGCGTTTCACGGCGGGGTTGCAGCAATTCCGTATTGAAGCCGACAATCTCCGCCATGCCGCCAACGCGAATACGGTTATCAAAGCGGGTAATGGCGATTTTGTAGGTTTCATCAAGGATCGTTGAAACCGGCGCGCCGTCATCTTGCGCCACCGGAATGGTCAATGAATAGCCTTTGAGCGGATAGACCGGAATATCAACGATCCCCTTCAGCATCGCCGTAGAGTACGAGCCGAACGCCATTACATAGGCATCGGCTTTGACTATCTCCTCGCCACACTGAACGCCATAAATCTGCTCACCATCGCTCAACAGCTTATCGACCGGAGTATTAAAGCGAAATTTCACACCCGCCTGCTCCGCCATCAGCGCCAGACGCTGGGTAAACAGCTGGCAGTCACCCGTTTCGTCATTCGGTAAACGCAGACCACCGGTCAGCTTGTGTGCCACTTCCGCCAGCGCCGGTTCAACTTCCGCCAGGCGGCTTGCTTCCAGGAGCTGATACGGCACGCCGGCGTCTTCGAGGACGGCGATGTCGCGGGTCGCGTTCTCATACTGTTGAGCGGTACGGAACAGTTGCAACGTTCCACCCTGGCGTCCTTCGTACTCGATACCGGTAGAGGCGCGTAGCGCTTTCAGGCAATCACGGCTGTATTCCGCCAGTCGCACCATCCGGCCCTTGTTTTCCATGTAATGGCTGGTGTCGCAGTTGCGTAGCATCTGCCACATCCATTTCAACTGGAACTGCGTCCCGTCGAGGCGAACGGCCAGCGGCGCATGGCGCTGAAACATCCATTTAATTGCTTTAAGCGGTACGCCTGGCGCCGCCCAGGGTGCTGCATAACCTGGAGAGATTTGCCCCGCGTTCGCCGCACTGGTTTCCAGTGCCGGACCGGGCTCACGATCAATGACGGTGACTTCGTGTCCAGCCTGACTTAAGTACCAGGCGCTGGTCACGCCAACGACACCACTTCCCAGTATGACAACTCGCATAGCCACTCCGTTAACAGTAAAAGAACAATCATCTAATTACATCTTGATAACTCAGTTGAAAATATTATTCAACATATGGCTTTTTTATGGTGACTTATCTCACATATGGCGGTGATGGCGGGGAACTCCCTGCTTTGGTATCTCCTGCTGTGCGTTATTTTTATCCAGCATAAAATTTTGCGGCCATACCGTTTTTCGACGCCTCGCTAACAAGAAATCGCAAAGAAAAAAATTCAGCCGCAGCACGTTTTTTAACACCATGATCTATGCTTGAAATGAGGTACTCCAGACAGAGAGTGCCGCCAACAATGAGGGTGCGCGAATGGCTACGATTGATTCCATGAACAAGGACAGCACACGGTTAAGCGATGGACCCGACTGGACGTTTGATCTGCTGGATGTCTATCTGGCGGAAATAGACCGCGTGGCGAAACTCTACAGACTGGATACCTACCCGCACCAAATCGAGGTGATCACCTCCGAACAAATGATGGACGCTTACTCCAGCGTCGGGATGCCAATCAACTATCCGCACTGGTCGTTTGGTAAAAAATTTATTGAAACCGAGCGTTTGTATAAGCATGGTCAGCAGGGGCTGGCCTATGAGATTGTTATCAACTCCAATCCGTGTATCGCGTATCTGATGGAGGAGAACACCATCACCATGCAGGCGTTGGTGATGGCGCATGCCTGCTACGGACATAACTCCTTCTTTAAAAACAACTATTTGTTCCGTAGCTGGACGGATGCCAGCTCCATCGTTGATTACCTGATCTTCGCGCGAAACTATATTACCCAGTGTGAAGAGCGTTACGGCGTGGATGAAGTCGAAAAGCTCCTCGACTCCTGTCACGCGCTGATGAACTACGGCGTGGATCGTTACAAACGCCCGCAAAAAATCTCCCTACAGGAAGAGAAAGCCCGACAGAAAAGCCGTGAAGAGTATCTGCAAAGCCAGGTAAATATGTTGTGGCGTACGCTGCCGAAGAAAGAAGAAGAGAAAACCGTTGCAGAAGCCCGACGTTATCCTTCTGAACCGCAGGAGAACCTGCTGTACTTCATGGAGAAGAACGCCCCGCTGCTGGAATCCTGGCAACGCGAAGTGCTGCGCATTGTGCGCAAGGTCAGCCAGTATTTTTATCCGCAGAAACAGACCCAGGTGATGAACGAAGGGTGGGCCACTTTCTGGCATTACACCATCCTTAATCACCTTTATGACGAAGGTAAAGTCACCGAACGGTTTATGCTGGAGTTTTTACATAGCCATACCAATGTGGTGTTCCAGCCGCCGTACAACAGCCCGTGGTATAGCGGGATAAATCCCTATGCTCTGGGTTTTGCCATGTTCCAGGATATTAAACGAATTTGTCAGTCGCCTACCGAAGAGGACAAATACTGGTTCCCGGATATAGCGGGTTCTGACTGGCTGGAAACCCTGCATTTCGCGATGCGCGATTTCAAAGATGAGAGCTTCATCAGCCAGTTCCTGTCACCGAAGGTTATGCGTGATTTCCGCCTGTTCACCGTGCTGGATGACGATCGTCATAATTATCTGGAGATTTCCGCGATTCACAACGAGGAAGGATATCGTGAGATCCGCAACAGGCTGTCGTCGCAATATAACCTGAGCAACCTTGAGCCGAATATTCAAATCTGGAATGTCGATCTGCGCGGCGACCGCTCGCTCACCTTGCGCTATATTCCGCATAACCGCGCTCCGCTGGATAAAGGACGCAAAGAGGTGCTCAAGCATGTGCACCGGCTCTGGGGTTTTGACGTGATGCTGGAGCAGCAGAATGAAGACGGCAGTGTGGAACTGCTGGAGCGTTGCCCGCCGAGGATGAACGGTCTGTAAATCTTATTGCCGGATGGCGACGCGAAAACGTCTTATCCGGCCTACAATGCATTTCGTAGGCCGGATAAGCTGCGATTAGCGCCCCTGAATAGCTAAATCGCCCGGCAGGTTTTTCTGCATACGATGCCAAATCTCGCCGCTGTCGTGACCATAGCGACGCACCGTTTCATATACCTGCTCATGAGCACCCTGATCACAAAGTTCTGACAGCTTACGGTAAAAGCTCAGCGCCAGCGCGCGGGCTTCCGGATTGGCGAAATAATGGCGGCCAATGCGGGTATATAATCCCTTCATTCCATTGAGGATCAAACCGTAAATCGGATTGCCAGAGGCAAATGCCAGACCGCGGAAAATGTTATAGTCCAGATCGGCGAACGCATCAGCATGGTCGGCCACCTGATTTGCCGTTGCCAGAACCTCCTGCGCTTTATCAGGATGCTGGCGAAACGCGGTACGAACAAAGATCGTCGAGATGTTGGTACGCACGGACAGCAGATTATCAATAAGCTGCGGCACGCTCTCGTGATCGAGACGCGCCAGCGTTTCAAGGATATTTAGCCCGGAGGTTTCCCAGAAGTTATTCACCTTCGTCGGCTTGCCGTGTTGAATGGTCAACCAGCCGTCCCGCGCCAGACGCTGTAATACCTCGCGTAACGTGGTACGTGTCACTCCAATCAGTTCAGAGAGTTCACGTTCAGCAGGCAAAATAGTGCCAGGTGGGAAGCGGTTATTCCAGATACTTTCAATGATGTACTCTTCCGCGAACCCAGCCGGGCTTTGCGCCTTAATGACCATAGTGATAATTCCATTACACAGCAAAACATAGTTACAGTTATCATACCAGACGGGCTACATGGCTGATAGCTGACGCAATGAAGAAAAAGTGGATCAAGGCTTCATTTTCCAGATTACGCTGAAGCACAGCCAGCCTTGTCCGTCGCGTGAATAGCTTGCCTGTACTCCCTCCTCCCGCTAAGCTTTGCGGTCAAACATAAAAACATGATTTCATTTTTAAAGGTAGGGAAATCACCATGGAGCTATCATGGGGCCGCGCTATGTGGCGCAATTTTTTAGGTCAATCACCTGACTGGTACAAACTTGCACTACTCGTATTCTTAGTCGTTAACCCGGTTATATTTTTCATCAATCCCTTTATTGCGGGCTGGCTGTTGGTGGCCGAGTTCATTTTTACGCTGGCGATGGCGTTAAAATGTTACCCGCTGCTACCAGGCGGGCTGCTAGCCATCGAGGCGGTCATCATCGGCATGACCAGCGCCACACATGTGCGTGAAGAGGTTGCCGCTAACCTTGAGGTGCTATTGCTGCTGATGTTTATGGTGGCTGGCATCTACTTTATGAAGCAGTTGCTGCTGTTTATTTTCACCCGCCTACTGCTTACGATTCGCTCCAAGATGCTGCTGTCGCTGGCATTTTGCGTTGCCGCCGCCTTCCTTTCTGCATTCCTGGATGCACTGACAGTCGTTGCCGTGGTAATCAGCGTAGCGGTTGGTTTTTATGGTATTTACCATCGCTTCGCCTCTTCCCGCACGGAAGACAACAATATGCTCGATGATAGCCATATCGATCAGCACAATAAGGTCGTACTGGAGCAGTTCCGTGGTTTTCTGCGCAGCCTGATGATGCATGCGGGTGTCGGTACAGCGTTAGGCGGCGTAATGACTATGGTCGGCGAACCGCAAAACCTGATTATCGCCAAAGCGGCTGGCTGGCATTTTGGTGACTTTTTCCTGCGCATGTCGCCGGTCACCGTCCCGGTGCTGATTTGCGGCCTGTTAACCTGCATGCTGGTTGAGAAATTGCGCTGGTTTGGCTATGGCGAAACGCTGCCGGAGACCGTCCGCGATGTCCTGCAACAGTTTGACGATCAAAGCCGTCAGCAGCGTACTCGTCAGGAAAAAATCAAACTGATTGTCCAGGCGATTATCGGTATCTGGCTGGTGGTTGCCCTGGCCCTGCATCTGGCGGAAGTCGGATTAATTGGTCTGTCCGTCATTATCCTGGCCACGTCGTTGACCGGCGTTACTGACGAACACGCGATTGGTAAAGCGTTTACCGAGTCGCTGCCTTTCACCGCCCTGCTGACCGTGTTCTTCTCTATCGTTGCGGTTATTATCGATCAACAGCTCTTTTCACCGATTATTCAGTTTGTTTTGCAGTCCTCTGAACATGCTCAACTGACGCTGTTCTATCTCTTTAACGGCCTGCTGTCTTCTATCTCTGATAACGTGTTTGTCGGCACCATCTACATTAACGAAGCCAAAGCCGCGTTGGAACATGGGACCATCAGCCTTAACCAATTTGAGCTGTTAGCGGTGGCGATCAATACCGGGACTAACCTGCCTTCCGTTGCTACGCCAAACGGCCAGGCGGCATTCCTGTTCCTGCTGACCTCCGCGCTGGCACCATTGATTCGACTCTCTTATGGCCGCATGGTGTGGATGGCTCTGCCTTATACTCTCGTCCTGACGCTGGTTGGTCTGCTTTGCGTCGAGTTCACGCTTGTTCCGGTGACTGAGTGGATGACCCAGGCGGGCTGGTTAGCTACACTTTCATAACAATTTACCGGGCAAATCACTGCCCGGTTTGACTTTTTGCATGATAATTATCCGATTACTCAAATTTTCAATTCCTGCTAGTGGCGCATAAATTGAATTGGTTTAAACTGCGCTCTCTACGCATGTTGCAGGGAAATTATTATGTTGCGATTTTTAAACCAGTGCTCCCGAGGTCGTGGTGCATGGTTATTGTTGGCGTTAACCGCCTTTGCGCTGGAGCTTGTCGCGCTGTGGTTCCAGCACGTCATGCTGCTAAAACCTTGCGTGTTGTGTATTTACGAACGTAGCGCATTATTTGGTGTGATGGGCGCGGGGCTGGTGGGGGCTATCGCACCAAAAACGCCGCTGCGCTATGTGGCGATGATTATCTGGATTTACAGTGCCTGGCGCGGACTGCAGTTAGCGTATGAGCACACCATGATTCAGTTGCACCCATCACCGTTTATGACCTGTGATTTTGCCGCACGCTTCCCGAGCTGGCTGCCGCTGGACAAATGGCTGCCGCAGGTGTTTTTAGCATCCGGTGACTGTGCTGAACGCCAGTGGTCTTTTTTAACCCTGGAAATGCCACAGTGGCTGTTGGGGATCTTCGCCGCTTACCTGGTGGTCGCCGTGCTGGTAGTCATAGCACAGCCGTTTAAACCGAAAAAACGTGACCTCTTCGGTCGCTAACAGAGACGCTCCTTCGGGAGCGTTTTTTTTGCCTTAAATTCATTGCCTGCTGGCATCTATAAGATGTATATTAAATGCATCTTATAGATGCCACACCAAGGAGATGTCTGATGTCCCATTTACGCATCCCGGCAAACTGGAAAGTAAAACGCTCTACTCCCTTCTTTACCAAAGACAACGTCCCGGCAGCACTTCTTTCTCACCATAACACCGCAGCAGGCGTGTTTGGACAGCTCTGCGTGATGGAAGGTACGGTAACGTATTATGGCTTTGCCAATGAAGACGCAAAAGAACCTGAAGTGAAAGTGGTGATTAATGCCGGTCAGTTCGCGACCAGCCCACCGCAGTACTGGCATCGCGTTGAATTAAGCGACGATGCGCAATTCAACATTAACTTCTGGGTGGAAGATGACAACCACTCCGATGAGATGTATCAGGCGAAAAAGTCTTAACCCTTAACGCCTGCTAATCGATGGGCGGCTCAGTCCGCCCATGAAGGTTTGTTCAGGATATGATCCTGCCAGTCACGCACTTCCGATTCTTTCACCGCAATATGACGAACTGAGATACGTTCACCGTGCATCGCCGCTTTTGATCCTGTCAGCAACGGGTGCCACTCCGGCAGCCCTTTTCCTTCTGCGAGCAGACGATAGGCGCAGGTCATCGGCAACCATTCAAAAGTCGGCAGATTATCACGCGTCAGTTTGATGCAGTCAGGCTCGTACTCGAATCGACGTTCGTAATTACGACACTGGCAGGTTTTAATGTTGAGCTGACGACAGGCGACATTGGTAAAGTAGATTTCGTCAGTGTCTTCATCCATCAGCTTATGCAGGCAGCATTGACCGCACCCGTCACATAATGACTCCCACTCGGCATCGGTCATTTCATCAAGGGTTTTACTTTGCCAGAAAGGTATGTCGCTCATCAGGGTTTCCGCTATTGCAATAAAGCTGCACCTTATAACCAGTCTGGCACGCTGATGCAAGTTTTGCCGCCCGAAAAGGCGGCAAGCAGAGATTACAGCACGCGGGTTGTTAGCGTTTGACCGTGAAAACTGATGGCCAGTTCGTCGCCGCTGCTTAAAGGTCCCACGCCTGCTGGCGTTCCCGTTAGCACCACATCGCCCGCTTTGAGGGTAAAGAAACAGCTCATATAAGCAATCAAGGGAACGATGTGATGGATCATGTCCGCCGTGGAGCCGTGCTGACGTGTTTCACCGTTGACCGTTAATCCAAGCATCGTATCCTGCGGATCGCCATTAAATTCCGCCACCGGAATAAATCCAGACAGCGGGCAAGAATTATCAAAACCCTTCGCTTTTTCCCATGGCTGCCCCGCCTTCTTCATTTTGCCCTGAATATCGCGCAGGGTCAGATCCAGCGCGACACCATAACCGGCGATGGCTTTACGCACATGATCTTCTGTCGCTTGCCGCAGGGTCGCGCCAATCAGCACAGCCAGCTCAACTTCATGGTGGACAGACCCCATATCAGATGGGATCACCAGCGGCTGGCGCAAATCGCACAGCGCGGTTTCCGGTTTAATAAACAGAACCGGTTCTTCCGGGGTGGTTCCGCCCATCTCTTTAATATGGTTGGCATAGTTACTCCCTACGCAAACCACCTTACTCACCGGATAATCCAGCAGAGCACCATGCCAGTTGTGATGTTGATACATTACTTTCCCCTAACGTAGTCATAGATTTCAGGTACTGCATCGATGGAACGTGCTGCTGCCGGATGCAGTTTAACGTTTAGCATCTGGTGTATTTTGTTTTGCCGCTGCCAAATGCTGTTTAAGTAAATCTTCTGGCGGCGGAGGTATTTGTAAATAATAGCCCTGCTCGGTCAGGGCCTGTTTTACTTTTTCAAGATCGGCATTAACTAATTTTTTTCGCCCATCAAGCGGTAACATCATTGCCAGCGTCGGCTGACCAAATCCTCTCATCAGTTCTTCAGGAACGCGCGAGAAATCGTCTTTTTTTTCGACATATAAATAGGTCTGGTCACGTTTGCTGCTTCGGTAGATCACACAAAACATATCTTTTACTCTGAATTCACGGAATGGTGGCTTGCCTCAATATAATACTGACTATAACATGCCTTATAGTCTTCGGAATATCACCCCGCGCTGGGGATGATAAATAGCAAATTGAGTAAGGCCAGGATGTCAAACACGCCAATCGAGCTTAAAGGCAGTAGCTTCACCTTATCAGTGGTTCATTTACATGAAGCAGAACCCGAGGTTATTCGTCAGGCGTTGGAAGACAAAATCGCGCAGGCACCAGCTTTTTTAAAACATGCTCCCGTGGTGGTTAACGTGAGTGGTCTTGAAAGCCCGGTAAACTGGTCAGCGCTGCAGAAAGTTGTCGCGTCTACCGGATTGCGCATTATTGGCGTTAGCGGATGCAAAGACGCCAGACTAAAGGCAGAAATCGACGAAATGGGTCTTCCTTTACTGACTGAAGGTAAAGAAAAAGCTATTCGTCCTGCGCCTGTTGAGGTCCCGGCTCCCGTCGCTCCGCCGCAAAACGTTACTCCCATCACAAAAACACGATTAATAAATGTGCCGGTTCGTTCCGGTCAGCGCATTTATGCTCCACAATGTGATTTGATTGTTACAAGCCACGTCAGTGCGGGCGCAGAGCTTATCGCTGATGGCAATATTCATGTTTATGGAATGATGAGAGGCCGTGCGCTGGCAGGTGCAAGCGGCGATCGTGAAGCGCAAATTTTTTGTACCCATCTGACGGCAGAACTGGTGTCTATCGCAGGTGTTTATTGGCTGAGTGATAAAATCCCAGCAGAATTTTATGGCAAAGCGGCCCGTCTGCAATTAGCAGAGAACGCTTTGACAGTTCAACCGTTGAATTGATCCCTTTTTAACAAGGAATTTCTATGGCACGCATTATTGTTGTTACTTCGGGTAAAGGGGGCGTTGGCAAAACCACCTCCAGCGCGGCCATCGCTACAGGTTTGGCCCAGAAGGGAAAGAAAACTGTCGTTATTGATTTTGATATCGGCCTGCGTAACCTCGATCTGATTATGGGTTGTGAACGCCGCGTCGTTTACGACTTCGTCAACGTTATTCAGGGCGATGCGTCGTTAAATCAGGCGTTAATCAAAGATAAGCGTACCGAAAATCTCTTTATCCTTCCGGCCTCACAGACTCGCGATAAAGACGCGCTGACGCGTGAAGGCGTCGCGAAAGTTCTGGACGACCTGAAAACGATGGAATTCGATTTCATCGTCTGCGACTCCCCGGCGGGTATTGAAACCGGCGCGCTGATGGCCCTGTATTTTGCCGATGAAGCGATTATCACCACTAACCCGGAAGTCTCCTCTGTACGTGACTCTGACCGTATTCTGGGTATTCTGGCGTCGAAATCTCGTCGTGCGGAAAACGGTGAAGATCCGATTAAAGAGCATTTGTTGCTGACGCGCTACAACCCTGGCCGCGTAAATAAAGGTGACATGCTGAGCATGGAAGACGTACTGGAAATTCTGCGAATCAAGCTGGTTGGCGTGATTCCTGAAGATCAGTCAGTCCTGCGCGCGTCTAACCAGGGTGAGCCGGTTATTCTCGACATCAATGCTGATGCCGGTAAAGCCTATGCTGATACCGTAGACCGTCTGTTGGGAGAAGAACGTCCTTTCCGCTTCATTGAAGAAGAGAAGAAAGGTTTCCTCAAACGCCTGTTCGGAGGATAAGTTATGGCATTACTGGATTTTTTTCTCTCGCGGAAAAAGAGCACAGCGAACATCGCTAAAGAGCGACTGCAGATTATTGTTGCGGAACGTCGTCGTAGTGACGCCGAGCCACATTATTTACCGCAACTGAGGAAAGATATTCTCGAGGTTATCTGCAAGTATGTACAAATTGATCCCGAAATGGTCACCGTACAGCTTGAACAAAAAGACGGCGATATTTCTATCCTCGAACTTAACGTGACATTACCTGAAGCTGAAGAGTCTAAATAACGGCTTTGCTCAGTGAGTTATAGTTGCAAAAAAAGGCAGATTATTCTGCCTTTTTTATTTTCAGTTTCTTGCCAGGCTGTTGCGGATTTATTCCAAAGTAAACTTTGGATAGTTTTCGGCAAAATAGCGGCGCAAATACTCAACCGTAATACGGATTTTTGCCGACGTCGCCAGCCGAGAAACATAAACCGCCCATATATTTGCTGGTTGATAATACTCGGGTAATACGTGTACCAGATGTCCACCGGCAATGTTGTCGCAAACGTCCCACCACGAACGCAGGGCAATTCCCTGCCCATCAAGACACCACTGATGTACCACTTCGCCATGATTAGACGACAGAGGCCCCGTAACTTTAATTGAGTGAGCGCCCTCTTTATTACGCATTTGCCAGATGCCAAACGGATGGTCGCGCTCTTTGATAACCAGACAAGGAAAAGTGGAGAGATCGTTGAGTTGCTTCGGCGTCCCATGCTGCGCCACAAATTCCGGCGAGGCGCACAGAATACGGTAGTTAGTCGCCAGCTTGCGGGCAATCAGGTTCGGCGTGATATCATCCCCGATACGAATATCAAGATCGACGCCCTCATTCACCATATCCACCAGGCGGTCTTCAACATCGAACCTCAGTTCTAGCTGCGGGTACGCTTTTGCCAGCGCAGACAGCGCCGGAGCCACCACCCGACGGCCAAAACCAAAGCTACTAATAATACGTAGCATCCCCTGCGGGATCTGCCTGGCATCCGACAACTCGTCCATCATCTGATCGACATCCTGCAGGATCCGCTGCGCCCATTCGTAGATCCGCTCCCCCTCTTCCGTGATGGTTACACGCCGCGTTGTCCGGTGCAGCAGCACCACGTTCAGTGTCTGCTCCAGCAGGGCTACTCGCTTACTGATAAAAGCCGGTGATACACCCAGTTCCTCGGCAACGGCGGCAAATCCTGCCCGACGGGCAACCAGCATAAAGACGCGTAAATCATTTAGCAGCGGCAGATTATTCATGATCTGTGTTTTATGTTTCACCAGTTAGGGGGATTAACTATTAATCAGTCAATTATAGGATAAGGGGAAAGTCAATTTTGATGGCGTACAAGTGAGAGCTGCTATGAAGAAAACCTGTCGTATTGCCGCTATCCCCGGAGATGGCATTGGTAAAGAAGTGCTGCCTGAAGGCATTCATGTGTTACAGGCAGCCGCCGAGCGTTGGGGGTTGTCGCTCAGCTTTGAGCAAATGGAATGGGCCAGCTGCGAGTACTACGCCCATCACGGTAAAATGATGCCGGATGACTGGCATGAGCAGTTGCAATCCTTTGATGCTATCTATTTTGGCGCCGTTGGTTGGCCGGACACCGTACCGGACCACATCTCTTTATGGGGCTCGCTGCTTAAGTTTCGCCGCGAATTCGACCAGTACGTCAACCTGCGTCCGGTACGCCTGTTCCCGGGAGTCCCTTGCCCACTGGCGGGCAAGCAGCCAGGCGACATTGATTTCTACGTCGTACGCGAGAACACCGAGGGAGAATACTCTTCTCTCGGCGGACGCGTGAGTGAAGGGACGGAACACGAGGTGGTTATCCAGGAGTCGGTCTTCACCCGTCGCGGCGTGGATCGTATATTACGTTACGCTTTCGAGCTGGCGCAAAACCGCCCGCGCAAAACCCTGACCTCGGCGACCAAATCCAATGGTCTGGCCATCAGCATGCCTTACTGGGACGAGCGTGTTGAAGCAATGGCGGCTAACTATCCTGAGATCCGTTGGGATAAACAGCATATCGATATACTGTGCGCCCGCTTTGTGATGCAGCCGGAGCGCTTTGACGTTGTGGTTGCCTCCAACCTGTTCGGCGACATCCTCTCCGATCTGGGTCCGGCCTGTACCGGGACGATTGGCATCGCGCCTTCTGCCAACTTAAACCCGGAACGCACCTTCCCGTCCCTGTTCGAGCCGGTGCATGGTTCGGCCCCCGATATTTACGGAAAAAACATCGCCAACCCGATTGCCACTATCTGGGCTGGCGCCATGATGCTGGACTTCCTTGGCAACGGTAATGCCAACTATAAGGCTGCCCACGACGGTATTCTGGCGGCAATTGAGCACGTTATTGCCAGTGGCCCGAAAACGCCGGATATGAAAGGCAGCGCCACCACGCAACAGGTGGGAGAAGCCATCTGTCAGGCACTACGTTAGAGGTCAAACCACGAAATATGAGCCGCGTCACTGACGCGGCTTTTTTATGCGTTTTGTGGAGCCAATAACCTGCGCTAATTCACCTTTTATTATTTCCGTTCCGTGTTTTATTGCTTCACGCATCGGGCAATTGTTTAATTCATGTAAAGAACAAATAATAAAATTGTTAAATATAAAGTAACTCATTCTACCCCTACAGCATGATAACAACGACAGGCTAATGCCATACGCGGGCAACTGTGCCCAGGAGATCCCATGTTGAGCAACGTCAAGAAAAAAGACATGCCGCTGATAGCCATCAGCCTGGTGGCTATTCTTTTCATCGCCGCCACACTTAGTCTCTTCCCTCAGCAGTCTGCACAAGTCGCAAATACCCTTTTTAACGGCGTTACCCGGATGCTGGGTTCCGCCGTGCAGATCCTCGTTCTGATGGCTATGGGTCTGGTCGTCTGGCTGGCTACCAGTAAATACGGCAACATCCGTCTGGGAGAAGGTAAAGCGGAATACAGCACGCTCTTCTGGCTGTTTATGTTTATATGCGCCGGATTAGGCTCCTCCACGCTCTACTGGGGCGTTGCTGAGTGGGCCTATTATTACCAGACCCCGGGTCTGAATATCGCGCCGCACTCGCAAAAAGCGCTGGAATACAGCCTGCCTTACTCCTTTTTCCATTGGGGGATCAGCGCATGGGCGACCTACACGTTGGCCTCATTAACCATGGCCTACCACTTCCATGTGCGTAAAAACAAAGGACTGAGCCTGTCCGGGATTATCGCCGCCATTACCGGCGTGCATCCGCAGGGTGTCTGGGGTCGCCTGGTTGACCTGATGTTCCTGATCGCGACAGTTGGCGCGTTAACTATCTCTCTGGTCGTCACCGCCGCCACCTTTACCCGCGGTTTGTCTGCCCTGACGGGGTTACCGGATAACTTCACGGTGCAGGCGTTTGTGATCCTGTTCTCTGGCGGCATTTTCTGCCTGAGCTCCTGGATTGGCATCAATAACGGTTTGCAACGTCTGAGCAAAATGGTCGGCTGGGGGGCGTTTTTACTGCCGCTGCTGGTGCTGATCGTCGGCCCGACCGAGTTCATCACCAACAACATCATCAACGCCATCGGCCTGACGACACAAAATTTTTTGCAAATGAGCCTCTTCACCGACCCGCTTGGCAACGGTGAGTTCACCCGTAACTGGACGGTGTTCTACTGGCTGTGGTGGATATCCTACACGCCGGGCGTGGCAATGTTTGTCACTCGCGTATCCCGTGGTCGCAAAATCAAAGAGGTTATCTGGGCATTAATACTCGGTAGCACTGTTGGCTGCTGGTTCTTCTTTGGCGTGATGGAAAGCTACTCCATTCACCAGTTTGTGAACGGCGTGATCGACGTACCGCAGGTTATGGCGACGCTGGGCGGTGAGACAGCCGTACAGCAAGTGTTGATGTCGTTGCCTGCCGGGAAACTGTTTCTGGTGGCGTATCTGGCGATCATGATTATATTCCTCGCCTCACACATGGATGCTGTGGCCTACACCATGGCGGCCACCAGCACGCGCAACCTGCAGGAAGGGGAAGATCCGCAGCGCAGTCTTCGTCTGTTCTGGTGCGTGGTCATCACCCTGATCCCATTATCAATTTTGTTCACCGGCGCGTCCCTGGAAACCATGAAGACCACGGTGGTTCTGACCGCTCTTCCATTCCTCGCCATCCTGTTGGTGAAGGTTGGCGGTTTTCTGCGCTGGGTACGGCAGGACTATGCCCACGTTCCTGCGCATCAAATTGAAAGCCATCTTCCCGAAGCGCCAGTTGACGTCCCGGTCGCGCCACCGGCCGGGACACTACTCAAAGGCGACAATTAAGCGCCAGTACAAAAATCCTCTTACTCACAAATTAAAGGTATTCCAATGAGCAATCTGAGCCCTGATTTTATTCTGCCGCAAAATTTCTGTGCCAACCCGCAGGATGCCTGGACTATCCCGGCCCGGTTTTATACCGACCATCAGGCTTTCGAACACGAACAAGAGAAGGTGTTCGCTAAAAGCTGGATTTGCGTCGCCCACAGTAGCGAACTGGCGAAACCCAATGATTATGTTACCCGAGAAGTGATTGGCGAGAATATCGTGCTGGTACGTGGGCGCGATAACGTGCTGCGGGCCTTCTACAACGTCTGCCCGCATCGCGGTCATCAGTTGTTGAGCGGTGAGGGGAAAGCGAAAAATGTGATTACCTGCCCTTACCACGCATGGGCGTTCAAACTTGACGGCAATCTGGCGCATGCGCGTAACTGCGAAAACGTCGCCAACTTCGACAGCGAAAAAGCGCACCTTACACCGGTACGTCTGGAAGAATATGCCGGATTCGTGTTTATAAACATGGATCCGAACGCGGGCAGCGTGGAAGAACAACTCCCTGGTCTTGCAGACAAAGTTATCGAAGCCTGCCCAGACGTGCATGACCTGAAACTTGCTGCACGTTTTACTACCCGTACCCCAGCCAACTGGAAGAATATCGTCGATAACTATCTGGAGTGCTACCACTGCGGTCCGGCCCATCCAGGTTTTTCCGACTCGGTCCAGGTTGACCGTTACTGGCATACCATGCACGGCAACTGGACGCTGCAATACGGTTTCGCCAAACCTTCAGAGCAGTCATTTAAGTTCGAAGAAGGGGTTGATGCCGCCTTCCACGGTTTCTGGCTGTGGCCGTGCACCATGCTCAACGTGACGCCAATCAAAGGCATGATGACCGTTATCTACGAATTCCCGGTAGATGCGGAAACCACGCTGCAAAACTATGACATCTACTTCACCAACGAAGAGCTGACCGAAGAGCAGAAACAACTGATCGAATGGTATCGCAACGTCTTTCGTCCTGAAGATTTACGTCTGGTTGAAAGCGTACAAAAAGGGCTGAAATCGCGCGGGTATCGCGGCCAGGGACGCATTATGGCGGACACCAGCGGCAGCGGCATCTCCGAGCATGGCATTGCCCATTTCCATAATCTGGTCGCCCAGGTTTTTCAGGAATAACCCGGGGCTTTTACGACAGGTTCCGGCGCGTCGCTGAGCCGCGTCGGACAGATTTTTTAGGGAGGCCGCAATGTCTGATTATCAAATGCAAGAAGTCCGGGTCAGCCGGATTGAGACGATTACCGCGCAGGTAAAATGCTTCACTTTAACGGCGACCTCAGGCCAGCCGTTGCCTGCGTTTCAAGGTGGCAGCCATATTATCGTGCAGATGCGCGATGGCGAGAATCTGTACAGCAATGCGTACTCGCTGATGAGTTCACCACGCGATACGCGCGCCTATAAAATCGCCGTACGCCTGGAGGAGGCGTCCAAAGGCGGCTCACGATATCTGCATCAAAACGTGAAGCCCGGCGACACGCTCACGATCTCCACACCAAATAATCTCTTCGCCCTCGCTCCTCAGGCACAAAAACATCTGTTAATTGCCGGAGGTATCGGCATCACACCGTTTTTATCGCAACTCCCGGAGCTGGAACAATCTCAGACGCAATGGCAACTGCACTATTGCTCTCCCAGCAAGGAGACCTGCGCGTTTCATGACGAACTCATGCAACACCCCAGCGCCAATCGCATTCATCTGCACCTGTCGAACGCAGGCACCCGCCTCGATTTAGCCCGTCTGCTGGCAGATGTTGAACCCGGCACGCATATCTACACCTGTGGCCCTGCGGTGCTCAACGATGCTGTCAGAGAAGCGGCTTCCCGCCTTGGGCTGGACAGCAATACGCTACATTTCGAACAATTTGCCGTGGAAGAGAAAGGCGGCGACGCCTTCACCCTGGTGCTGGCGCGTTCCGGGCGCGAGTTTGTGGTCCCGGAAGAGATGACCATTTTGCAGGTTATCGAAAATAACAAAGCCGCCCGGGTTGAGTGCCTGTGCCGGGAAGGTGTTTGCGGCACCTGCGAAACGACGATTCTCGAAGGGGAAGCGGATCACCGCGATCAGTATTTCAGCGACGACGAAAAAGCCAGCCAGCAAAGCATGCTCATCTGCTGCTCGCGCGCCAAAGGTAAGCGCCTGGTGCTCGATCTGTAGCGTTGCGCAGGCCGGGTCAGCAAACGCGCGACCCGGCGAGCCTGGTGACTTACTGCGGGTATTCCTGCAGCAGCGCGTTGAGGCGATCGGACATCAATTCGCCACGCCAGCCGGAAACCAGCTCTGGCAGGGATTGCTGCGGCTTTAATTTCCAGTGCCAGTTGAGCAACTGGTTGATCTGGCGACGCGAAGCAAGAAGTTCGACGCTGAGATTATGTTCCGCACTCACCTCGGCAACCAGCGCTTTGATGGCTTTGAACGCCTTGCGATACCCTGGCATATCCATCAAATTCAGCAGCGGCTGCGGTAGCGACTCTTCCGGTAAAGCCTGGGCCTTTTCCACCAGGGCGATCAGCGTTTTACCGTGGAAACGAATTTCGCTCCCGGAAAGACCCAGGCTATCCAGTTCACCCAGACTGCCCGGCATATAACGCGCCACCGCCCACAGGTGCTCTTCACGCACCACGAAGTTTACCGCCAGATCGCGCTCGCGTGCTTTACGCAGTCGCCAGTCGGCAAGCAATTGCAGGCAGGCTAGCTGACGGGTGCGCAGTTGCCATGCGTTGGTGATGTCACGCCAGGCGTCTTCTGGTGCCAGAATCTCCTGGCGACGCTGCTGCATTAAGCGGCATTCGTCCAGCGCAGCTGGCAGCCAGCCGCTGGCTTCGGTTTCAGCCATCAGTTTTGTGGTGATCGGTAACAGATACCAGACGTCAGCCGCCGCGTATTCGCACTGACGCTCGGTCAGCGGTCTGGCCAGCCAGTCGGTACGCGATTCGCTTTTGTCGAGCGCCACACCCGTAAACTCTTCCACCATCGAGGCGAAGCCCCACGACAGCGGACGACCGCAAAACGCGGCCAGGATTTGTGTGTCAATTAACGGCTGCGGAAGTTCGCCAAAAGCGTTGAGAAACACTTCCAGGTCTTCACTTCCCGCATGCAGGAATTTGGTGATGGCGGTATCACGCAGAATATCGCGCAGGGGCGACCAGTCGGTGATCCCTAGTGGATCAATCAGAGCAACGTGTTTGCCATCAAACAGCTGGATCAGCCCCAACTGCGGATAATAGGTACGTGTGCGAACAAATTCGGTATCCAGGGCTATCGCCGGAAATTCACGGACGGCTTCGCACAGCGTGGCTAACGCGTCGTCCGTGGTGATCATTTGATAATTCAAATCGTGCTCTCTTAGGTTTGCGCCAAAAAAAACGCCGGTTTACCCGGCGTTTTCTGCTGGCTGACTTAACGCTCAGCCTTTATTGTCCACTTTGGCGCGCGCTTCGTCACGTAATTCTCGTCGCAAAATTTTACCGACGTTAGATTTCGGCAACTCGTCGCGAAACTCCACCAGCTTCGGTACTTTATAGCCCGTCAGGTGACGACGGCAGAAAGTGATAAGCGCCTCATCAGTTAACGAGGCATCTTTCTTCACCACGAAAATTTTCACCGCTTCACCGCTGCTGCCCGACGGAACGCCGACCGCAGCCACTTCCTGTACGCCAGGATGTTGCATAACCACGTCTTCAATTTCGTTTGGATAGACGTTAAAGCCGGACACCAGGATCATATCTTTCTTACGATCGACAATACGCAGGAAGCCTTCTTCATCCATCACCGCAATATCGCCGGTGTGCAGCCAGCCGTCTTTGACGATTTCGTCGGTGGCGTCTGGTCGCTGCCAGTAGCCCAGCATCACTTGCGGACCTTTCACGCACAGTTCGCCCGGTTCTCCCGGCGGCACTTCGTTATCGTCGTCATCCACCAGTTTGACCTCGGTGGAAGGAACCGGTAACCCGATACTGCCGCTGTGGTAGTCGATATCGTGAGGGTTGACGCTCACCAGAGGGGCACACTCCGTCAGGCCATAGCCTTCCAGCAGATACTGACCCGTCAGCTTCACCCAACGTTCAGCTACCGCCTGTTGAACCGGCATCCCGCCGCCAGCCGAAAGGTGCAGTGACGAGAAGTCCAGTTGTTGGAACTCTTTGTTATTCAGCAGCGCGTTAAACAGCGTGTTGACGCCGGTCATGGCGGTGAACGGATACTTCGCCAGCTCTTTTACCAGTCCCGGAATATCACGCGGGTTGGTAATCAGCAGGTTTTGACCGCCCAGCTCAATAAACAGCAGGCAGTTCATCGTCAGCGCAAAAATGTGATACAGCGGTAGGGCCGTCACCACCAGTTCTTTACCCGGATGCAGCAACGGACCATAAGTGGCGTTAACCTGCTCAAGGTTAGCCAGCATGTTACGGTGCGTAAGCATCGCGCCCTTCGCCACACCGGTAGTCCCCCCGGTATATTGCAGGAACGCCAGATCTTCCGACACTACTTCGGGTTTCACATACTGCATGCGATAACCGTTTTGCAGCGCACTACGAAATGAGATGGCATCCGGCAGGTGATATTTCGGCACCAGACGCTTGATATACTTGACGACGAAGTTAACCAACGTCCCTTTGGCGGTCGACAGCTGATCGCCCATACGCGTCAGAATCACGTGTTGCACCGACGTTTTGTCGACGACTTTTTCCAGCGTGTGGGCAAAGTTAGACACGATGACAATCGCCGACGCGCCGCTGTCGTTGAGCTGATGTTCCAGCTCGCGAGGCGTGTACAGCGGGTTCACGTTCACGACGATCATGCCGGCACGTAAAATCCCAAACAGTGCGACCGGATATTGCAGCAGGTTCGGCATCATCAATGCGACGCGATCGCCCTTCTTCAGCCCGAGTCCCTGTTGCAAATAGGCCGCAAATGCCCGGCTACGCTCTTCAAGCTTGCGGAAGGTCATCACCTCCCCCATGTTTACAAACGCGGGCTGATCGGCATACCGTCTTACTGAGTGTTCAAAGAGTTCCACCAGGGATTGATAACGGTCAGGATTGATCTCCGCAGGAACACCAGCGGGATAACGGTTAAGCCAAACCTTTTTCAATACATCACCTCTAAAATGCGTATTCGTCGTCATCACAACCCCAGGCAATAAACAAACTGTTAACATAATATTAACTCAGCGTACCAGTTTGTTTATTACACAACGACAAGGTTGCGAAGCACGTCACTATTTATTTTTCTTATATCCACGTTAATGCAGAAACAGCGGACGAGCCGCTGTTTCTTTTACTCATAAAACAAAGAGTTACTCAGTTACTATGGTCTGAACCTGTGCCGGGCCGGGATTGTACCATCCCCATCCGCCGTAGCCACCGTAAGGCCAGCCACGCGCACCGTAGAACCAGGGGTCGATCGGCTGAGGCGGCATAACAATTTGCTGAGTAATATGCCAGCGTTTGTAGCCAGTTACCTGCATCAGCATGAATTTATACGGCGTATTACCGATTTTTCCATCCACAGTACCGCTAATCGGACCGACGACGGTAACCAGTTGACCGCGGAAGTCCACCGGGTCGAGGAAGCCATTTACATCAGCATAAATTCGCCCGCGGGAGGCTTCGCCCAGCACCGGTCTCGCCCCGCTATCAAGAGGAACAGTGGCAATTTCCAGACGGGATTTCCCCTGCTGGTTCTGAATATCCACCACTTTACCGCCGAAACGCGCTTCCTGTCCGACATACAGCTGCGGGGCATTCATCACCCGCACCAGATCCTGCTGCGGCGTAGGGCTCGAACCTTTAATCGCGTCCGGGATGGTGACACAACCGCTAAGCATTAACGCGAATGCGCCCACCAACACACCTTTCAATAACTGCTTTTGCACCGCCATATTGCGACTCCCTTTTCTTAGCTTCTGCCTCGACCAATTCACCATGCTGCGCACTGACGGCTGTGCGAATTGACCAGGGATGTACTACTAAGATTCATTCTTTACCGGGAAGTTTCTTCCATGCCACGGTGTTACGTAAATAAACCGGTTCCGCATGTTCAACCGCCACGGTCTTACCGGCAGCCAGCATTTGCGTGGCAACAGGCAGCATATCTTCAGCCGCCGGAAGCAAAACGTCGCCATCGCTCAGCGTCAGACCACTGTCTTTACCGAGCTCAGGCCAGGCAGGCCAGCCCGTTCCGACCGTTACCCACTCGCCAGACAGTTGCAGTAAACGCGCATGCACCTGCTCGGGGGTTAGCACCGCTTCGGTTTCTTCACCGTGCCAGTTGCCGTGCTCATCACGCAGGTATTCGGCCCAATAGACTTCGCCCATTCGCGCGTCGATCGCGGCCAGTACGCGGGTCGCGCCCGACTTACGCCAGGCACCCTGCGCCATTGTTGCCAGGGTGGAAACGCCGATCATCGGTAAATTCGCGCCTAACGCCAGCCCCTGAGCAATGCCAATCCCAATACGTACACCGGTGAAACTGCCAGGACCGCGACCAAACGCCAGAGCGTCGATATCGGTTAACGTGAGATCGCCAGCGGCCAGGATTTCCTCAACCATTGGTAAAATTCGTTGGGTGTGTTCTCGTGGGCAAAGCTCGAAATGAGCCTTGGTAGTACCGTCATTCCACAGGGCAACAGAGCACGCCTCTGTGGCGGTATCGATAGCCAGAATTCGCATGGGTGTTTGTGATCAGGTCAATAAATTTGGCGCGCATCTTACCACACTCCGTAACAAATTACTCAGTCGTTGGTATGGCAAGAAAACGAACAGCGCGAGCAATATCACGTGTCCGCGGTGCAGGCGGAAGGCTTGCCAGGAAAGTGGCACCGTAAGGTCGCATCACCAGACGGTTGTCGCAAATCACCAGCACCCCGCGGTCGTCGGCGTCACGAATCAGACGCCCCACGCCCTGTTTCAGGGTGATTACCGCATCCGGCAACTGAACGTCTTCAAACGGATCGCCGCCGCGCAAACGGCAGTCCTCCATCCGCGCTTTTAACAGCGGATCGTCCGGCGAGGTGAACGGCAGTTTATCAATAATCACCAGCGACAACGTATCGCCACGCACGTCCACCCCTTCCCAGAAGCTGCTGGTGGCAACCAGTAACGCATTACCTGCGCTGACAAACTGCTGTAACAGTTGCCCTTTACTGGTTTCGCCCTGCAGCAGCACGGGAAGGGTCATGGTGGCGCGGAATTGTTCCGCCAGATCGCGCATCATCGCGTGCGAGGTACACAGCATAAAACAGCGTCCGTTGTTCGCTTCGATAATGGGACGCAGCATGGATGCCAGCTGACGCGCCGCTCCCGGTTGGTTGGTTTGCGGGAGATTACGCGGCACGCACAGCAGCGCCTGGCGGGTGTAATCAAATGGGCTTGGCAGCAGCATCGACTCGGCATCTTCAATACCCAGCCGCGCGGTGAAATGATGAAGGTCATCGTTTACCGACAGCGTCGCGGAGGTAAAAATCCAGCAGCCCGGCTTCTGTTCCATCACTTCTTTGAATTTATCCGCCACCGTGAGCGGCGTCAGCGCAAGGGTGAAATGGCGCGAGGTGCATTCATACCAGTAGCTGAAACCTGGCTGGTTGATCTCTTTCAGGCGCTTCAGACGAGCACGGTAAAGCGTGGCACGTTCAAACGCGGCATCCAGCAAGGCGGAACGTCCGAGAGACAGTTTCGCCACGTCGTAACACAGCTCCAGCGTGTCATCGAGCAACAAAAACGCGCGCTGTACGCGCGGGTCGGCCAGCAGTTCCCGCAAGTTTCCTCGATAGCCCGGCTCGCCCAGTTGCAGGCGGAAGTCCTGCGCGCTTTGCGCCAGTCGGTCAGCGCATTTTTGAAGCTGCTGAGTGTCTTTCAGCTCGGTGCGATAGGCAATGGTGATGTCTTTCGCCAGATCCAGCAGTTGGCGACTGGAGAGCGATTGACCAAAATACTGGCTGGCGATATCCGGTAACTGATGCGCTTCATCGAAGATCATCACTTCAGCTTCCGGGATCAGCTCGCCAAACCCACTCTCTTTTACCACCATATCAGCGAGAAACAGATGGTGGTTTACCACGACGACATCTGCATCCATCGCCTTCTTGCGCGCTTTCACGACAAAGCACTCTTTGTACAGCGGGCAGTCGCTCCCAAGGCAATTATCATTTGTGCTCGTCACCAGCGGCCAGGCCTGAGAGTCTTCCGCCACGCTGACGCAGGTGCTGATGTCACCATCAAGGGTTTGATTTGACCAGGAGCGTAGCAGAATGACGTCACTTAAAGTCTGTACCGGCAGGTCACCGCCCGCCAGCGCCTGTTGTTCGAGACGCTCAAGACACAAATAGTTTGAACGCCCTTTCAGTAGCGCCAGTTTACCCGTGAATTCCAGAGCCTTCGCTACTGTGGGTAAATCGCGGCTGTATAGCTGATCCTGCAACGCCTTCGAGCCCGTGGAGACAATTACTTTCTTTCCGGCACGCAGCGCGGGGGCAAGATAAGCGTAGGTTTTACCCGTTCCTGTTCCGGCTTCGACAACAAGCGGCTGTGATTTTTCGATAGCATGACTGACGGCGAAGGCCATCTGCCGCTGTGGTTCACGCGGTTTAAAACCGGGTATCGCTTTAGCCAACTGACCGTCTGCTGCAAAATCGTCCGTCACACTGCCCCCTGTTCATTTGAACAGGGATTATGTCAGGCCAGCGGCTCTTTCGCCAGTTGAAGAGGTGACGTGGACACAACATTATGGCAGTCTTGGCGCAACCCGAAGCCATTATGAAAAAACGTAAATGAGGAATGATTTATGACGATTGTGCGCATTGATGCCGAAGCGCGTTGGTCCGACGTGGTTATCCACAACAACACGTTGTATTACACCGGCGTACCGGAAAATCTGGATGCCGACGCCTTTGAGCAAACGGCAAATACGCTGGCGCAAATTGATGCGGTGCTGGAAAAACAGGGCAGCAGCAAGTCACGTATTCTTGATGCCACCCTGTTCCTGGCGGACAAAAATGATTTTGCCGCCATGAACAAAGCCTGGGACGCATGGGTTGTTGCTGGTCACGCGCCGGTACGTTGTACCGTTCAGGCCGGGTTAATGAACCCGAAATACAAAGTTGAAATTAAGATTATCGCTGCGGTATAAGCGGCGTTATTCGTCTTCATCTTCAAAACGCGCCACGATCCGCTCGCCGGTATGACTGGCGCGTAATTCAGCAGCCACTTTCGTAATCGCCTCGCCACTGCTCATCCCCTGGGATATCAGTTCATGAATGCGTTCAACCGCCTGTTGCTGCTGATCGTGCGTGAGTGAAGGTAAACCTGCAATCATGGTGAACTCCTGCTAAATTATTAGCGCTAATTATTTCATGCTACCCGGCACATAGCCAGTGAAGTAGCAACGAGTCAGGACTGATGAAGACGTTATCTCCCGCTGTAATCACACTCCCCTGGCGTCTGGACGCCGCTGAGCACTATTTTGCCACATTAAGCCACCAGCCCTGGGCAATGCTTTTGCATTCAGGCCATGCCGACCATCCGCATAATCGCTTTGATATTCTGGTCGCCGACCCCATTACCACGCTGGTCACACATGCAGAAGAGACCGTTTTGCATGACCATCACGGCACTATGCAAACGGTTGATGATCCGATGACGGTTTTACGTTCGGCGCTGACATCGCTGACTATTCAGCCCGATTATAATCCCGATTTTCCCTTCCAGGGAGGCGCATTGGGTCTGTTCGGTTATGACTTAGGCCGTCGTTTTGAATCTCTGCCAACGGAAGCCGAACAGGATATCACGCTACCGGACATGGCGGTTGGCATTTACGATTGGGCGCTGATTGTCGATCATCAGTTGCAAAGGGTGTCGCTACTTAGCCACTCCGATGTACAGGCACGACGCCGTTGGCTGGAAAATCAACAGATACCCGTGCGCGAACCGTTTTCGTTAACATCCTCGTGGCAGTCCAACATGACCCGTGCGCAGTATGGTGAAAAGTTCCGTCAGGTGCAGCGTTATCTGCACAGCGGCGATTGCTATCAGGTCAATCTTGCCCAGCGTTTTCAGGCGCATTATCAAGGAGATGAGTGGTTGGCGTTTGTACGTCTCAACCATGCGAACCGCGCCCCGTTCAGTGCGTTTTTACGTCTTGAGGAAGGGGCGATTCTCAGCCTTTCACCTGAACGTTTTATTCTGCTGGAAAACCAGCACATCCAGACGCGCCCGATTAAAGGCACGCTGCCCAGACTTGAAGATGCCGATGCCGATCGTCTACAGGCTCAATCACTGGCGAACTCCCCAAAGGATCAGGCGGAAAACCTGATGATCGTCGATTTAATGCGTAATGATATCGGCCGCGTTGCCGAACCCGGTTCGGTACAGGTTCCGGAACTGTTCGTTGTCGAACCGTTCCCTGCCGTTCATCATTTGGTCAGCACCATTACCGCGCGTCTGCCAGAGTCATTGCACGCCACTGACCTGCTGCGCGCCGCCTTCCCCGGCGGCTCTATTACCGGTGCGCCAAAAGTGCGGGCAATGGAAATTATTGACGAACTGGAACCGCAAAGACGCAACGCCTGGTGCGGTAGCATTGGCTATCTGAGCTTTTGCGGCAATATGGATACCAGCATCACCATTCGCACGCTCACAGCCACCAACGGACGCATTTATTGTTCCGCTGGCGGTGGCATTGTGGCGGACAGCCAGGAAGATGCGGAGTATCAGGAAACGTTTGATAAAGTGAATCGTATTTTGCACCAACTGGAGAACTGACACGTGGAATACAGCAGCCTGACGCTTGATGATTTTTTATCGCGCTTTCAACTCCTGCGCCCGCAGGTTAATCATACTGCGTTAAACCAGCGTCAGGCCGCCGTACTGATCCCCGTCGTGCGTCGTGCACAGCCGGGGTTACTGTTAACTCAGCGTTCCGTTCATCTGCGCAAGCACGCCGGACAGGTCGCCTTTCCCGGCGGCGCGGTGGATAGCAGCGATGCCTCGTTAATTGCCGCCGCCCTTCGCGAAGCGCAGGAAGAAGTGGCGATCCCACCATCCTGCGTGGAGGTAATTGGCGTTCTGCCGCCGGTCGACAGTGTGACCGGTTTCCAGGTCACGCCGGTGGTAGGCATTATCCCGCCAAATTTGCCGTATCGCGCAAGTGTTGATGAAGTTTCCGCCGTGTTTGAAATGCCGCTGGCACAAGCCCTGCATTTAGGTCGTTATCACCCGCTGGATATCTACCGTCGCGGCGATTCACATCGTGTATGGCTTTCCTGGTATGAGCAATATTTCGTCTGGGGAATGACCGCCGGAATAATTCGTGAGCTGGCGCTGCAAATTGGCGTCAAGCCCTGACTATACTTATCTTTACGCACACCATAGACAACTTGAAACTCAGGTCACAACATTAGTAAAACCGCGGTTATCTATTAGTTTAATTCATGTGAATAGTTAAGCCGATCGCCGCGTTCCCTCTTACACTATGCGCAGTTATAACATCGTTACTGGAAACCCCAGTCGCCCTGTAGGAGTATTATCGTGATTAGTCTATTCGACATGTTTAAGGTGGGGATTGGTCCCTCATCTTCCCATACCGTAGGGCCTATGAAGGCGGGTAAACAGTTCGTCGATGACCTGGTCGAAAAAGGATTACTGGACAGCGTTACTCGTGTCGCCGTCGACGTGTATGGTTCACTGTCGCTCACGGGTAAAGGTCACCATACCGATATCGCCATTATTATGGGTCTGGCGGGCAATGAGCCTGCTACCGTAGATATTGACAGCATCCCCGGATTTATCCGCGACGTGGAAACGCGTGGACGCCTGCTGCTTGCGCAGGGTCAGCACGAAGTGGATTTCCCGCAGAATGACGGAATGCGTTTTCACAACGGCAACCTGCCGCTGCATGAAAACGGAATGCAGATCCACGCGTACAGTGGCGAAACCGTCATTTACAGCAAAACCTACTACTCTATCGGCGGTGGATTCATCGTTGATGAAGAACATTTTGGTCAGGATGCCGCGGGCGAGGTCAGTGTGCCTTACCCGTTCAAATCCGCCACCGAAATGCTGGAATACTGCAACAGCACCGGCCTGTCTCTCTCTGGCATGGCGATGCAGAACGAACTTGCTCTGCACAGTAAAAAAGAGATTGAAGAATACTTTGGTAACGTCTGGCAAACCATGCAGGCTTGTATCGATCGTGGTATGAACACCGAAGGCGTGCTGCCGGGTCCGCTGCGCGTTCCTCGTCGTGCTTCAGCCCTGCGTCGTATGCTGGTTTCCAGCGACAAGCTGTCCAACGATCCGATGAACGTGATCGACTGGGTGAACATGTTCGCGCTGGCCGTTAACGAAGAAAATGCCGCGGGTGGTCGCGTAGTTACTGCGCCAACCAACGGTGCCTGCGGTATCGTGCCTGCGGTACTGGCCTATTACGATCATTTCATCGAGTCCGTCAGCCCGGATATCTATACCCGTTATTTCCTGGCGGCCGGCGCGATTGGCGCGTTGTATAAAATGAACGCGTCTATCTCTGGTGCAGAAGTGGGTTGTCAGGGTGAAGTGGGCGTAGCCTGTTCCATGGCTGCCGCGGGTCTGGCTGAACTGTTAGGCGCAAGCCCTGAGCAGGTATGTGTTGCTGCTGAAATCGGCATGGAACATAACCTCGGCTTAACCTGCGATCCGGTGGCGGGACAGGTACAGGTTCCGTGCATCGAACGTAATGCCATTGCGTCAGTGAAGGCGATCAACGCTGCGCGTATGGCAATGCGCCGTACCAGCGCTCCGCGCGTCTCGCTGGATAAAGTCATTGAGACCATGTACGAAACAGGTAAAGACATGAACGCCAAATACCGTGAAACGTCACGCGGTGGCCTGGCAATCAAAGTTCAATGTGACTAATACTTATTTTTCGCCCATCTGCGACAGATGGGCGAATTTGCCCCCTCTCCCTCGTCTGGCGTAATTTTCCCCACTACACTTGCTCTGTTGCTGTTGGCTACTGTGACCAACGGCTTATCGGGCGGCCCGCATGCAAACAGCGCAAAGGATCATCAAGAACTATCGCCGGAATCGCTTAATCGTCTGCACACTATGTGCACTACTGACGCTCATTCTCACATTAACTGTCCGATTTATTTCGGAGCGTAATTTAAATCATCGCAATACCGTTACCTTTGCCAACCACGCCGTTGAAGAGTTGGATGACGTGCTTTTGCCCCTACAGACCGGACGCGATGTACTGCTACCGCTGATTGGGCTTCCCTGCTCAGTCGCGCGTTTACCTCTGAGTAAGCATGCAGCCAGACTGCAAACGGTACGTTCTATCAGCCTGATTCAGAGCGGGGTCCTTTATTGTTCCAGCATTTTTGGCTATCGCAATGTGCCTATTCGCCAACTGGAGCCTGAATTACCCAGTCGGGAGCCGCAATTGCTGCTGTCTACCGACCATTCGTTGATTAAGGGCAGTCCGATTCTGACGCAATGGTATCCAGCATCTGCCGATGGCTCAGATGGCGTGCTGGAAATCGTTAACATTGATTTATTATCGTCCATGTTGCTTGAACCCCAGCCACCGCAAATTACCCATGCCAGCTTAACCGTCGGTAATCGCCATTTGCTATATGGACAGGGTGTTGTCGATACGCTACCTGAACTGGATAATGAAAAACGCTACCAGCTCTCATCGCAACATTTCCCCTTTACTATCAGCGTCACCGGTCCGGGTGCCAGCGAACTGGCTATAAAACATCTACCAACACAACTGCCGCTGGCGGTGATCCTAAGTTTTTTAGTGGGCTACCTGGCATGGCTGGCGACCGCCAGCAGAATGAGCTTCTCCTGGGAGATAAATCTGGCCCTTGCTGCACGGGAATTCGAGCTGTTTTGCCAGCCGCTACTTAATGCGCAAACCCAGCAATGTATGGGAGTGGAAATCCTTTTACGCTGGAATAACCCGCGCCAGGGTTGGATCTCTCCCGAAGTGTTTATTCCCATCGCAGAGGAGCACAACCTGATTGTGCCGCTTACCCGTCATGTCATCGCAGAAACCATTCAGCAACGGCACGTATTCCCGATGAGCAGCCAGTTTCATATTGGGATAAATGTTGCCGCCAGCCATTTTCGTAACGGTACGCTGCTAAAAGATCTCAACCAGTACTGGTTCAGCCAGCACCCTATTCAGCAGTTGGTTATCGAACTCACCGAGCGCGATGCGTTGCTGGATGTGGATTATCGGGTCGTGCGCGAGTTAAATCGGCTTGGCGTAAAGCTGGCAATTGACGATTTCGGCACCGGCAACAGCTCGCTCTCCTGGCTGGAAAAGCTTCGCCCGGATGTGCTGAAGATAGATAAATCATTTACCTCAGCAATCGGGACAGACGCCGTGAACTCAACCGTCACAGACATCATTATCGCTTTGGGGAAAAAACTGAATATAGAACTGGTGGCGGAAGGCGTTGAAACACAGGCGCAGGCACAGCATTTGCGCCGACACGGCGTACATTTATTGCAAGGATTTTTGTATGCAAAGCCGATGCCGCTGCGCGATTTTCCCAAATGGCTGGCGGGCAGCACGCCGCCGCCCGCCCGGCATAACGGGCGACACAGTATGCACGTTATGCCGTTTCGCTAACCCCGCTTACTCGTCTTCGTCGTGAGCGGGTTGTTCTTTAACAATGCGAACTAAATCCACACGATAGTCATTGGCTTCGACAATCGTAATGCTCAACGGTGCAACATCGATAACATCACCTACGCGTGGAATATGGCCGTTAGCGGCAATGACTAAACCTGCCACCGTGGCGATGTCTTCATCTTCATTCACTAACGTATCCACGTCCAGCGCCTGTTGCAACGCATGCAGATCGGTACCACCTTTCACCAACCAACCGCCTGCATCAGCAATAATTTCAGGCGTTTCATCGGCATCAGGGAATTCACCGGCAATAGCTTCTAATACGTCCAACGGTGTGACCAGACCCTGGACTACACCAAACTCGTTAGTGACGATAACAAAGCTGCCGCGAGCGCGTCGCAGAACACCTAACAGATTGATAGGGTCCAGCGTTTCCGGGACAATAATAGCCGGAGACGCAGAGGCAATGGCCGCCACATCCACACCGTCTTCCAGCGCGACCAGCAGCTCTTTTGCACGCACAATACCGATGATTTCATCCAGTTCGCCACGACACACCGGGAACAGGCTGTGTGGTGACGAGAGCAATTGCTCGCGAATTTCCTCCACGCTCAGGTCTGCATCAACCCAGCTAATTTCGCCACGAGGCGTCATAATGCCGCGTAATGAACGCGACGCCAGAGACAGGACGCCGTTGATCATATAACGTTCTTCTTCCACAAATGCGCCTTCCGGGACGGGAACCGGCACTGGGTTGTCGGATTCCATCTGCACGCTGGCCTGACTTTTACCCCCCATCAGACGCAGGATTGCATCGGCAGTGCGCGCACGCAGCGGCAGCGTCGACTGGTGGCGAATAAAGTTCCGACGGGCAATCTGGTTAAACAACTCAATGATGATTGAGAAGCCAATCGCCGCATACAGATAGCCTTTCGGAATATGGAAGCCAAACCCTTCGGCAACCAGGCTCAGACCGATCATTAACAGGAAGCTCAGACACAGCACCACCACCGTCGGATGTTGGTTCACAAATCGTGTCAGCGGCTTAGAAGCCAGCAGCATCACGGCCATAGCAATCACGACCGCCGCCATCATCACCGGCAGATGGTTGACCATACCAACCGCCGTAATAACGGCATCCAGCGAGAACACCGCATCGAGGATGACAATCTGCGTCACAACAACCCAAAAACTCGCATACCCTTTTGCCTGGCCGGTATCATGTTCACGGTTTTCCAGCCGCTCATGCAGCTCTGTCGTGGCCTTGAACAAGAGGAAAATCCCCCCCAGCAGCATGATCAGATCGCGCCCCGAGAACGAGTAGTCCATTACCGTAAATAGCGGCTTAGTTAGCGTCACCATCCACGAAATCACGGACAACAAGCCCAGGCGCATAACCAGTGCCAGTGACAAACCGATTAAACGCGCTTTATCTCGCTGTTTTGGCGGCAGCTTATCAGCCAGGATCGCAATGAAGACCAGGTTATCAATACCCAGAACAATTTCGAGAACGACAAGCGTGAGCAAACCCACCCAAATCTGCGGGTCCATTAATAATTCCATGACAAGCTCCTGCTTAAGGAATGACCAAACTGCGCGCTGAGGATCTCAGGCGTTGAAGCGATATGCAGAGAAAATTTGTGGCAAAAAGTGCCAATCTGACAGGCTTGATACGGCCTGATAGTGAAATGACGTCGGTGACGATCCATATGGTGAGCTACTGCCCTATACTCCTGAGTAATTAAACCGATGCTAAACATAACAGAGACAACCGTTTTTTAGCAAAGATTTACCTTCCTTTGCAATAAGTTGTTTCGGAGATATTTTACCCTTCGAAATTTCTTTTTATCGGAAGTTAAATTACGGATCTTCATCACATAAAATATTTTTTTCGATATCTAAAATAATTCACGAAAATCATAGGTTTTTCTTTGTAACCCTTATCTGAATCGATTCGATTGCGGACGACGATTCAAATACATCTTCACGTTGATGTGTTAACGATAATAAAGGAGGTAGCAAGTGACCATTGCTATTGTAATAGGCACACATGGTTGGGCTGCAGAGCAGTTACTTAAGACAGCAGAAATGCTGTTAGGCGAGCAGGAAAACGTCGGCTGGATCGATTTCGTTCCAGGCGAAAATGCCGAAACGCTGATTGAAAAGTACAACGCTCAGTTGGCAAAACTCGATACCAGTAAAGGCGTGCTGTTTCTCGTTGACACATGGGGAGGCAGCCCGTTTAACGCTGCGAGCCGCATTGTCGTCGATAAAGAGCATTACGAAGTCATCGCCGGTGTGAACATTCCCATGCTGGTTGAAACCTTCATGGCGCGTGATGACAACCCCAGCTTCGATGAATTAGTAGCACTGGCCGTTGAAACCGGTAGCGAAGGCGTGAAAGCGCTGAAAGCAAAACCGGTGGAGAAAGCCGCTCCAGCCCCAGTCGCGGCGCCAAAAGCAGCAGCTCCCGCCAAACCGATGGGGCCGAACGATTATATGCAGATCGGCCTGGCGCGTATTGATGACCGCTTAATCCATGGTCAGGTAGCAACTCGCTGGACCAAAGAAACCAACGTAACACGCATTATCGTCGTCAGTGATGAAGTTGCCGCCGATACCGTGCGTAAAACGCTGCTGACCCAGGTTGCACCTCCGGGTGTGACGGCGCATGTGGTTGATGTCGCGAAAATGATCCGCGTCTACAACAACCCGAAATATGCAGGTGAGCGTGTGATGCTGTTGTTTACCAACCCGACCGACGTAGAACGTATCGTTGAAGGTGGTGTGAAAATTACCTCTGTAAACATTGGCGGTATGGCTTTCCGTCAGGGTAAAACGCAGGTAAACAACGCAATTTCTGTCGATGAAAAAGACATCGAAGCCTTCAAGAAACTCAACGAACGCGGTATTGAGCTCGAGGCTCGTAAGGTTTCTACCGATCAGAAACTGAAAATGATGGATTTGATTGCCAAGGTGAAATAACGCCCTGGCATTTACTTAGTTTTCACACTTAAGTCTGTATAGCAATAGGAGAAGTACAATGGAGATTACCACTCTTCAGATTGTGCTGGTGTTCATCGTCGCATGTATCGCGGGTATGGAGTCGGTACTCGATGAATTTCAGTTCCACCGTCCGTTGGTGGCCTGTACGCTGATTGGTGCCGTTCTCGGTGATATGAAAACCGGTATCATCATCGGTGGTACCCTGGAAATGATCGCCCTGGGCTGGATGAACATCGGTGCTGCGGTTGCACCTGATGCCGCATTGGCCTCAATTATCTCTACCGTTCTGGTTATCGCGGGTCACCAAAGCATTGGTGCAGGTATCGCGCTGGCTATCCCACTGGCAGCAGCAGGCCAGGTACTGACCATCATCGTTCGTACTATCACCGTAGCATTCCAGCACGCAGCGGATAAGGCGGCAGAAAACGGTAACCTAACGGCGATCTCCTGGCTGCACGTATCCTCCCTGTTCCTGCAGGCTATGCGTATCGCTATCCCGGCGGTAATCGTGGCGATTTCTGTTGGTACCAGTGAAGTTCAGAGCATGCTTAATGCCATTCCGGAAGTTGTGACCGGCGGTCTGAACATCGCAGGGGGTATGATCGTAGTGGTTGGTTATGCGATGGTCATCAACATGATGCGCGCAGGCTACCTGATGCCATTCTTCTACCTCGGCTTCGTCACCGCGGCATTTACTAACTTCAACCTGGTTGCTCTGGGTGTGATTGGCGCAGTAATGGCTATCCTCTACATTCAGCTGAGCCCGAAATATAACCGCGTAGCCGGTGCACCTGCTGCTGCGGCTGGCAATAACGATCTCGATAACGAACTGGACTAGCAGGTGAGCGAAATGGTTGATATGACTAAAACTACCACCGAGAAAAAACTCACTCCGAGTGACATTCGTGGCGTGTTCCTTCGTTCTAACCTGTTTCAGGGTTCCTGGAACTTCGAACGTATGCAGGCGCTGGGTTTCTGTTTCTCCATGGTGCCGGCTATCCGCCGCTTGTACCCGGAAAACAACGACGCACGTAAGCAGGCTATTAAGCGTCACCTGGAATTCTTTAATACCCATCCGTACGTAGCGGCCCCCGTATTGGGAGTTACGCTGGCGATGGAAGAGCAGCGTGCAAACGGCGCAGAGATTGACGATGGTGCCATCAACGGTATCAAAGTTGGTCTGATGGGACCGCTTGCAGGCGTGGGCGACCCGATCTTCTGGGGTACCGTACGTCCGGTATTCGCCGCACTTGGCGCAGGTATCGCGATGAGCGGCAGTCTGCTTGGACCACTGCTGTTCTTCATCCTGTTTAACCTGGTTCGTCTGGCAACCCGTTACTACGGTGTGGCATACGGCTACCGTAAAGGTATCGATATCGTTAAAGATATGGGCGGCGGCTTCCTGCAGAAACTGACTGAGGGGGCGTCAATCCTCGGCCTGTTTGTCATGGGGGCATTGGTTAACAAGTGGACGCACGTAAACATCCCGCTGGTGGTTTCCACCATCACCGGTCAGGATGGTCAGACTCGCGTCACCACTGTGCAGACTATCCTTGACCAGCTGATGCCGGGTCTGGTTCCTCTGCTGTTGACTTTCGCCTGTATGTGGCTGCTGCGTAAAAAAGTGAACCCGCTGTGGATCATCGTTGGCTTCTTCGTCATCGGTATCGCGGGCTACGCTGTCGGACTGCTCGGCCTGTAAGACTGTTGTACACCGCCGGGGGCTTGCCCCCGGTTTTTCTATTTAGAGGGTTGAGGATTCATGACTATCACGGACCTGGTGCTGGTTCTTTTTATCTTTTCGCTGCTGGCGTATGCCATTTACGATCAGTTCATCATGCCCCGCCGTAATGGCCCTACTCTGTTGTCTGTCGCCCTGCTTCCTCGTAGCAGAGTCGACAGCGTTATCTTCCTTGGCTTGATTGCTATTCTTATCTACAACAACATCACCAGCCACGGCGCGCAATTTACTACATGGTTATTATGTGCACTGGTATTGATGGGACTGTATCTGTTTTGGATCCGTACGCCAAAAATCATCTTCAAACAGAAAGGCTTTTTTTTCGCCAATGTCTGGATTGAATATAACCGGATTAAAGAGATGAATTTATCTGAAGACGGTGTCCTGGTGATGCAATTAGAACATCGAAGATTACTGATTCGCGTACGTAATATAGACGATCTCGAAAACATATATAAACTTTTAATTTCAAATCAGTAAGTTACAAATATAGCCTGAACTATGTTTTTTATATATCCATTCAAAAATAAACATAGCTAAGGCTATATCCTACTGCTCATAATGTTATTTATTTTAACGTTTTATTTATAAATAAATCTAAATGAAAATCGTTTTCAATTAGAGGCCAAATATTATTTCTGCGTTTCTTGTTTTATATTCTCAAAATATGTTAAGGTTGCGCCCGTCGTTGGGGAGTAGCCGATTTCCAGATTCCGGAAATGTACGTGTCAACATACTCGTTGAAAAACGTGGCGCGTACGGACTGATCTTACAGATTCAGTCAGGCGAGACCATAGGCACATCAACTGCGATGCATACCTGAATGGCGCTGTATTTACAGTGATTCCAGCCTGTATGCATGGTTACTGGGGGCAGTGATGTGTATTATGGATACCCCGGTCAGGACGCTGTTATGAATCTCACCGCTACTGTTCTTCTTGCTTTCGGCATGTCGATGGATGCTTTCGCTGCATCAATTGGCAAAGGCGCCACCCTGCATAAACCCAAATTTTCTGAAGCACTGCGCACCGGCCTTATTTTCGGCGCCGTTGAAACGCTTACGCCGCTCATTGGCTGGGGCATGGGTATGCTCGCCAGCAAATTTGTACTGGAGTGGAACCATTGGATCGCCTTCATTCTGCTGATCTTTTTAGGCGGACGAATGATAATAGAAGGTTTTCGCGACGACGGGGATGAAGATGAAGAGCCACAGCGCCGCCATGGCTTCTGGCTGCTGGTCACCACCGCCATTGCAACCAGTCTCGACGCAATGGCCGTCGGGGTGGGTCTGGCTTTCCTGCAGGTCAACATTATTGCCACAGCGCTGGCCATCGGCTGCGCCACGTTGATTATGTCTACGCTCGGCATGATGATCGGTCGTTTCATTGGCCCGATGCTGGGCAAGCGAGCTGAAATTTTGGGCGGGGTGGTACTGATAGGTATTGGCGCCCAGATCCTCTGGGCACACTTCCACGGTTAATTCAGGCGCTGCCAGATATGAATACTAAAGTCTGTCTGGCAGTCAAACGTCGTTTTTCCGGCTAACGTTTCCCACACTTCCGGCTTTGCCCGCCAGGCGAACGGCGTCATTTGCAGTAACGCAACGGCCTCGCTACCTTTGAGCTGCATCTGATACCCCAGCGCAAGACTCTCTTGCAGAACAAAACCGTCCAGTTGCTCAGTGTGTGGCGCATGCAAACGCACCTCATCATAAATCAGCCCTTTCAGCTCCATTAAATGACGCGAACCCGGCGTGGCGGTAATAACCCAGCCACCCGGTTTGACCACGCGAGCCAGCTCCGGCGCTTTACAGGGCGCGTAGATCCGGATGATGGCATCCATTGACTCGTCGGCAAACGGCAGGCGATGGCTGGAGGCAACGCAAAAGGTCACCTGCGAATAACGACGGGCTGCGGCCTTAATCGCCACTTTAGAAACGTCAAGACCAAAGGTTGTACAGCCCGTCAGCGCATCGGCAAACGCATGGGTGTAATACCCTTCCCCACAGCCAATATCCAGGATCGCCGCATCTTCTGAACTCAACCTCTGGGTGAGCGCATCCACAATTGCTTCGCGCAGCGGCTGATAGTGTCCGGCATCGAGAAATGCCCGGCGCGCCTGCATCATCTCCGCGCTATCACCCGGATCGCGCGACCGTTTGTGCTGAACCGGCAGTAAGTTGACATACCCTTCTTTCGCCACGTCAAACTGGTGCCGCCCAGGGCAGACAAAACTGTTATTCGCTTGAGTAAGAGCCTGGTGGCAAAGAGGACAGGAAAACGACATGACAACTCCGGCAGGTGACTTAAGGGCGCAAGTGTAACGCGAATTGCGCCCTGGGAAAATAACTTACAGCGACGGCGAGGATACGTTGCTGCCGTGCATTACCAGCAGATGATCGGAGCCGGGAGGCATTCCGTCCGGCTTTACGTTTTCCAGACGCAGGACATCGCCCATTATCTGGCTGAATACCGGCGCGGAGACTGCCCCCCCATAATAAGCACCGTTTTGCGGGTTATTTATAACCACAACCAGCGCGAACTTTGGGTCGCTCGCTGGCGCAACGCCCGCCGTATAGGCCACATATTTATCGACATATTTGCCGTCATCGCCAATTTTCTTTGCCGTTCCGGTCTTAACCGCGACGCGATAATCTCTGACCGCGGCCTTGGTTCCCCCGCCGCCGGGTAGCGCGACGCTTTCCATCATATGTTCAACCTGGTGAACCAGCGCCTCCGGCATCACTCGCGTACCTATTACCGGCGGATCGATACGTGTAATAGAAAGGGGTCGATAGATACCAAAACTGCCGATGGTGGCATAGACATGCGCCAGCTGGAGCGGCGTCACCATTAATCCATAGCCAAATGCGAAGGTTGCCCGGTCCAGATCGCTCCAGTAGCGGCGTTGAGGCATTAATCCGCGACTTTCCCCGGTTAAACCCAGTCCGGTTGGATCGCCAAAGCCAAAGCTTTTATAGGTATTCAGTAATTTCTGTACCGGCATCGCCAGCGAAAGGTGTGACACGCCGGTATCGCTCGATTTCTGCAAAATCCCGGTCAGCGATAGCTCCGGGTAAAATCCAACGTCGCGGATGCGATGGCCATCAACAATAAAAGGATGAGTATCAATCACGCTGTCAGGCTGTACTATCCCCTGCTGCAAAGCGGTCATAATCACCAGTGGTTTTACGGTTGAACCGGGTTCAAAGGTATCGCTAATTGCACGATTACGAAAATCATCCAGTACCGCGCCATCACGGTTATTGGGATTGAAATCGGGAAAGCTTGCCATGGAGAGTATTTCGCCGGTGGCAATGTTGACCAGCACTGCGGCCCCTGATTCCGCTTTATTCCATGTCACGGCATTGTCCAGCGCGTCTTCAGTAACCGTCTGCAAACGCTCATCAATGCTGAGCTGTAATTCATGCGCCGGCACCGGCATCACTTCCGTGATATTTTCGATGACATGGCCAAATTTGTCTTTCCGTACCAGGCGGGAGCCGGGTTTGCCCATCAACTGGCTATTGAAGCTTTTCTCCAGCCCTTCAATCCCCTGACCGTCAATGTTAGTGAAACCAATCAGATTGGCCGCAACATGTCCGGCGGGATAAAAGCGGCGGGACTCTTCACGCAGGTTGATTCCCGGCAGATCCAGTTTGTCGACCCATTCTGCCTGCTGAGGAGAGATCTGGCGCGCCAGATAGATAAACCGCCCGGCTGGATTGCTGTTAACGCGTTCAGCCAGCGTGCTGAGAGAAATATGCAGCGTCTTCGCTAACGCCTGCCAACGTTCGTTATAGCCAACGCCACCCTTGCTGATAATCGTCTTCGGATCGGCCCAGACGGCGTTAACCGGAACGCTTACCGCCAGCGGTCGCCCTTCTCTGTCGGTTATCATTCCGCGTGGCGAAGCGATGGACACCTCGCGTAAAGAACGCATGTCTTCCTGTTTTACCAGATTCGTCGGCGTGACAATTTGCAACCACGCAACCCGCCCCAGCAGCAATCCAAGGCTCAATAATATTGCCACGCAAAGCAGGGCAAAACGTACGGGAGTAAAATTGCGCGCATCGCCGTCGTTTTTCTTTTTCACCCGATCTCCAACAAGATAGTTTTTCAGGTGTCTGATTTAACGGGAAATGCCGCAAGAAAGCGGGGAAAACTATGCTACGAACCTCACGCCTTTGCAACAAAGCGCTAATGGATGGGCATTCAGTAATATTTTGACGTAATTTGAATTAAAAAGCCCCGCATAAGCGAGGCTTTATATCTGAGATGGATGCGCAAAAGCGCTTCAAATCAGTGGTGTCGATCAGATAGCTGTTACGTTAACAGCAGCCGGACCTTTCTGGCCGTCCTGAATTTCGAACTCAACGTTCTGGCCTTCAGCCAGAGTTTTGAAACCGTTACCCTGGATAGCGGAGAAGTGTACGAACACGTCTTTGCTGCCATCAGCCGGAGTAATGAAACCAAAACCTTTAGACTCGTTGAACCACTTAACTTGACCTTTAATCTTTGCCATTTGCAAAATTCCTTAGAGTATTTTCTTCGCCCGCGGGCATAACATAGATAAAACTGAGACATTACTGCTTGAGGCACTAATATAAGGTTCGGCAGAGAAGCGGTATTCAACGTCAACGTGTTTACTCAGGACTTCTTTACTGAAAATGCCACACATAAACAGAACTGTACCTCGTTTAACCCAAAACGTGTTATCACATACAACGTTAATAATGGCAAGCCATTTTTAAACGTGTCTCGATCGGTCGCACAAATCCCGTCGTCCATCAAACAGCAACTGCACAGTTATGCGCCAGATCGAGTAGAATTATATTCCCGCCTCTCTCCCCTATCCCCGCCTGACTTGCGCCATAGCCGGGATATTTCTACCATAGCTCAATAGGTTCAGTTGTTCCAGGTTATCTGTTACGAGTTCTGCCAGATATCATTTTTTATGCTTAGTAATGCATAAAATGTCACAAGCGTAAAAATGAGATCCGCCTTCTGGTTTTGCACCAAAATAATGAAAGAATGATGACAAGGCACAAAAAAAGTAAGAGAAACGTTTCGCTGTTAATAAAACGATCGTTATCACAAAAATGACATAATCATATTTTTTACGTATGGAAGATTATATTTATATCATACTGGGGATAAGATATTAATTAGGCGGAGCATCTGAAAACACTGAGAATAGATGACTGCCCGGCCGCCAATTACACGACGGGGACAGAAGAAAATAATCTGACGCGCTGACGACAGGATGAAGCAACTGAGAACAACAACAGCCTTTCCTCATCCTGCCATACCTTTTTTACCGCTCAGCTACCAGGCGGATGATGTCATCGTCTTCATCCTTAATGGGCAGTGCAGTAGGCTCTGCCGCTTTCTCGGGTTCGTTAGCTTCGCAAAGGCGACGTAACAAAGCATTCTGTCTTTTTTGCTGATCTAACAATGCCTCAAGCAGCTCAATCTGCTCGTTAGTACGCGAACTTGCCCGATTGATAAAAAACCAAAGAACAAGCCCAACAATCAGAACCACCACCGATACCGCTAAAGACGCAAAACTCAACGCGCCAGAATTCAAAACTTCGTTCATTTTACCACCTCAATGTAGACAGTGTAGTTTACCACTGCCGCACAAGAAGGTAATCAACTGTTGCGAAAATGCGCTTACCAGGGAATAAATTTATTGAAGGCACAAATACCGCTGAAAAATTGTACGTCCTGATCGCACATGATGTTGAACACCTGCGCCCACATCAGTATGCATACCAGTACAACAACAATCAGCACTACCCAGCGTATTTTTTTCACTCCAGCTCCACTCTTCAACTCCACATCTTATGTCTATAAATTATCATGCGTTACCTAAACCCAGCGTTAACTGTATAGGCATTCAATCTTTTTAGGAATGATTGACTTGTTTCATACCGTGTACAGGCTAATCTAATAACAATGAGAAAAGATAAGAGGTTGTAATGCGTCTGATTATCCGCGCTATTGTGTTGTTAGCTCTGGTTTGGATCGGTTTATTATTGAGCGGCTATGGAATTTTGATTGGAAGTAAGGAGAATGCTGCCGGTCTGGGTCTGCAATGCCAATATCTGACTGCCCGTGGAACCAGCACGGCACAGTACGTCCACACCAGTAGCGGTATCATTGGCCTGTCGGATTGTCCCTTGTTAAGGAAAAGCACGGTCATTATCGATAACGGCTAATAATGCAACATTACATTCGATACGTTTTTTACGCCAGGTAACGTTATGACTGTTCATAAAAACCCCAGGTACAAAATACCTGGGGTTTTTAACATTCGCGATTACGTCAGATTAGAACGGATAGTCGTTATAGCCCATTTGTTCTGAAATCTTGCGCGCTGCCGTATGCAGCATTGCCACATACTCGTGTAAACGCTCTTCTGAGAAACGCAGCGTTGGGAATGAAATACTCAACCCCGCAATAACCACGCCGAAACGGTCAAACACCGGTACGCCGATGCAGCGCAGGCCTTCTTCCTGTTCTTCGTTATCTTCGCCGTAACCCTGCTCACGTACTTTATCCAGCAGTAGCAGTAATTCATCAGTATTCGTAATGGTACGATCGGTGCTGCGTTTGTACTCAATGCCATCCAGAATCTGCTTCACTTCATCGCGGTCACGCCATGCCAGCAGAACTTTACCGATAGCCGTACTGTACAGCGGATTACGACGACCAACGCGGGAATACATGCGCAGATTGTACATAGAGTCGATTTTGTGAATGTAGACAATGCTGTCTTCATCCAACGCACCGAGGTGTACAGTCTCTTTAGTCAGGCGCGAAAGTTCGCGCATCTGAATGTCAGCGCTACGGATAAGATCGACGTTTTGCAACGCGCGCGCGCCCAGCTCGAATAATTTCAGGGTCAGTGAGTATTTCTCAGACTCCCCTTCCTGTGCCACATAACCCAGCGTTTTCATGGTCTGCAAAAAGCGATAAACGGTGCTTTTCGACATCATGACGCGTTGCGACAACTCGGTAATACCAATTTCGCGCTCTTCACCCAGCGCCTGCAGAATGCCAAAAACTTTCAGCACGGAAGATACAGAATCGGGTTGCTTATCCAGATCTGCGATTGCCATTTATCACCCCTTTCGAGTGTTTTATAAAAATCAGAACCGGTTTTTATTATAATTTCACGTACCAACCCTCGCAATCGCTCTTTGCTCACTTAGTTACAAATCTGCGACCTAACACCTGAATATCAATGCTAAAATTAATACTCTCATCATAAATTCCACAAATATCGACTTTCTATGGAAAAAATTCAGGCCGATGGTCTGCCATTGCCCCAGCGATATGGCGCAATTTTAACCATTGTTATTGGCATTTCTATGGCAGTACTCGACGGTGCAATAGCGAACGTGGCCCTGCCAACTATCGCCGCCGATCTTCAGGCCTCACCTGCCAGCTCAATCTGGATTGTGAACGCCTATCAAATCGCGATCGTCGTTTCGCTCCTGTCCCTCTCTTTTTTAGGCGATATGTTCGGTTACCGGCGCATTTATAAGTGTGGCCTGGTCGTGTTCCTGCTTGCATCGCTATTTTGTGCCTTGTCAGATTCGTTGCACATGCTGACGCTGGCTCGCGTCGCCCAGGGTTTTGGCGGTGCGGCGCTAATGAGCGTGAATACGGCATTGATCCGACTTATTTATCCCCAGCGTCAGCTTGGGCGAGGGATGGGGATTAACTCTTTTATCGTCGCGGTCTCCTCGGCCGCGGGTCCGACCATTGCCGCAGCAATTCTTTCTCTTGCCTCCTGGAAATGGCTGTTTCTGATTAACGTCCCGCTGGGAATAGTCGCCCTGTTGCTGGCGATGCGCTTTTTGCCGCCCAATGCGTCCCGCGGCACTAAACCACGCTTTGACCTGCCCAGTGCGGTAATGAATGCCTTAACGTTTGGCTTGTTAATTACGGCGCTCAGCGGCTTTGCACAAGGACAGTCGCTAAAACTGATTGGTGCCGAGCTTGTGGCGCTTATGGTGGTGGGTTTTTTCTTTATCCGACGCCAGCTCGCGCTGGAGGTGCCGTTACTGCCGGTTGACCTGTTACGCATTCCACTGTTTTCACTCTCGATTTGTACCTCGATATGTTCATTCTGCGCACAAATGCTGGCATTGGTTTCCCTGCCCTTCTTTATGCAAACGGTGCTCGGACGCAGCGAGGTCGAAACAGGCCTGCTGTTGACGCCATGGCCGCTGGCAACCATGGTGATGGCGCCGCTGGCGGGATATCTGATTGAACGCGTTCACGCCGGGCTGTTGGGCGTACTGGGCATGGCGTTGATGGCCAGCGGGTTGTTTTCGCTGGTGCTGCTGCCCGTTTCCCCCTCCGATTTTAATATCATCTGGCCGATGATTCTGTGCGGCGCGGGCTTTGGCTTGTTCCAGTCCCCAAATAATCACACCATCATCACCTCCGCGCCGCGTGAACGCAGCGGTGGGGCGAGCGGTATGCTGGGGACGGCGCGCTTGCTGGGTCAGAGTACCGGGGCCGCGCTGGTCGCGCTGATGCTAAACCAGTTTGGCGACAGTGGAACGCACGTCTCGCTGATAGCCGCAGGCATTCTGGCCTCGCTGGCAGCAATTGTGAGTGGTTTACGTATTACGCAACCGCGAGTTCAGGCATAAAAAAACGGGAACCTCTCGGCTCCCGTTCTCACACAACCCAGAATCTGGATTACATGTTTTCGATGATTGCGTCACCAAACTCAGAACATTTCAGCAGCTTAGCGCCATCCATCAGACGTTCGAAGTCATAGGTTACGGTCTTGGCGTTGATTGCGCCTTCCATACCTTTAACGATCAGGTCAGCCGCTTCTACCCAACCCATGTGGCGCAGCAGTAGATAAATGCCTAAATCACAACCATCTGATAAATAACAGTAATATGAATAATCCCTTGTTAATACCCTGCCTTTCAGCCACCTCTTAACCTATTGATTATCAATATATAATTCTTATTTTTGATAACCGTTTTAGCGTGTAAACAACCGCCAGCATCTATTAGATACTTCACAAAAAATTGATTTTAAATCATGCCTGTTTTACATAATTACCAGCAAGTTACTCTTTTTCACTAATAATTCATAAGTTAACGATCATACAAGACAGAAGCTTTCTGATATAAATAAACGCGGGCAGAAGCCTTTCAGCTTCCGCCCGCAGCGCATGGTTTAATTCCTGCAGTATTCAGGATATGGCTCAGAAATTAAAACGGAACCCGACACTACCCGTGACCGGAGACTCGGTATGCTTCCCGTTTTCATAACGTGCCTCAGCCCAGACGCCGGCATTTGGAGTCAACTGCGCACTGACACCCAGTCCGTATTTCCCGGTCGTCCCGGAGATGTCGTTCCTGAAATCGTAGCTGTCATTAATCCGGACTTTGTTGTTGTCCGAAAATTCATGATTCACCGCCGCCGACAGGTACGGTTTGACTTCTTTTCCTCCAGCGTCAAGGGTCATCCCCAGATTCACTCCAGCCTCAGCCTGCAGAGACTTGGTCGCACCGATACTGGCTTTCATGCCATTATTCAGGCTGATATCCTTCGTATCCGCCCGGAATGCCGTTGTCCGCACGTATGGCTGCGCCCAGGTATTCTCATTCAGACTGATAGTTTTACCTGCTTCGAGACTGCCGCCGAAACCGTTCTGGCTGTAATCGCCTTCACCAGCTGTTGCGACACAAAGTTATTTGCCGTTAAACTGTTCATGCGTTAGTTTCTCCACAGTCACGACACGCCACGGCGCCCAGAGCTGCACACTCGTGGGCGTCATTACTTTCTGGGGCACAAAAAATCTTGTATACCAGCGTGGCGTGTTCCTGCAGCTTCGTAATAGCCCGGAAAAGCTCATCGTTGATGGCTATCCGTTCATGAAGTTCCACCACCCCATCTTCGATTGCTAAACGTATTTGCTTTGAGTAGCTTCCAACCTGCTCGATGGCTTCCAGCAGACGCTGGTTGATATCAGCGTTCTCCACTTCCTCAACTTCCGGAAGTGATACAAAGACACCATTCGCAGATTGCGCTACAGCATCAGCAATATGGTGAGTACCACCAGCACGTTGTAAAACCATTGCCCAACCAAGTGGGAAGATCTGATCGCCATCTGCGCGGAGGCGATTAAAGAGCGCGTTCTCTGTTACATCCAGCCAGTCAGCAGCTTCTGCATATCCCCCTGGCAGCGCCGCGATAGTTTTCCTGACAGCCTTCACATACCACTCAGGCTGTTTTTCTACTTTCCAGTGATGTTTACCCACGGCTCACCTCCTGTTCTTGTGGTTTCAGCTCACTCTGGTTTTGGCTAGATTGAAAACGAGCTGGGTAGAGAATCTGCATTTCGCTAATTTCCCCCTTAAAAAAATTGGCGAGACGTTCCGCGAGATCGATAGATGGGACCTGCTCCAGTCTCTCAATGCGGCTTAACGTCGCCTGATTGACATGAACACACTCAGCTACATGCTGTAATGTAAAACCATGCGCCTTACGCACATTTCGTAATGGTGATTGCATACACCCTCCAATTGTTGCGCCATTCGCATGTTATTTTGCGCAAGTAAATTGCGCAAGTTGATTTGCTTAACTCGCAATAAAGAAATGTAATAAACGCATGAGCATAGGAAACCGAGTTAGACAACTTCGCCAAGCGAAGAACATGAAAATTGCCGACCTAGCTGAAGCCATTGGTGTGGATTCGGCAAATATCTCACGCCTTGAAACAGGTAAGCAGAAGCAATTTACCGAGCAAGCCCTGGGCAATATAGCCAAGAGCTTAGATGTTGAAATTGCTGATCTCTTTACCTCTGAGCTCAAAAATAATACTGTATGTAAAAACAGTGTTAGTGAGGGTGATGAGCAGGTGAAGGATGTATTCCGTATTGAATTGCTGGATGTCAGTGCCAGTGCGGGAAATGGCCTTATCCAAGGTGGTGATGTCATTGATGTGATTCATGCTATCGAATACAGAACTGATAATGCTTTATCGATGTTTGGCGGCCGGCCTGCCAATCACATTAAAGTCATCAACGTTCGTGGGGACAGTATGTGTCCAACCATTGAGCCTGGAGATTTGATCTTCGTTGATGTCAGCATCAATCAGTTCGATGGTGATGGTATCTATGTCTTTGGTTTTGACGACAAAATATACGTTAAACGACTGCAAATGATCCCAGACAAACTGTTGGTAATTTCTGATAACCAGATTTATCGTGAATGGGGAATCACCAGCGAAAATGAACACCGATTCATGGTCTTTGGAAAGGTCTTAATCAGTCAGTCGCAAACCCTAAAGCGACACAATTAAGCCAGCATACTCTTCATCAGCCACCAATAGGTGGCTTTTTTTTACTCTGTAAATTGCATATCTCGCAATATGCACACTTGCATATTGCGCAATTTCATATTATCTTTCCCCACAGACAAACGAACAGGCGAAACGCCAAAGAAACTTTGGTTGTAACACGGCGTATGGCACATGCGTCGTTAGCGGTCTGGCAACGCTAAAGGGGCAAACCTCCCCTATCTCGGCGAACAAGTCAGGTAGCCGGAATGTGCAAGCCAATGAGGGTACGTATAGGGCGCCTAACCAGCGTGGCGATTCGGTTTGACGCCTGGGAAGAGACCAGGATGCAACGATGAGAGCATTTATGGCTCCGCAACAAATGTGGTGCCTTAACTGGCTAAGTGCTCTCAGCGTTGTGGTAATCCGCGAAATGGCGCGGCGGTAAGTATGGCCGTGTTACGCTTTCCCGAGTTGAGGACACCGGATTGTCAGGTTGACCATACGCCTGAGTGGCAATCCCGCCACAACTCCCATTGCTTTGGCGGTACCAGTTTTTTCCTTAGTCCTTTCTGGTACCGCCCTTTTTACAAAACAGAGAAAAGTATTCCCGGATGACGGGGTCATAACCCGATCCATCCTGATAGTTGTGGCCACTGATGCTCTTCTCTGTTTTGTGGAGAAACTAACCGACCTTGCAGGGTCGATATGCAGAGACTGAACAGTTAGTGAAGTAACAAGGTGATCGCATATGCTTCAAATGTTAACTCTTGAAGAATGGGCCTCTGAAAAATACAGAAGTAATCCTCCAAGTGTGTCCACATTGCGTCGTTATGCTAAGCAGAATTTATTTTGCCCACCGGCCATGAAACAAGGTCGGTTATGGCGAGTGCGTGAGGATGCCGAGTTAGTTGGAGAGCTGGTAACGCCAGTAATTAAGAAAAATGACTCATTAATTTTGCAACGGATTTTGAGTGATGGCAGCCAGACCGCGTAAAAATAATGTTTCGGTCCCTAACTTATATCCACTTTATAGTCGGAAGGTAAATAAAGTCTATTGGCGGTATAAGCATCCAATAACAGGGAAATTCCATGCTTTGGGAACAAACGAAGCTGAAGCTATCGCTATTGCCACTGAAGCCAATACGCGCCTGGCTGAACAAAGAACCCGGCAGATTCTGGCCATCAGTGACAGGATCGCAACCAGCAAAGGAAAAGCGATCACAACGTCAACCTGGTTAGATCGCTATCAAGCGATCCAGGATGACAGGCTCAAAAGTGGTGATATAAGACTCAATACCTATAAGCAAAAAGCCAAACCAGTATCCTTGCTCAGGGAACGAGCAGGAATGAAGTTGATCTCGACCGTTGATGTCAGAGATATAGCACAATTGCTTGAAGAGTATATCTCTGCGGGACAGCCGAGAATGGCCCAAGTCGTAAGGTCTGTATTGATCGATGTGTTTAAGGAAGCACAGCATTATGGCGAAGTTCCGCCTGGGTATAACCCTGCTCTTGCGACGAAGCAACCCAGAAGGAAAATTACCCGTCAACGCCTCAGCCTAGAAGAATGGCAAAAAATATTCGATATCGCAGACACCAGTCATCGTTACATGGGAAATGCAATGTTGTTAGCGCTGGTTACCGGTCAACGTTTGGGGGATATATCTAAAATGAAATTCAGCGATATTTGGGATGATCATCTCCATGTCATTCAGGAAAAGACCGGGAGCAAAATCGCAATTCCTCTTTCTCTTCACCTCAATGCGATTAACTGGAGTTTACGCGATGTAGTAGCCCGCTGCCGTGACTATGCAGTCAGCCCATACCTTGTACATTTTTTCCGTACGACTTCACAGGCTGAACGCGGGGCACAGGTTAAATCTAACACATTGACGATGAATTTCAGTAAAGCGAGGGATTTGGCAGGAATCGACTGGGGTGATGGTTCGCCCGCAACATTCCATGAACAAAGGTCTTTATCTGAACGTCTGTACAAAGAACAGGGGTTAGACACACAAAAACTACTTAGTCATAAAACACAACAACAAACCGATCGTTATCATGATGATCGAGGTAAAGGATGGAGCAAAGTAGCGTTGTGAAACTTTAAGCGTCTCAACGCCACCTTGAATTTCTCACCACACATGAAAGTCCGCTCTGAACGAGGAGCGGAAGTCAGTAAGGCATAACTTATATTGAGAGGTTTTGATCAAAAGGGGCTGGCGATATAATAATTACTCCGAAAACCAGTCCATTAATTACATCACTAAAACGCCAGCTACCAGTTATGGTAACTGACTTTGATGTTAGCGATTCAGGCTAAGAATAGGTCTGGTGGTAGTCCTAGTTAGCCAGTTTTGTGGTAGAAGATCTCGTTCGCTTGCTGGCGATTTGGACTCTCCGGAAGAGCCCCATGTACTATTCAATTTGCTGAGGTCTCCGATTCTAGATTGGAATAATAACTCTAGAGACTTAATTCGTTCCGGATCTTTGGTCATGTAGCCAATGGGCAGACTAACTCCGCTATCACTATTAGGTTGACCATGATACTGTATAAGACCGAAAATACCAGGAATAACAAACAATTCAAGTCTATCCAGCTCTAGTGGAGTGGATAATCCATATGGGAAAATATTTATCAAGTACTGGCTAACATCCCATTTTTTTCCTTGATGGATTAGGGATACTTTTGCATCGTTGTCTCTTTGCTCAAGAATATTTTTTAGACCTTGTACAAAGTGCTCTATGTCCTCCGAATTAGCTCCCCACAATGGAACGTTACTCGGCATCCATAGTGCTTTTAGCTCAGTAACGTCATTATGCTCGTGTAGAGTTTTTCGAATCCATTGCAATGCATCACGTCGATTTTCAACTAGATATATGGGCCCAAAAACACCTCGAGTATCTGGTGAGCCATAACCAGTCTTGCTTTCATCTCTAGCATGCATCCAACCAGAATAATCTACCCGGTAGCCATTTACGAAAGGCTTAAGTATATGATCGTCGGCTAGTTGGCAGTATGTTTCCGCATCAGTGCCTTTTTCTTCTATGTAATTTGATCCTAGAAAATCTGCGATATGGGCTTCTAGCTTACTATTGAGGGGGCGACTTTGGTTTGGCCCTAGCCGTTCAACAGAGCAAATAAACTGTTTTGGTTCACTCTTAGCCTGCAGATAGGTGAATTCAATATCAACTGCTAACTGTAGCACTTCACTTGAACTGCAGCCCATCACTTTATAAAGTTGAGTTCGTTGACGTTCATGCTCGTTGTTGCGAGTTATTTCAAGATAACTGCGGAATTGTCGACTGAACTCTTCAATGATTTTATCCATTCCTAATTCTTTTAGGGATTCAGGCATTGCAAGTTCCGGCAAACCAAACATCAATCGACTCAATCTTTGTTCTTTACGGACAGACAAAGCAAAAGCGTCAAGTACCACATGTTCTGTCTGCTCATTATATTTAACCAACATTGGTACACCATCACCATCGCCGACTTGGCCCTTTAACAGTGGACTCGGGACTAGATAACCCTGGTGATCCAATGTAGCTAGGCGTTTATCTTCTAATGAATTTAGTAATTCTTCCTCTTCGCGTTCTGAAAGTCCGAAGAACTCACGTAACTCGAGAGGTAACATTCGTTCAAAGAGTATGAGCAGTCGACAAGCAAATAGCTCAATAGCAGGCATCGGCTTTTCTTCAGTCCAGGCTAAGTTCATGATGTATTTTCTAGCAGGAATAAGGATGGTAATGCGATTCCCTACACGAGCTTTAGTTTCTGTCGAAAGCGGGATCATAGTGGTGTGGCTTCCTTATTGAATTCAAGAGTCGTAATCATCTGGTAATGGCTATTGTGTTGTATTGCTTGCTCTGCGATGTATTCATACACTGAGCCCAATGCAGAGTCATTGTTGTCTTTACGCCACATTTTGCTTGCTCCAAGAATAACTAAGCGCTCCTGAGCACGAGAAATAGCTACGTTGATTCGGGGGGCATCCCTTAAGAAACCCTGCAGAGCGTCGGAATTATCTCGCACTAAACTAAGGATTATGATCTTGTTTTCTTGACCCTGGTAGGAATCAACGGTATCAATTCGGATCAAATGGCGCAGCGGTCCCATCCATTCAGCTTGATTGAGTTGAGTATCAATTTCATTTTTCTGCGCCCTGTACATGGTAATAATTCCAATTGGATAAGGTTGTTCATTGGTGACCGTTCTTTGCAGATGTTCCACAGCATCTGTCTCAACGAGAACGCGTAATGACTGTAATAACAGATCTATTTCATGTTGGTTGATGTAGCCTGGTTTAGCCTCTTTCTCACCCCGTTCAGAGGTGGTATCTATCCAGCTAACACCTTTATTCCATGGGAAAGGTAATTCGTCGTACCAGTATTTTACTGGTCCTCGCCCAGTGTGTAATTTGCCGATATCGTCGGCATAAAAACATGCTGAGACTAGGTCACCAATGGGTTCAATCATCCGATATTGTGTATCCAGTGTTACTCCACCACATGCCTTGAATGCTCGCTCGAAATCGGATTCTCGAAAAGCTTCTTTGTTTACATCAAGTAGTTTGCTTGCGTGCTTTATATGCCCATTCTGATAAAACGGAGGTAATTGTTTATGGTCGCCCACTAATAGAACGCGTTTCGCACTTTGCAATGCTACCATCAGCTCACTGGCTTGGGCGCGACCAGCTTCATCGACAATAACCCAATCAAATTGGGTCTGCTCCAGCTCTAAACTGCGACGTCCAACCCCCACTAGAGTGCCGCAAGCTAATTGTTTTGTTTTTAACATAAAACGTTCATAGCCAGCTTCTCCAGAGCGCAATACATCAAGCCATTCTTGGCTTAAGGATAGCAATCGATGTAGGCGGTCTACCTTAACGGGATTATTCACTCCATGACTTTGAGCTAATATCTGTAGTAGCTTGTCCAGTAGAAGCTCACTATCAGTTGGCAACTCGCCAAACGCCCCGTTGAATTGTTGTCGGATTATAGTTTCAATTGTTTCTAACGTCTGATTTCGCTGATGCATTAATTCCGTTAACTGGTTTACATGGATCTCATTGGAATCTCCACCAGTGCGTACAAGTTTTTCTCGCTGACGTTGGAACTGTCCTAATTGTGCTAGCAAGGGAGCTAGGTTGCGGTGCATTCGTGTTGCATCTTGAATAAGTTCATGTGGTAGCTGCAGTCTTGAGGACAGAGCATTAACTCGTATGTCATATTCCCTGTGAAATTTGTGACGGATTTTTTGTTGCAAAGCTCGGCTATGTGTTGGCAGCATACGATCATCGATTAGTGATTCACTACCGATTCGAATAGTATCCAGTTCCAGGCCTTTGTCAGCACATAGTTCACGGGCTTTTATTGCGACATTATCGACCGCAGAGTGCTGCTGTCCTACCAGGAGTATGTTGTTCGCACCAGCATGCTCAAACAGATAATGGATGAATTTACTGACGAAAGTCGTCTTCCCTGTACCAGGGGGACCTTGAAGCACTCCAACAGGACCTTGTCCTACCAAAAATTGAAATGCCTCGAGTTGCTTGCTATTTGTTTCCTGGCCAGGTACATCATATAACTCTCGCAGCTTCTGGATGGATGGACGCTCTGTCATTTCCCTGAGTGCAGGAGATTGTCTGGCATCAAAGTAGTCAATCAAGTTGGGTATGACCGATTTTTTAGTCATAACTCGGTTCAAAGCCTTGAGTCTAAGATCTCTTGACGATTTGCTACGAATGGATTCAAGTTGAAACGACTTACCAGGCGTGAACTGCTTATTGGCCCAATTGTTGACAGGTTGTATAGCTACAAAACTGCTGCTCGTCTCGTTGACGACGAGTTCTCCAAGCTTTTCATCGGACTTAGGTTGATAGATGTAGTAGGTCTCATCTACATCTATCTGCAGGTCCCGTCCATCGAGACACGAATATGGGTACATTGGATACCCACTATCGCTCACTTTATCCTCTGCATTCGATTCAATTTGGAAGGTTTGACGAAGTTGCCCTTCTGAATCAGCTAATGTCTTCCATAATCTCTCTGGAGATAATTCCTTGCGCTCTTCATCTGTTAAAGGACTGTCTGAAACGTCTACAGATAGATTAAAGCGCTCAATAATAGCATCGATGACAGCTTCCATGCTTAGGATTTCATCCACCAAAGAGCATCTTTCATCCACAGGGCCATTCTTCAGAGCAATAAGTTGTGATACTTTTCCAACAGAACGTCGTTGAGCGCTGACAACATCACTTAGCGGAATGGAGGTTGTATACCGGACTTTGGTAATGATACGTGCTTCAACATCCACGTTAATTTTTAGATAAGCGGTATTACCTGTAATAAAGCAAGCAAGTTCATTACTTGAATTACTAACTCGACTATCAATCCATTTGCAGTTGAAATAATAACCGCCGTCGATTGGATCCAAAAGTGTGGGAGCACTCGGAAGGTTACCCCTCCAACTCAACAATATCGGCTCTTTTTCTTCAACCTCTGGTTCTTCTGATTCTTCTGGTTCTAGAGCTTCATGCAGCGAATTGAGCAATGGAGCAAGGGCGATTGGAATTTGTGTTTGATTGTCCCGAGCTCTAATGAGTTCTTCTTGAACTTGTGTTGGCAAGTCTCCCGAGAAAAGTTCCTCAACAATCTTGAATACAGCATAACGGTCTCTCCCATATGCATCAGTAATGGCTGGGTTTACTGGACCATAATCTGTATTAAATGCCTCAGTTTCACTACCGTAATCAACCACATCTACAAGCATGATCAGTTCAGCATTGCTGTCTTTCACAAGAATATTCTCTGGATGCAAATCTCCATGGGCAAATCTTTTTTCGTGGAAATCCATTACAGTACTAATAAGATTAATTGCAAGCTCCCTCTTCTCTTCTTGAGACAAAGTTAAATCGAGCAAGTAATGTGACCAGGTTTCACCCTCCACATATTCTGTGACTACAAATAAGCCTTGGGGATTCATTAGACCAAAGTCTATTACTTTTGGAGTTGCGAGAGTTGCTTCTTGGAACTTTTCCAATCGTTTTAGAAACTGCAATACTCGACGATTGGAGCCTGGCTGGTTTTGAGAGATCTGAACATTATCCCATAACTTTACTAGAATTTCCCGATTGTCTTTATGAGCCAAGAATGATTTCTTACTGCTTACGCTGGCTAGAGCCTCGAAGGCTTGCTGTAGTTGCTCTGGGGATGGTGGGAAATTCTGGAGTATTAAGTATGGTGTTAGTTCTTGCCGTCGGTGTGGACTATGCAGTAACTGCTCAAAGATCTGTTGTGATTCTTTATCTTCTTCAGGACATGTTCCGGTAAGGGAGTTGAATTCTCCTAGCATGCTGTGGGCGCCGTCAAAACGTTCTGAGGCATCCCAAGATAAGGCTTTTTCAAACCAAGAGTTCAATAGTCCATCGAAAGGATCGTTTACAGGAAGAGTCCATTCGGGAACACCATCCACTTGCTCAAGCTTTTGATTAAAACAAATCTGATAAGCGACAGATGCCAGCAGGAATACATCGATACGAAAAGCGTCAATGATTTCGCCTTCAGACATAGCATCTTCAGGCAGTGCGACTGGTGAACTTTGCAGTAATTTTCGATGTTCGACCACTGTTCCTGTTTCAGGAAAAAACGCAGCACCGAAACCTGATGCCAAAATACTACCGTGGTTGTTGGCATACCAGAGGTTGTGTGGGTCTACATCGCGGTGAGCAATATTCAATGCATGTAAGTCACCAAAAGGGGCTAGTAGAGCTCGAACCCTATCAATCCGTTGCTCTTTAGACCATGATGCAGAATCACTTGCTATAACCTCATCCAAACGCTCTGTATTTCGAGGTAACTCATACAACTCACAAAAATCCTCTGTGATGTCATCTGCTGAAACATCGTTGACATACCTAAGCAGATAATCTCGCATATTGCTGTTATCACGAATAAATTTCCCTATCCGATTTTCGCGCAGAGCAATATCGGACCAAGTAGCCTGTAAGGCATGTATGGTACCCAACTGATTAAAGTCCCAGCGACGGATCAATCCTTTCGCTGATGGCATTGTTTTATCTTGAGCCAAATATTCTTTGTAGATTGAGTTCCGGTGAGCAAACCAAGACTTGTTTGTGTGCGCCTGAAAGTTGCCAACAACAAGCTCTTTTTTCCGAATCTTTGGTCCTTCGATAAATCTGTAGATGACCTGCAAAGACTTTTCGGAGTTTGGTCTTGCTTTTCCATTGTTGAAGAATCCGGCCAGTTTTTTATTTGCGACTAGATTGTCATACTTTTCTGGAGACCGAATAGCAAGAAATTCATCGAGTGAGTGTACAAAAGGCCTTTCTATCTGAGGGAGATTGTCTGGAGTAGCGCTTCCACAGAGTACTACATGAGCTTCCACTGTGAGCCAATAACCGAGGTTGTGCGACAACTCTCTATCAAGTAATTTTTGTAGGCGCAGAGCATGTTCTCGTTTGATGGCAAAAGGGCTTTTTCCACGATTTTGACCATTCTGGATCCACATCCCGTTGTCATATTCGATTACCCCATTCCATTCTTTGAGCTCAACTAAAAGCAAACGGTCATGGGTAATGATAAGGCAATCAATTTCCATTGCGCCTTGCGCATCCGAAGCAACCAATCCCGCAAATCCGTGCCAGCTGCTTTGGAAGTGCTGCTCCATTTTACTGATTGCTCTGAGCTCACTTGCGTGAAGTCCAGCACCACCCACTTTTTTTATGTCCATCGATCTTATGTCCTTATTACAGAGATTTAAATATTTGCTAAAAATAGATTATTGTCTGCAGTAGCAACATGCTACACATGATAAAACATAACAATCCCCAAATTGACTAATTAATTATTTGACCGGATCTTCTTCACAAACAAATATAGCACGATGTAAGCAACGTCTGCTCCTGGCACAGAATGAAGCTAGATATTAACGAGCGTCTACCAGAAATAATAAAAAGCTGAGGAATGTCAAATGGGGACCTGGCAATAGAACTGCCATCTGACCGACCAGCCTACTCCAAACTCCCAAGGGGGTTTTGATAACTTATTTTAATAAAATTTTGATAACCGTTAGCAGCCTAACAAAAAATAACGGGAGCGTTACGCTCCCGTTAATAAATTTAACAAATTACGGCATTACATGTTTTCGATGATCGCGTCACCAAACTCTGAACATTTCAGCAGCTTAGCGCCGTCCATCAGACGTTCAAAGTCATAGGTTACGGTTTTCGCGTTGATCGCGCCTTCCATACCTTTAACAATTAAGTCAGCCGCTTCGGTCCAACCCATGTGGCGCAGCATCATTTCAGCGGACAGAATAATGGAACCTGGGTTCACTTTATCCTGACCTGCATACTTCGGTGCAGTACCGTGGGTTGCTTCGAACAGCGCACATTCGTCACCGATGTTCGCGCCCGGCGCGATACCAATACCACCAACCTGTGCGGCCAGCGCATCGGAGATGTAGTCGCCGTTCAGGTTCATACAGGCAATCACATCATATTCAGCCGGACGCAGCAGGATCTGTTGCAGGAACGCATCGGCGATAACATCCTTAACCACGATCTCTTTGCCGGTTTTCGGGTTCTTGATTTTCACCCACGGACCGCCGTCGATCAGTTCACCACCGAATTCTTCACGCGCTAACTGGTAGCCCCAGTCTTTGAACGCGCCTTCGGTGAATTTCATGATGTTACCTTTGTGTACCAGGGTAACAGAATCACGATCGTTAGCGATGGCGTATTCGATCGCCGCACGAACCAGACGTTTAGTCCCTTCTTCAGAACACGGTTTGATACCAATACCGCAATGCTCCGGGAAGCGGATTTTCTTCACGCCCATCTCTTCGCGCAGGAATTTAATCACTTTCTCGGCATCTGCAGAGTCCGCTTTCCATTCGATACCTGCGTAGATATCTTCGGAGTTTTCACGGAAGATGACCATGTCGGTCAGTTCAGGGTGCTTAACCGGGCTAGGCGTGCCCTGGTAATAACGCACCGGGCGCAGGCAGACATACAGGTCAAGTTCCTGACGCAGGGCAACGTTCAGAGAGCGAATACCGCCGCCAACTGGGGTGGTCAGTGGGCCTTTGATGGCAACACGATATTCACGAATCAGATCAAGGGTTTCAGCAGGCAGCCAGACGTCCTGGCCATAAACCTGAGTGGATTTCTCGCCGGTGTAGATTTCCATCCAGGAGATTTTACGCTCGCCTTTATAGGCTTTCTCGACAGCAGCATCGACAACTTTGATCATCGGTGGGGTTACATCAACGCCGATACCGTCGCCTTCAATGAACGGGATAATCGGATTTTCAGGAACGTTGAGTTTGCCGTTTTGCAGGGTGATCTTCTTACCTTCCGCCGGAACAACTACTTTGCTTTCCATTCACCTCTCCTTCGAGCGCTTCTGGTTCTGCTCGTCTGTCATCGCGCTGCATGTGCGTTTGCGTCCTGCTGCACGAATGCGTTAGAGCAATTTTTTGTTAATGTTTTGTAATGAGCATGTCAATACTACCCTAATGTTCGTCGCCATGAAAGACACTCGTTCTTAGGCTATAATGCGGCAATTGATATAATCTGAAAATACCATGCAAAAAACTTCTTTTAGAAATCACCGGGTTGAGCGATTCAGCTCACGACAAGTCACCAGGCAGCGTAAAGAAAACCAGCCAAAACGCGTGGTTTTGTTCAATAAACCCTACGATGTTTTGCCACAATTTACTGACGAGGCGGGCAGAAGCACGTTAAAAGATTTTATTCCCGTGCCGGGAATCTATGCTGCGGGCCGACTCGACCGGGACAGCGAAGGACTTTTGGTGCTGACCAATGACGGCGCGCTGCAGGCGCGGTTAACGCAACCTGGCAAGCGCACGGGGAAAATCTATTACGTCCAGGTCGAAGGCGAGCCGACAGCAGAAGCGCTGGATGCGCTGCGTACCGGGGTGACGCTCAATGATGGTCCCACGCTGCCCGCAGGTATTGAAATAGTAGAGGAACCCACCTGGCTGTGGCCGAGAAACCCGCCTATTCGGGAACGGAAAAATATCCCCACCAGTTGGCTGAAAGTTACTTTATATGAAGGCCGTAACCGCCAGGTACGTCGTATGACAGCGCATGTTGGATTCCCGACGCTGCGCCTCATCCGCTATGCCATGGGAGATTACACGCTGGAAAATCTCGCCAACGGTCAATGGCGGGATGCAACTAACTGAATAAGGAACAGGTATGTTCAAACCGCACGTCACGGTCGCCTGCATTGTGCATGCAGAAGATAAGTTCTTAGTCGTTGAGGAAACAATCAATGGCAAAGCCCTGTGGAATCAACCTGCAGGACATCTGGAAGCGGATGAAACCCTGGTGCAAGCCGCCGCTCGCGAACTGTGGGAAGAGACGGGCATCAAAGCGCAGCCGCAACACTTCATCCGGATGCATCAATGGATTGCGCCGGACAAAACGCCCTTTTTACGTTTTCTGTTTTCTATCGAGCTTGCCAATATGTGCGCTACTGAACCTCATGACAGCGATATAGATTGCTGTCGCTGGGTCAGCGCAGAAGAGGTTCTCTCAGCGCCAAATCTGCGTTCACCGTTGGTTGCGGAGAGTATTCGTTGCTATCAGAGCGGACAGCGCTACCCGCTGGCGATGATCGGCGAATTTAACTGGCCGTTTACAGAGGGTGTCAAGTAAGGGGCTGCGTGCTAGAATATGCCGCCTTGAAGTTCAATGTCGTGAGTATTCCTATGTCTGAAAGCCCAAAAAAAGTGATCGTCGGCATGTCCGGCGGTGTCGATTCCTCCGTTTCTGCCTGGCTGTTGCAACAACAGGGTTATCAGGTAGAAGGCCTGTTCATGAAGAACTGGGAAGAGGACGATGGCGAGGAATATTGCACAGCGGCCGCCGATCTTGCAGATGCGCAGGCTGTCTGTGACAAACTCGGCATTGAACTGCATACCGTCAACTTTGCTGCAGAATACTGGGACAACGTCTTTGAACTGTTCCTTGAAGAGTACAAAGCGGGCCGTACGCCAAACCCCGATATTCTGTGCAATAAAGAAATCAAGTTTAAAGCCTTCCTCGAGTTTGCCGCCGAAGATTTAGGTGCCGATTATATCGCCACCGGTCACTACGTGCGCCGCGCCGACGTCGACGGCAAAAGCCGCCTGCTGCGTGGACTCGATGGCAATAAAGACCAGAGCTATTTCCTCTACACGCTCGGTCATGAACAAATCGCGCAAAGCCTGTTCCCGGTAGGCGAACTGGAAAAACCGCAGGTGCGTAAAATTGCCGAAGATCTCGGTCTGATTACGGCCAAGAAAAAAGACTCAACCGGTATCTGCTTCATCGGCGAACGTAAGTTCCGCGAGTTTCTCGGTCGTTACCTGCCGGCTCAGCCTGGCAAAATCATCACCGTTGATGGCGAAGAGATTGGCCAGCATCAGGGCCTGATGTACCACACGCTGGGTCAGCGTAAAGGTCTGGGCATTGGCGGGACGAAAGAAGGCACGGAAGATCCGTGGTACGTGGTGGATAAAGATGTCGAGAACAACATTCTGGTTGTTGCTCAGGGTCATGAACACCCGCGTCTGATGTCCGTTGGCCTGGTGGCGCAACAGCTGCACTGGGTCGATCGCGAACCGTTCACCGGCACAATGCGCTGCACGGTGAAAACCCGCTATCGTCAGACCGACATTCCGTGCACCGTTAAGGCGCTGGATGCTGAACGTATTGAAGTCATTTTCGACGAGCCAGTCGCGGCGGTAACGCCGGGTCAGTCGGCTGTCTTTTACAATGGCGAAGTGTGCCTCGGCGGCGGCATTATCGAACAACGATTGCCTCTGCCGGTATAATTACTTACACATCTAATACAAGGAAGCAGTGAACGTGGCAAAGAATTATTATGACATCACCCTCGCTCTGGCAGGCATTTGTCAGTCGGCACGCCTGGTGCAGGAACTGGCGCACCAGGGGCATTGTGATGCCGATGCATTGCACGTTTCACTGAACAGTGTCATCGACATGAATCCCAGCTCTACGCTGGGCGTGTTTGGCGGCAGCGAGGCCAACCTGCGTTTAGGTCTGGAAACGATGCTCGGCGTGCTCAACGCCAGCAGTCGTCAGGGGCTGAACGCGGAACTCACCCGCTATACGTTAAGCCTGATGGTGCTGGAGCGTAAGCTGTCAGCCGCTAAAGGCGCTATGGACACGCTGGGAGACCGTATCAACGGCTTGCAGCGCCAACTGGACCATTTTGATTTGCAGTCAGAAACGTTGATGAGTGCGATGGCAGGCATTTATGTTGACGTCATCAGCCCACTCGGCCCACGTATTCAGGTTACGGGCTCCCCAGCCATCCTTCAGAGCCCCCAGGTTCAGGCTAAAGTACGCGCTTCCCTGCTGGCTGGCATTCGCGCTGCCGTGCTCTGGCATCAGGTTGGTGGAGGCCGTCTGCAACTCATGTTTTCTCGTAATCGCCTGACGACTCAGGCTAAACAAATTCTTGCTCATTTAACCCCGGAGTTGTGATCTATGGAATTATCCTCACTGACCGCCGTTTCCCCTGTCGATGGACGCTACGGCGATAAAGTCAGCGCGCTGCGCGGGATTTTCAGC